>ERZ773250.1902-NODE-1902-length-10097-cov-3.004382_pt1 | contig 10097 bp, 10 predicted proteins | sample MGYA00511258_ERZ773250 | MGnify/ENA primary metagenome ERZ773250 (study PRJEB29015, sample SAMEA2738164) | human oral metagenome | biome: human oral; feature: human-associated habitat; material: saliva | place: China | collected 2187 ... | reverse complement strand
CAAGCCGTCACCGGACTCATCTTCGCCTACACCCCATGAATAAGCCTCCCTCATGAAATATCGCGCGAGACAGCACAAAACAAAGATGGGGCAGGAGCTCTCGCTCCCGCCCCATCTTTCAGCGGTCAGGCCTCGAAACGGCTCGCGTTCCTGGCTTCGGTGTTCTGGTACTGAATACCAGCCTCCCCGACCTTCCCGTGCAGTTCCTGAAGGATGCTGTGCATATCGGCCATCTTCTGATCCCACTTGGCCTTGGAAGCCTGGTAGGCCTGCTGGGCCTGGCCGTCCCAGCTGCCGTACAGCTTCTTGACTTCGCTATCCAGGGTGTCCAAGGAAGTCTGAATCTTGTTCGACTCATTCTGGACGTCGGTGGCAAGCTGCTGAATGGCGGAAAAAGATACCTTGATGTCTTCGCTCATTGATGTGTCTCCTTTTGCTCCGGAAAATCAGCCCATGCGGGACGCGATGCCCTGGAAGGTCGACTGGTGCTCGTCTTCAGCCGCGTTGTAATCGGTCTGTGTGGAGCGCAGGTTGGCCTCGAAGTTGTTCAACTCGTTGTTGACTCCCTCGGCAGATTCCCGCCAGCGAGCAACTGTCTCAAGCATCGCCCTGGAGGCGGGGCTTTCCCAGCCACCGCGCACGGCCTGCGCGGACGAGTCGACTGCGCTGATGCTCGACTGCACTTCGTTGCGAGCCGTCGCGCTGGCGTCGGCGCCAGCAAGAATTGCGCCTGCACCTGCGCTATACGAATTACTTGACATGTACATCCTCCAGTGAGATGGGTGCGGTGCGACCGACAGTTTCTGCCGCGCCGTTGATGACACTGAAGACTTTACTGCACGACCGGGTCAGGTTCCCAGACAGTCCGGTGGGATACGACGTCACCCCCGGAGGAAGTAACCTTGAGCGCGGACCTCGTTACAGTACCCACACGACGAACCCCAGCTTCAATAGACAAAGGAACCCGATGCCTTCAACCGGAAGCTCCAGCGCCGGCGCCCTCATGCCAGTTTCACTGGCCATGAGCGGCAGCACCGTCGACATGTCGGTCCCACCCAATGTCGCCCTGGCCGAGCTGGTCCCCGCCATGGTCAAGGCTCTGGGACCGTTGGATTCTGGAACTGCCACGAAGGGTTTCACGGTTCGCACGTCCGATGGCCACGCTCTCAACCAGTCACGGACGCTGCCCGATCAAGAGGTGCGTCCCGGCGCGGTTCTCACGATCGAACCGATGGGCAGCAACGCCCAGGACCAGCGATATGACGACCTCATCGAGGCCGTCGGAACAGCGGTTGCCGACAACTCGACGCCGTGGAAGAAAACCAATTCCGTCCAGCTCTCGGCGCACGCCTCAGCTGCTCTGGTGCTGCTCGCGGCCCTGCTCCTGGTCACCGGCACCCATGAGCCGATCCTGACGGCGGTGATCGGCGTCAGCGGAGCACTCCTGACCACCCTGGCAACCGCGATCGTGGCGCGGATGCCGGATCGTCCCGGGGCACTCTCCCTGGGGCACACCACGCCCATCCTGATCGCCTGCGCCGCCTTCGCGATCGCCCCGGGGGATTGGTCCGCGCTTCCCCTGGCGATGGCCGGGGCCGGCCTGTTGGCCGGCGCCACGGCCCTTCTTGTGCTTCCCCCGGAGCTGAGTATCTCCATGACAGCACCCATGTCAGCGGCTGTTTCCTTCTGTCTCGTCGGTCTCATGGTGTACCTCATGAACCTGCGTCCTGAGCGCGCGGCCAGCCTGGTCATGGCTCTACTGGTCGTGATCACGCTCAGCGCCCCATGGGTGGCCCTGGCGCGGATGCCCGTTACCATCAACACGGACGGGGAGGACGAGAAGATCGACCCGACACAGGTGTACTCCCACGTCGGTGGCGCACGTGTGCTGGTCATCTCGTTGAAGGCCGGATGTTCCGCGGCCATGGTGGTCCTGTCCCCGCTGCTCACCACCTCGCCCACCGCCGTCACTTTGCTGGCCTGCGTCGGTGTGGCGCTGATGCTCTCCACCCGGTCGCTGCGGTCGCCGGTGGAGGTGCTCATCGGCGTGCTCACGGGTATGTTCCTGACCATTTTCGCCGCCATCTCAACCACAAAGGTGATCCCCTCGGCCCTGCCGTGGACCCTCGGCACGATCATCCTGGCGGCGGTCCTGCTGCTGGCGACCAATGTGGTGTCACAGAAGTTGCGTCCCTGGCTGACCCGGCTGGCGGATGCGGCAGGGATCCTGGCTCTGTTGGCAATCCTGCCGCTGACCGCTTTGGTCTGGGGAGTTCTCTGATGCCGTCGAACAAGGAGATCCTGGAGGCCCAACGTTACAACCGCCGCCGCCTGATCACGGCGTTCACGTCGGGGATACCGGGAGGGCGTGAGCTAGAGTCCAAATCACCCTTCGTCCCCCTGATTGTGGGCAGTGTTGTCGTCGCCATCATGCTGGGGGTCGGGGTCGTCATGAGCCGCTTCGCTCCCACCCTTCCCCAGGACTGGCAGGATTCCACCCTCATCGTCGTCAAGGGCACCGGAGCGAGGTACTACACGATCCGCGGCGTTCTGCGTCCGGTCACCAACATCACCTCCGCCCGTCTGTTGTCGGAAGCCGGCAAGTACAAGACCAGCGAGGTGCCCGCTTCCACCATCGACGGCATCAGGCGCGGCTCCCAGATCGGCATCACCGGCATCCCGGACGACGTTCCCAAGGCCGATCAGCTTCACTCGGACCAGTGGTTTTCCTGCGACATCTCCGGGAAGCCACACACCTGGGTGGCCCAGCTTCCAGCGGCACGAACCGCCCGAGGCAGCGCCCTGGTCAAGTCCCAGGACGGTGATGTGTTCCTGATCTCCAATGGCCTCAGACACAAGATCCCCAGCGGAAGCGGGCAGACCCCCAACCCGCTGTACGCCCTGGGTCTGGACTCCGTCGCCCCGGTCACGGTCAATTCGCAGTGGCTCTCCCTCTTCGAACCGGGCTCGGACCTGAGCTTCCTGAATCTCGAGGGCAATGGTCGGCCTGTCAACGGGATGCCCCCGTCGCTGAGCACGGCGACCATCGGAAGCGTCATCGAGGTCAAAAGCGGCGACTCCACCAGACGGTACGTCGTCATCGGCGACAAGAAAGCCACGCAGCTGACGAACCTCACCGACAAGCTCTACAGGACGGGAACTCCGCTCAACGCCACACTCGATGACATCTCGAAGATCGACATCGTCAGCATCGACGCGGCCAACATTTCCCCAGCCGACTGGCCGAAGAGCATCGACGACACCATGCCGGCAGGCTCCCTGCCCTGCGCCCAGCTCGCGAAGAAACCCGACAACTCCTCCACGTCCGTGCTCTACTCGATGACCAACCAGGACCTCACCGAGGCCCTCCCGAAACAGCAGGAAAACAATAGCGGGAACTCCAACAACTCATTGAATCCGCCAACGGCCACCTCGGTCCGGGGCGGGTCTGGTGCGCTGATCCGCACCACGTCCGGCGGTAGCCTCGGCGTGGTCTCCTTGGTATCCGATCTGGGAACCCTTCACGGCATCGGTTCCCCGGCTGATGACACCCTGAAGCGCCTGGACTACGACGCGAGCAATGCGTACGAAGTCCCTGCCCCGTGGGCGGCGCTAATTCCCGAGGGAGAGGCATTGAATCCCGGGAAAGTCTGGGACACGGTGAAGGAACAATGACGAACCGGTACTCGCGTTCCCGTCAATGGCGGGACACAACCGTCCGGGCCCTAGCCAGCGGGGTCTGCGGTCTGGTGATGGCAGCGATGTCTGCGGTGCCCGCACGAGCAGACCACGCTCTGGTGCCTGCGAAGCTCGTCGAGGAGAACAGCACCACGCCCGCACCCACCCAATGCACGGTCGACAAACCAACCCTGGTGCCCCAGCGCCCACCAGCGCTCGATCAGCTCGGCATCGAGGAGGCGTGGAAGATTTCACGCGGCAACAAGGTGATCGTGGCGGTGGTTGATTCCGGTGTGGATGGCAACAACGTCCACTTCAAAAACAAGAACGTGCTCCTGCAGGGCTACGACATGATGGACGGCGGGGACGGAAGCATTGCCGAGGACCCGCATGGAACCGCACTTGCGGGACAGATCAGCGCCCGGGAGGTCGAGGGTTCCGGACTGATTGGTGTGGCACCGGAGTCCCAGATCCTGCCGGTTCGGGTACTCGCGAAAACGAACGACAAGGCGGAGGCCGAGAAGACCCGCGGACCGGAGCCCACCCACACCGCCGCGGGAATCCAGTGGGCCGCCGATAACGGTGCGAAGGTGATCGTCGTGGCCCTGTCCTCCTCCACCGACAATCCGTCGCTGAAGAGTGCCACGGAGTACGCCACCAGCCGAGGCGCCCTCGTGGTTGCATCGGCTGGCAACCTGGATCCCCAGAACCCTGCGAAGCAACACAACGTGCCGCAATACCCGGCGGCCTACTCCGATGCGTTGGCGGTGACAGGAGTCGACACCACCGGAGCCCCGTCGGACGCCGTGATCCACGGCCCACATATCGACGTGGCAGCACCGGGCATGAACGTGCTTACGACCTTCGTGGGTGCCGGGGACTGCGTGTTCTCCGGGGACAAGCCGTCCACCTCATACGCCACCGGGTATGTGGGCGGGGTCGCCGCACTGGTGGCTGCTGCCCATCCGGACGAGACCCCGGCGGACTGGAAGTATCGGATCCTGGCCACTGCCCTGCGGCCCACACGTTCCATGCGTGACAACACAATCGGCTGGGGTCTGATTGCGCCGTACGACGCCCTCACCTTCACCAACGATGGCGCCATGCCCGGTCCTCCGAACCCGCGTTTCTCAACCTCAGCGACGCAGGAGGCGCCCACCATGACACCTCCCTCCCCGCAGAAGGATCAAAGACCGATGCGCACGATGGTTTTGGGAATCATCGCTGGAATCGGCTGCCTGGGGACTCTCGCTGCCCTGGCTGCTTCCCGTCTGCGTTCGCAGGATGCACCGCGCAGGAAACCACGCCGGTAGGTTCCCCTTTCGCGCTTCTTCTGGACAGAGGCTCACAGCGACGCTTCCCCCTGTAGGATACAGAACTGTATGCATCGCGCTGAACACCTCCAGCTCCGGGGGTGCGCAGTGTAGAAGGTGCTATTGGCTGTTGTGCGTTAGGAGGTTGTGTGGTGGATGGGCTTCAGGTTTCTCCTGAGGGTTTACGTTCCCACGCCGGCCACTTAAGACAGGTCAGCGACGCGATAGGACAAGCCCTCGACGCGGCCGGACAAGCAAGCATCACTGATGGCTGCCTGGGAATGATGATCGGCCCCTTAATCACGCCACCATTACTCCTAGTCGAGGAAATAGCTAGATTAGCGATCTCGTCTTCTGGAGACACGGTAGAAAGACTGGCCACCCAAGTCCAGGAAGTCGCAGCAGACTTCGAAGCCTCCGAAACCGGTACCGCACACAATTTCCGCAACACCGACATCCCCACCCACACCACACACGCCTCCCCCACCACCGCCACACCATCTACTACAGGCGGTGCGGGTCGCGGCTACAGCGCACACCTGGCAGCCCGAATGGGCGGGTGAACAAGAATGCCGGAAACAAATCCCCTGGTCGCCGAACGCAAAGACACCACCACCCCCCTGGCAGGAACCTTCCTCCTCGAAGACGGTGAAGCCCTCGTCCAAGCCATCAACGACAAAGACTGGGTAGCAGGCGGCCTCGCCCTAGTCGGCGGAGCCTTCGACGCCGCCGCCGCCGCATCCGACCCCATCGGCACCCTCATCGCCATGGGCCTAGGCTGGGTCCTCGACCACGTCCAACCCTTCAACACCTGGCTCGAACAACTCACCGGCGACGCCGACCAAGTCAAAGCCCACGCCACCACCTGGAAAAACGTCCACAAACACCTCCAGGCCACCGCCGAGACTATGGCCTCCCACGTCACCACCGACCTAGCCGACATGAACGGCCGCACCATCACCGCCTACCAAGGCGCAGCCAGCGACATCACACGCGTCATCAACGCAGCCGGCACCTGGGCCGGCGCCATCGGCACCGCCCTCGAGGTCACCGCTTTCATCGTCCAATTCGTCCACGACTTCGTCCGCGACGCCATCAGCGAAGTCGTCGGCTCCATCCTCTCCTACGCCGCAGAACTCATCGCCACCCTCGGCACCGCCTGGCCCATCGTCGCCGAACAAATCGCCACCCGCATCGCATCCCTCATCGGCCAAGTAGGCCGCAACGTCAAAAACCTCGTCACCAGCGCCCGCAACCTCGTCAAGAAACTCACCGACCTCAAAACACTCTTCCACACCCTCAAAAACAAACTCGACACCCTCTTCAAAAACCTCGGCCATCACTCAGACGACCTCGGCGACGCCGGCCGAAACATTGACACGCACACTAGAATGGGGACACCCGACGGAGACACCTCGTTCGACCCACCCGCATGGGCCGCAGAGGATCGCTACATCGCACCAACACGAGAGCAACAAGAAGCATTCGCCGACGCCGTGCAACAGCACGGCCCGACCAACCCAGATGACTGGATCGAACACGGCAACCCCAACTTCGCCACCGGAGATGACCCATGGACAAACAATTGCGGCCCATGCTCACGATCCTTTGCCGACACCTACCAAGGCGGAAACCCAATCGCAGCATATGGTGATAAGGTTAAAGGTGAAGGCTCTGAAATGTATGACATACTTGGAGCACAGCCAGAACCAGGACTAACCAACCCCCCACCTAAGGAAGAGACGCATATTGACCCTGGAGCTAAAGAAGATGGGCATGTTGATCCTGAGGAATTTACGAGTGCCGCTTACGACACCTTGGGGGAAAGATTGCGCCAGGAACCCCCAGGTACAGTAGCGATCGTAGGAGTTGACTGGGACGTTCCCGAAGTTTCTCGCAACAAGTCAGGCGGGCACTGGTTTAATGCTTATGTAGATGATAGCGGAAATCTTCGCTGGGCCGATGAACAGTTCGGGATAACTGCCGACTGGCCTCCTAGATATGATGACGATATCTGGAATCTAGATGCGATGATTCGAAATTCGCAAGACTCCGAGTGGAGAGGATTGGACCTTGGAAAACAAGACAGATAAAGAAGTACTTGATTTTTTTGCCGACTGGTATTCAAGAAACGTAAATGCCTCAACCCGACTCCATCCGGATGAGTGGGAAGTCATTCCATACAAGGACGCGCACATTGTGAAACCAAGTGGGAATAAAAGAACGAGTTATATGCATCTCGTCAGAGATGGCGATTGCATCGGATTCCCCTTGCCCCTCCTCTCCTTGGCGAAGGCGTATCAGAAACTTCTCGAACGCAAGAACTCGCAAGAATAGGAATTCAAAGGACACCACCCCGTCACTATACACCTCAAGCAAAGAGAGCCCGAACTTTACTTCGGGAGAAGAAACGCGAAAAGAAGAAGCATTCCACAAGATGGCTTGCAATGTGATTTTGAAGGCTTTACGGGTTCTTCATCGTTGGGGTGGAGTCCGCCGGCAATGAGGAGCATTCTGAGGCGGTAGTTGTCGAGCCCGTGGAGTTCTGTTGGACGCGGCGCCGGCATTGATCCAGGGCGTCCCGGGCAAGGCGGACGGCATGGAACGGGTCCATCACTGCCGTCGCGGTTGGGACTTCCTCGCTGGCGGCGGTCTTGAACCCGGCAAATCCGTCCATCGCGACCACCTCTACCCCATCGCACCACGCCTTGGGGACGCTGTGCCAGCCACGCTTTGGAGCGGCCTCGATCATGTCGAGCAACCTGGCCGGCCCGGTCCCAGCCAGGACAGCGTCGTCGGCCGCCACCCGAACAGGACATGAACCAGCCGCCGGATGACCCTGCCCCGCACCACCCCGACGACACCTGTCGTCCGGATCAACCACCCGACACACCAGGCTTGCCTGACCGGGTCCAACCCGCTGCGCCACGACCTCCAGCCCCAACTCATCCAGACATGTGAATCTGGTCAGATCAGGGCGAACAAAGGTACCGTGCAACATGTCGAGGTCTTCCCGCAGGGCTGTGTGAGAACTCCCATCATCGGAAGACCTCGACCCTCACCCCAAGACCGCAACACCAGCCACACCCACACCCTGCTTTGCGATGAGCCGCGGAAACCTTCGCTGGGCCGATGAGCAGTTCGGGATGACCGCCGATTGGCCTCCTAGATATGATGATGATGATGATGATATCTGGAATTTAGATGCGATGATTCGAAATTCACAAAACTTCGAGTGGAGAGGATTGGACCTTGGAAAACACAACAGATAAAGAAGTATTTGACTTTTTTGCAAACTGGTATTCAAGCAACATAGACGCCTCAGACCATCTCCATCCGGATGACTGGAAGGTCATTCCCTATGAAGACGCTCACATTGTGAAACGAAGTGGAAATAAGAGAACGAGTTATATGCATCTCGTCAGAGATGGCGATTGCATCGGATTCTCCGTAACCCTCCTCTCCTTGGCGAAGGGATATCAGAAACTTCTCGAACGCAAGAACTCACAGGAATAAGAATCCGAAGGACGCCACCCCGTCACTACAAACCTCCAGCAAAGAGGGTCCGAATTTTACTTCGTGCAAAGAAACACGAAAAGAAGAAACATTCCACGCGATGGCTTGCATTGTGATTTTGAAGGATTTATGAATGCGATGATATTCGACACAGAAAACAACCAGGAGCCCCTTCACAGACGACACATCGACCAGCACTTCCTTAGTCAAATCACACTCGAGGATAGCCGCGTAAGTTATTTAAAGAGGTGCGCTTCGGCAAGGGAATGGCAGCCTTTTCTTGTCGCGCGTTAGACTATGCTGCAGGGCTGTTATGCAGAAAGAAAGTCACTGAGTAGTCGATCAGATGGCGAATAGCCGAGTTCATGGAGACTGGCAGGACCACTCTGGTGGCTGGCTGGTTCGGTCCTTCGTCTCGGGAGGAGCAGCTAGAGGCCAAGGGCGCCGAGTTGCCCCAGACGCTGGACCAGGCAGACCTTGGAGGTCAGAGCGTGGAACAAGCCGGCTGAAGGCCGACTGGGCGCTTCGAAGACCTCGAGGTGATCCGAATGAAGGCGGGCATGTCGAACCGTGAGGCTCTGCCAGCTCTTCGACATGCCCGAGCGCATCTGGCGCCGCTGGCAGGTCAAGGCCCGCACCGAGGAACCGAGATACAGACCCAAGACTCCCTAGCCGCAACAATGGCGGAGACGGCCACAACAACGACGGTACAGATCCCGAGCTGGAGAGACCCCGAGACCGACCCTCGGAAACCATCGATGACGTCAGGCAGATCAACGAAGGACTGCCATCGCACTACACTGGGGAACATGCCGAGGTAGGGAAAGCGCTGGACGACGGCTACGGATTGATTGACGACCCGACTCACCACTTCGGAACCAATCCAGAAACGGGCCTACCCAACTCTTATAACGACCAGGCGGAGAAGTACCAATTCGACGAACGAAAATGCGCTTGACAAAAAAGAGAGGTCGGAGGTCCGGTAAACAATGGAATGACACCTGAGTCGATTGATAAAAATTGCACCGCAATCGATAAGTATCTGGAGAAATACGGGGATCACCTGGACGGAATGGGGATCCAAACGGTACATACCTTGGAGGTGTCGACGGAGTTCATGTAGCAAGTTTCACAGAACGTTCAATCGACCCAGGTCCACCTGCAAACCATATTACCAGTATCAACTCACGAGATACATGCCGGAAGGCTATAGAATCGAGACAGGAACCGTTGCCCCATGGCACGACTCACCAGGCGGCGCACGACAAGTACAAATCTACAATGATTCAAACCGCGCCGTGAGCGCAGAAGAAGCATTAAAAGAAGGAATTTTAAGAGGAGATGCCAACTATGACGGATTGCATTAGCAGATTGATCACATCCTTGCGTGAGGTTGAGGTTCGCGCTCATGATGACAAGGAGTTTCTGAGTATTCACCGCGGACGAAACATCAACGATGCCTGCTTCTGGAAAACGAATGAGGCATGGAACTTTGGCTATTCACACTGGCCCGTGGAACCAATAGCAGTTCTCACCACTCCCGATCGTGATATTGCACTGCGCTGGCTGATCTGCTGCACCGGCAACCTG
>ERZ773250.1899-NODE-1899-length-10102-cov-3.133970_pt1 | contig 10102 bp, 10 predicted proteins | sample MGYA00511258_ERZ773250 | MGnify/ENA primary metagenome ERZ773250 (study PRJEB29015, sample SAMEA2738164) | human oral metagenome | biome: human oral; feature: human-associated habitat; material: saliva | place: China | collected 2187 ... | reverse complement strand
TGGGATCGAACCATCGCATGTCGGAGTCAAAGTCCGATGCCTTACCGCTTGGCTACACCCCTGTGTTGTGGGGTGAGTAATGGGGATCGAACCCATGCATAACGGAGCCACAATCCGCCGTGTTAACCGCTTCACCATACCCACCACAGGATATTTATTCTGTTTAGCACTGTCGTGCCTTACAACGATATTTAGTATATCAGTTAATGTTTTTTGTGTCAACCACTTTTTAAAAAACTTTTTTAACTGTTCTACTTATCTCATATCAACCACTAGGTCATGACATGAGCACCGCTGATGTTTTTAAAGTATATCAAATAATCTTTTTCTTGTAAACCCCTATTTAATATTTTATTTTCTACTTTTATCATGGAGTACTCTTTCTATTTCCACTTATATTTCTATCATTATTTTCTCTTATATACTTTTGTTACCTGCTAATTCAAAGTATATTTTCAACATTCATCTCATCCATAGATATTCCTTACTATCAACCGTAATAGATTATTAAGATAGTCTATAGATTAGCTCTGTATGTTTTACTTACTATATACAAAATTAGAGGAATGTCGATTGTTTGCTATCAACATTCCTCTAGTCATTTTGGGACTATTTTACTATTCCTATTTTACCGTACATATTTTTAATATATTAAGGGATTACGTAGCACCTAATATACTACTATCTTATATCATTGGTAAGCTTTTTATTAAATTAAATTAAATTAAATTAACTTAACTTAGCTAAATCATTTAGGTTTTCACCCATTGTTGGATGTGTAAAGATTTGGTCACGTAAGTATGTATACTTAATATCGTTGTCCATCGCCATTTTAATGATGTTAATTAACTCTTCGGAATTTTTACCAAACAAAGTAGCACCTAGGATCAAACCAGTATCCTTGTTTACTGTTAATTTAAATACACCTCGTGGATCTTGATTGACTGCATGACGTGGCATATTGTTCACTGGTAATACCACTGTCACAGCATTTGGGTATTGTGCCTTCGCCTCTTCTTCATGTAAGCCTACATGTGATAGAGCAGGCGTGATGAAAGTAGAATATGGCACATGTGTACGATTACCTAACTTATAACTTTCATCACCGTGTAATACACGATTTACAATGCGGAAGTCATCTAAAGATACATAGGTAAATTGTGGGCCCCCATTTACATCACCTACAGCAAATACATTAGGAACAGATGTCATTAATGTATCATCCGTAACGATAGATCCATTAGGACGCACTTGGATGTCTGTATGTTCTAATCCAAGACCTTCTGTGTTTGCTTTGCGACCTGTAGCATGTAACAAAGCATCGAATACAAACTCTTCTCCACTTTCAGTAACCACTACTACAGTATCCCCTACATTTTTAATTTCTTTTGTAACAGCATTGAAATGGAAGTGAACACCATCTTCTTCCAAATATTCTTGCGCCAACGCAGCTACATCTGCATCTTCACGTTTTAAGATTCTGTCGCCACTTTCAAAAGCAGTTACCTCAGCGCCTAAACGTGCATATAGATTAGCAAACTCAATACCAATGTTACCGCAACCAATGATGCCTAACCGTTTTGGTAATGTTGGAAGCGCTTGCAACTCAGTGCTGTTGTACACAAATTTAGATGTAGACAATCCTGGGATTGGAAGTACTACATTAGTAGCACCTGTATTGATGATGATAATCTCAGCCGTCAATGTTTCTACACCGTCTGCTGTTGTTACTTCTACCTCTTTATTGGAAGTAAATTTACCATGACCAGTGTAAACGGTTACATTTGGATTGGATGTTAACATGTTTAAGTTTTTTGCATTCAACTTGCCTACGACTGTATCACGAGTTGCTTTCGCTGCTTCATAGCTTTTGCCTTTATCAGCACCTACGATCATTGTTTTAGTCGGAATACATCCGATATTGATGCATGTACCACCATACATAGCTGGATCTTGTTCGATTAAAGCGACTTGTTTTCCTTCTTTGCCAAATGTAGCCGCTAATGTTTTACCAGCTTTACCAAAGCCGATAACGAGCAAATCATATTGTTTCATAATAATCTCCTTTTTATTAATTCACATGAATCGAATCATTTATTGTATATATTGATTATACTTTCAACATTATTTTATTGTATACCTATTGAGTGGGAATATCAATATGTATTCTAATAAAAATTATCTTTTATCTGTTACTACTTTTATATATGACTACTCTAACTCTAACAATATACAGTATCCTACATCCATTAATACTCTATACAATGCTTATCTCATAAAAGCAAAACTAGCACCTTCATGAAGAAAGTGCTAGCTCATTATGACCCATCTATAGCATTTCTAAGTACAAAGACTATTCTGCAATTCTTGCTTGTAAATATTGTTTTACAAATGTTGGCAATACGAATGCAGATTTTTGGATGCCATAGTTATAGTATTTAGTTGTAAAATCTTGGGCGCGGTTTGGATCCCACTCTAATGGATCATATTTTTTTGAGCCCATAGTAAAGCAATGCATTCCTGTCGGATACAATGGAATAAATGCTGTATATAGACGAGTCACAGGGAAATGTTTATTCACATAGTAGAATACATCAGATACTAGCTCTTGATGCATCACAGGAGATTCTGTTTGTTGTACAAACAAGCCGTCTTCCTTCAATGCACGATATGTATTTTTGTAAAATTCTTCTGTAAATAAACCTTCACCAGGACCAATTGGATCCGAGCAATCTACGATGATTACATCATAGAAATTTTCTTTTTCCGCTACATGACCAATACCGTCACCAATAGTTACTGTTAATTTAGGATCTTGGCGAATCATAGCGTCAGCAATAGAAGGCAAATATTGTTTTGCCAATTCCACTACCTTACCATCGATTTCCACCATTGTCACTGTTTCTACACAGCTATGGCGTACACATTCTCTAGCCACACCACCATCACCGCCACCGATGATCAATACATGCTTAGGGTTTGGGTGCAAAAATAACGGAATGTGGCTCATCATTTCATGATACACAAATTCTTCTCGTTCCGACGTTTGAAACACACCATCCAAAACAAGCATATTACCGTATTCTAAGCTATGAGCGACTTCAATTGTTTGAAAGTCGGATTTTCCAGAATATAAAATTTCATCTACTTCTGCGCATAACGCAAGATGAGGGGATTGCATTTCTTTAATCCATTGTGTCATGTCTTACTCCTCACATTGTGGCTGGATGTATAAAAAAGCTCCACCCAGCAAATTATCTCGTAACCAACGGCGTAGGGAAAACGTTCGTTCCATACCTTCATCATAGACAACACATCGTGTGTCATCATTGTTGACTTGCATGGATACGATAGGAACCCAATGCCATGTAGATAGACCTTCTTCCTGCCCACGATGACGATTCAAAAATGCGACAGGACAATCTTGTTCCAAACCACGTTGGATAAAGGCTGTTACTTCCTCTACTGTATAAGGACTTCCTTTCAGAGGAAAAATCGGCAATCGTTCGACTGTATAGGACAGATTGCTATCTGCCATATATTGGTTGACACCTTGTTCCCACCAAGTACTTTTATAGAGTCCACCACCATAGCGAGGGCGCACGTATTCCCATACTTGATTCATCCGTTCCAAGGCTTTGTCTCCGTCTGCAGCCGTCACCATAGGTAAATGACCATCACGGAAAAGCGCATAGGAAATTACCTGTGTAGCCGTGGTCGGTCCACAACCAGCCAATCGTTTCCACGCATCTTCATACCATTCTTGGTCATATCCATAGGAAAAATTCCCATCTTTTTTCACTTGTAACCATTCAGGATGCTCAATACGATAGCGTTTGATTCCTGCCATTAGTCTTCTACTACCTCAACTGTTTGCATACGGTCACCTTGTTGGATTTTATCCACTACATCCATACCTTCGATAACTTGTCCGAATACAGTGTGAACGCCATCTAAATGAGGTTGTGGTTCATAAACGATAAAGAATTGGCTACCTCCAGTGTTAGGTCCACGATGAGCCATGGATAAAGCGCCACGAACATGTTTATGTGGGTTGCCTTTAGTTTCGCAAGGAATTGTGTAACCAGGGCCACCTACGCCAGTACCCATTGGGCAACCACCTTGTGCTACGAAACCAGGGATGACACGATGGAATTTCAAAGTATCGTAGAAACCTTCTTTGATTAATTTTACAAAGTTAGCTACTGTGCCAGGAGCTTCGTTTTCAAATAATTCGATAACAATGTCACCGTATTCCATATGAATAATTGCTTTTTTCATTACTGTACCTCCAAAAAAGTTCTAATCACGTGACCCGCTAAATGCAATCCTGCTACAGACGGAACAAACCCGCAGGAACCTGGACTTCTAGAATCATCATCTCGGTTCGGTGTCATCGGTTGTTCTGTTGAAAATAATACAGTTTGCTTTTTAATACCACGACGACGTAATTCTTTACGCATCACCTTCGCCAATGGGCATGTATGGGTCTTACTAATATCTGTAATCTTCAATTGGTCTGGCCACATTTTGTTACCTGTACCCATAGAAGATATACATGGTATATGACTATTATAACACGTTTCGATGATGGATAGTTTAGCACTTACCATATCAATAGCATCAATTACAAAATCCGGGTTAATATCGGCGATGAAATTTGGATGACTTTCACCAGTATACACCATATCATAGGCTTCAATATGTAGATTAGGATTGATTGCTAAGGCTCGCTCTTTTGCCATCTCTACCTTGCGTTGACCTACCGTGCTTGGCAACGCAATCAGTTGGCGATTAATATTACTCACTGTTACTTGGTCGCCATCAACAATGATAATATGACCAACACCTGAACGCACTAACGCCTCTAACGCAAAAGAGCCAACACCACCGCATCCAAATAGCAAGACTTTCTTACCTTGCAAAGTTTTAATTTTTTCTTCCCCTACCAACCATTGTAGACGAGTTAACATATGCTCCATACTAATAGGCTCCTGCGGGAATAATTTCGGTCCAATATCCATCTGGATCAGCGATAAAATAGATACCCATCGCTTCGTTTTCATAGACTACACAATTCATAGCCTTATGTTTTGCCAAAGCACCTTCATAATCATCTACATAGAATGCCACATGGAACTCATTGTCACCTAAATTGTATGGGCGATCCCAATCACGTAACCACGTTAATTCTAAACGATGCGGATTCGTACCGTCTCCTAGATAGACAATTTTAAAAGATCCATCTTCTCCATCAATATGATCTACTTCTTCTAGTCCTAAGGCTTCTTTATAAAAGGACAGACTCTTATCCAAATCTTTCACATTAATATTATTATGAGCAAAGCTAAATTTCATACTTCCTCCTTAATTCCTAGTAAATAACAGTATTATTCTAACATAGGTACTACGGGAATACAATCACTGTACTTGAAAGTAGGCCCTGCTCCCATCATCGTTTTTTGCCACCACCAAATGTGCACCAATTTGTTGTTGTAATTCCGGTACATGGGATATAATCCCCACCAGTCGACCTTGGGATTGCAATGCCACCAAAGTTTCCATTGCCACATCTAGTGTATCTGGATCCAAAGTACCAAAGCCTTCATCAATAAACATAGTGTCTAGATGAATCCCCCCTGCATACGATTGGATGACATCCACCAAGCCCATGGCAAGCCCTAAGGATGCTAAGAAAGTTTCTCCACCGGACAACGTATTGGCAGGGCGACTCGCCCCTGTATAAGCATCAAAGACAGCGATGTCCAAACCTCGGGCACCACGTCCCCCTTCCTCTAATGACCGTTCCAGTCGATAACGACCACGGCTCATATCATGAAGTCGTAAATTTGCTGCACTCAATACTTCTTCCAGGATAGCACCTAGCACATAGCGCTCAAAGCTGACACCCTTCATGCCAGAATCGCCGCCATTCGCTAAATCGGCTAGCCCAAAAACAAAGGCCCGACGGTCCGACAACTCTTTGGTAGTCGCTTCTAACTCCAAAATCTCTTGGATCGTTTTTTCCTTACCAGTCACTTGCGACTTTAAACTACCAATGACTTCCCCTAAATCTTTCAATTCTTGCTGTAATCCGTCAACCAATTCTTTATCTATTTCCTCTGGTACGATAGCATAAACTGCTATATTCTTTTCTACTTCGTCTAACAGGGCGTTTAACCGTAATGTTTCATTGTGATAGGCATTAAAGGTTTCTTTCCACACCGGCAGTTCATCAAATACATGAGATTCCTGTTTAAATGTATCGATGGTAAGAGATTCCTCCTGTAATACTTGTTTCATATCCTTGCACATGCTATCTATATCGTGCGCCATACGATCCTGTTGCGCTTTGAGGGCACCTAGTTCTGCTGTGAGAACTGTTTTTTGCTCCTGACATGTTTGTCGCCCTTCGTCTATCGCTTTACGATCCGCTTCATACCGTTTCAAAGACTCTGCCAGTCCTTTTACCTCTGTTGTATAGGATTCCACTGTAAAAGGAGCAATGCTAGTTTCAATTCGAATCATTTCTGTTGTTGCATGTTGTATTTCTTGCTGTAAGGACTCTAACTGTCCCTCTAGAGTTCTTAGTTCTAATTGCTTGGTGTGAACATCGGTTTCCCCAGTTTGTATGGTCTGTTGCAATGCTTCCAAACTTTTTTCTAATGTTAGCTTTCTTGCTTCTCCTTGGACTAACTCTTGTTGTATCAATGCGAAAGTCTTATCTATATCCGTTTCAGTCACATTTGCATCCCACCAGGAGAGACGTTCCGCTACCGTTTCTATCTCTTTGGCTTGTACTGTTCTATCCAAGATATGTACCAACTGCAAGATAGACGCTCTTTGAACGCCTGCTGTTACCTTTGGATAGGTCTCGCATAGTCGATTCCATTCGTTCGTATATCGTTTCACTTCTTCTTCACTGTGAGCTAATTTAGTTTCTGTCGTGGCCACCTGTGTTTGACTCTCTTGGAACTCTTGGCGGAGTCTATCTACCGTTTCACGTACAATCTCTTCCGATGGAGCTTGTGCTAACTGTGGATGATCGAGGGAACCACATACAGGACATGGCGCTTGTTCTTCCAATTGCAAACTCACTTCATACGCTTGGTGTTGTCGCAATAATTGCTCATTATGATGGAACAGCCCTTCCCGAGTCTTGCACACCTGACGTTCTTTTTCCAACTGTTGACTATGAAAAGTTCTAGCTTCCCAAGCGGTTTCAAGTTTGTTGACAACCCCCTTTAAGGAGTCCCACCAACTACGCAATTCACTGGTGCATAATTTCTCCTCACCTATCGAAGTAAAACTTTGTAACTCACGGTTCATGTCTGAAAAAATCGTGCCTTTTCGTTCCAACTCTAATTGACTTGTGATAAGTGCCTGTTGCAACGCCTTTTGTTGTCCCATCTGCTGTACTTTGTCCGTTTCTAAGGTATTCCGTTTTTCAAAAACCTCACGATACCGCTCTACTTCTTGTTGCAAAGCTTGTAATTGATGGTATTGCTCTTGTTGTTTTGTATAGGTATCCTCTTGAGCGATGAACTGTTGTAATTGACTGTCCCACTGTTGCAAGGTGTTCTCTACAGATTGTAAGGAATCGTCCAAGGTACCTAACTTGTCTACATTCTTTCTGAAAGTTTCTTGTAATTTTTCATATTCTTTCATGCGGATGCGAACTTCTTGTAAACGTTCCCAACGGCTAATAGTCTCCCCTAAGGCAAGATGCGCCGCTTCTCCCTCTTGATGGCTAACTAACGCCTGAGTATACTGCTCTTTGCGCGCTAATAAATTGACGTAACTTTCATACTTTACATAGGCCGCTTGCAATGATTCATATTGGTGTTGCTTCTCCTTCCGTTCCCGTTCACGCTCAATTAAGCACTTACGTTCTTCTTCCACCAACGATACTAAATCTTGTAACGTATCTACTGTATAGGTACTCAGCAAAAACTCAACCTTTTGCAATGTATCTTGAATCCCTACGGTAGCTTTAGCCAATTCTTCCTTCAGTACATCCTGCATTCGTTTATATATAGATGTTTTAAAAATCGTGTGTAATAGCACTTCCCGTTCTGATGTAGGTGCCACTAATAATTTTCTAAAATCACCTTGTGGTAATAGGACAACTTGTAAAAATTGATCCACTCGAAATCCAATAATCTGCTGCACATAGTCACGGATTTCTTGAGCTTTCGTAGTGAGTAGTTTCCAATCTTCATCAATCCATTCACTGATGGCAGCCGTTGCCAATACCGTTCTTGTACCAGTACCACGCTTTTTTTGCAGTTCTTGCTTCGGCGTTCGTTCCATCCGATACCGATGGTCACCTACTTGAAACTCAAACATCACGAATGTAGGTGTAGTAGCATCTGCATAATCACTGCGCATATCTGATCCATCACGAAGACCACCACTTGTTTGACCATACAGAGCATACACAATGGCATCTAATATGCTTGTTTTACCTGCTCCTGTTGGCCCTGTAATCAAAAACATGGATTGATTAGCCAACACAGCAAAATCAAGGATCACTTCCTTAGGATAGGGACCAAAGGCAGTCATTTCTAGTCGCAAGGGTCTCATATTTCTTCCTCCCTTAATACACGATGCCACAAACCTTCCATATAGTCTAATTCTTCTTGTGAAAGTTCTTCATTCCTAGCTTCCTTGGCAAATTGCGCAAATAAATCTCGCTCATTTAATTCCTTGAATCGTTTAGCACCCGTTGTATCTCGCACTACTTCCATGCGACCTACCAATTCTAATCGCATGCAATAAGGAAATACTTTTCGCAAGCGCCGCATCCCATCCACTACAGGTGCCGTATCTAATAAGCGTATTTCCACATAATCATTATGATGCTGTGTATGGAGACTTTCATTAGCTAGTAAGTCATTAAAATACCCAGTCAAGCTCACAAATTGACGACGCCCTACGATAGGAATTTCACTGATGGTTGTACCCCCTTTGCTATCCATATCAACGATAGTGAAACTTTTGCTATACCCCACCTCATCAAAGGAATACGTCAACAAAGAACCACTATAGCGAATATGGTCCGCCCCAATTCGTTGTGGTTTATGTAAATGCCCCAATGCCGTATAGTGAAAGTCTTTAAACACAGTGGTCGGCACCTGTCCTGAACCACCCACCAAAAGAGGCCGTTCCGATTCACTTTCAGCACCACCTGCTACAAAGGCATGGGCTAGACAAAGACTGCGATAGCGCTGTGAACGACTCGTCGCATAGGATGCCCACTGTTGATACGCATCTGCAATAGTCATGTTGTATTTGTTTGTATCAATGCGTATATCATTTTCCACAGTATCGATGCTAGAAATATCAGTATTATCTATATAAGAAGAATTGTCTAGATTCGTAATACTTTCATCACTTAAAGAAGCAAATAAATCTGCTGATTCACATTTGACTCGACGTTTCTTGCTAGGCTTACTAGCTCCGACATTCATTGTAGACTCTATGGTTTCACCAACAATACCTACTCGATTCAGTTCTGTCTGTATGTCTCGCACTTCCCCATAGGGTAATGCCCACACATCAAGTTGACCATGTGCATCTTGAAATGTTATGGGTTTCATGCCTTGATGGGCATGTCCTAGCAAATGGATGCCATGTGTTTCCCAAGCACTATGCCCCATAGCAAGCCGTGGTCCACTGTCGTGATTACCTGAAATAGCTACCATGGGAATCTTCTCTGTAAAGGCTAATCGATGGAGTACAGAATCCCACAGCTCAATAGCCTCAATAGGTGGCACTGAGCGGTCAAAGACATCCCCACTGAGTACTACTAAATCAATCTTTTCCTCTTTCAACAAAGGAAAGAATTGGTGTTCCAGCACATGGGCTTGGTCTGTTGTTAAATGTTCATTATAAAATAGTCGTCCCAAATGCCAGTCTGCTGTATGTAGTATGCGCATACTTACACCTCGTTTGCATAAATCTCCCGTAAGATAGAAATTTCTTTTGCATATCCATCTAACTCATTTGGTGTTTCTAAATAGAATGGTAGATGACGTAATTTTGGGTGGGTAATAAACTTAGCAATGGCCTCAATACCAATATGCCCTTCTCCAATTTT
>ERZ773250.1891-NODE-1891-length-10119-cov-22.251590_pt1 | contig 10119 bp, 10 predicted proteins | sample MGYA00511258_ERZ773250 | MGnify/ENA primary metagenome ERZ773250 (study PRJEB29015, sample SAMEA2738164) | human oral metagenome | biome: human oral; feature: human-associated habitat; material: saliva | place: China | collected 2187 ... | reverse complement strand
AGCGTTGCAAGGTATTGCCTTTGAATCATAAAAATGCCTTACAACATCTGGAAGGTCAAACGTTCGATTATATCTTTGCAGATCCGCCGTATGATAAAGACTTTGTCAATGAGACGATTTTAACGGTTATGAATTACGGGCTCTTGTCCGACACGGGCCTGCTTATTATGGAGCACTCCGCTCGTGAAGATATTATGCCGAGCGAGTCATACACGGTTGTACGGGAGAAGAAATACGGGAAGGAAACGCGTATCTCTTTTATCGTCAAACGTAGAAATGGGGAATAATTTTGCGTATCGGTATCTGTCCGGGCAGTTTCGACCCTGTGACAAACGGCCATGTTGATGTTTTTGAACGCAGTGCCAAGTTAGTAGATAAGCTTATTATCGCGATTTTTGCAAATCCCGGTAAACACCCGCTTTTTTCTATGGAAGAACGGGAAGAGTTGTTACGGCAAGCCGTAGGGCATATTCCCAATGTTGAAGTCGTCAGTTTCCAAGGCCTCTTGAACGAATATGCCGTTGAACGAGGGGCTACCGTTATTATTCGCGGTTTACGGGCCGTTACGGATTTTGAATACGAGTTTCAGCGCGCTCTGTTAATGAAGCAGTTGGAACCGACTTTGGAAACCGTATTTATTATGTCGAATACGAACTATTCGTATCTCAGCTCTTCGGGCATACGGGAGCTCGCCTGTTTCGGCGGCAAACTGGACGGTCTCGTCCCGGATTTCACGGCTAAGCGCCTGAAAGAAAAGTTCAAGGATAAATATCAGATATAGGGGTGTGGAATCAGATGAACTCGGAAAAATTATTGGAAGATTTGGAAAGTATTGTAGTGAATGCATCCAAGATGCCTTTTACAAATAAAAAGGTCGTCGATGAAGAAGAGTTATTGTCTATTGTGGACGAATTGAAAGGGGCTATGCCTGATGAAGTAGAACAGGCACGTAAGGTCTTGGCTGAACGGGATAAAATCATTGCCGATGCACAGCGTCATGCAGACAGCATGGTAGCACAGGCTAAGGATTATATTGCCAAATTGACTGAAGAAAGCGAAATTGTGCGTCAGTCACAAGAACATGCCAACCAAATTATTCAAAATGCCAATCATTCTTCCGAAGATTTGCGAAACAGTTCTGTAACCTATGCCGGACAAGTTTTGCAGTACGTTGAATCCACGTTGGAAAAAACGTTGGCAAGCGTTCGTCAAAATCGCGAAGGCCTGGTTCAGTCCAATCGTCAAGAATCGAATAAATAAGAACTCGTTAATTATAGGGGATGTAGCAAAGCGGCGATCCGTTTTGTCACATCCCCTTACTGACTATAGGGCAGGAGAAAAGATGAAAGAAATTACGTCGCGTGACAATCGTCTGGTAAAGCTGGCTGTACGGTTGCAGCAAAAAAAATACAGATATGAAGAACGGCGCCTTATTGCCGAAGGATTTCGCATTGTAGAAGATGCGGTACATACGGGTATTACGGACGGTATCTGTTTGGTAGCGGCCGAGGTCGCTGAGCGGCCGGAGCTTCAGAATCTTCAAGCCGAGTCGGAGAAAGTCGGCTGGGAGTGGTATTTGTTGCCCGACCGGATATATGAGAAGGTGAAAGAAACGCATTCGTCTCAGGGAATTACGGCGATTTTACCTTTCTTTGAATATACTTTCAAAAACTTGCCGGAAGTGGCAAATGAACGACCTATTCTATATTTAGAAGCCATACAGGACCCGGGAAATTTGGGAACCATCTTGCGAACGGCGGCTGCTGCCAATGTAGGAGCTGTTTTTTTAAGTCCCGATTGCGTGGACTTATATAACGGGAAGACGGTCCGTTCCGCTATGGGTGCCATTTTTAAGGTTCCTGTTGTACAGAATGTTTCACTTGAACGGATAAGTTCTTTTTGCGACGAGAAAAAACGTATTTTGACGGGAACCTTGCTCGGTGCGAATAAGCTGTATACTCAGGTTGATTGGCGACAACCGACTGTCATCGCCTTCGGAAATGAGGGAAACGGTCTGTCTCAAGCGTGCGCGGAGGCTTGCCGGCAGGCGTTGACCATACCCATGAAGAGTCATACGGAATCGTTGAATTTAGCTACGTCCGTTGCCGTAGTCCTTTATAAAGCTTGGGAAGAGGCCGGGTTTGCGGACAAAACATAGGTCACGGAAAGAGGATGCGTATGGACAGTGTTTTAGCTCAAGTTATTGCAAGTACACGCGAGCGTTTACAAGCTGAAGGGTTTGAGGTTACTGCAGGAAACGCTATCAATTACGGTTGGAAGTTGACTGTAAGCTCGGGAAATGAATGCATACACATAGCCATATATAACGGGAAAAAGGGGATTTCTTTTGTCGTTCAAGGGAAGGCCGGCGATTTGAAGAAAAGAGTGGAGATATTGTGCTCTGAAAACCGTATTACGCCCGATAAAAAAAATTTGAAGAAAGAAAAGCCGGCTATTATGAAGGGACAAGATTTATGCCCCGACGGGACGCCTTGCTGGATCGGTGCTGATGAATCGGGCAAAGGCGACGTCTTCGGACCTTTAGTGACAGCAGCCTGCTTAGTAACCAGGGCGGAAGCGGCAACACTTCGTTCATGGGGTGTCACCGATAGCAAAGCGTTGACGGATAAACGCATACTCGAATTGGCGGGTCCTTTAAAAGACTTATTAGGCGACAGGGCGTGTGTAACCGTATTGATGCCTGAATCGTATAATTATGAATACAACAAGATGGAAGAAAGAGGAAAAAATCTTAATCATCTTTTAGGAAATTTACACGGAAAGAACATTAAATGCCTATTGTTAAAGTACAAATGTCCGTGTATAATAGTCGATAAGTTCGGTAAGGATGAATATGTGTTAACGGCTCTGGGCTCTGTAGCCGCGGGAAAGACAATCATACAAGTGACCAAAGGTGAACGGGATACGGCTGTAGCCGCCGCATCCGTTTTAGCACGAGCTGCCTTCATAGAAAGTATGAATGAATTGGAAGACCGTTTTCATATGTCCTTCCCTAAGGGAGCTTTTGCCGGTATAGAAACGGCACTTACCGCTTTTTGCGGGACTTACGGGAATAAAGAATTATACAAAGTAGGTAAATTAAATTTTAAGACTTTTGATTCTTTGCGGTGATAAGGGTGAACAGATTAATTATTAATGCCGATGATTTCGGTATTCATGAAGCTGTGAATGAAGGTATATACAGTGCTTACGGTCAAGGGGTTCTGACCAGTACAAGCCTTTTGGCACAGGGCCCCGCTTTTGATGATGCCGTCCGTATGTCAAAGGAATGTGACCGCTTGGGTATAGGCATTCATTTATGTCTGGTAGGGAGTCTGCCTACCGTATTATCACCTCGAGAAGTGCCGTCTCTGGTTGAGTCGGACGGGTTGTTGCCGGATAATTATATGACCTTTATTAAGCGGGCTTATACGGGGAAAATCGATTTTTCTCAAGTGTATGCGGAATTATCGGCTCAAATAGAGAAAATTTTAGACTCAGGTATACGCGTTACGCATATAGACAGCCACCAGCATTTACATGTCTTACCGCCTGTGTGGAAAATAACGGTGGCATTAATGAAGAAATACGGAATTCATCGCGTTCGTATACCGCGGGAAGCTTCGACCTTTAAGATGTTGACGGCATCTCCCGCTCGTGTTTTCGGTCGGGACGGTTTGACCGTATTAGCCGGGCGAGCTGCACGTGAAGCCGAGCGGCTCGGCTTTTCTCTTACCGATTACTTTTGGGGAATGGTTGACGGCGGCAATATGACGGAGGTCAATTTGCATTATATATTGCGACGATTGCCCTTCGGGATACATGAGATTATGATGCACCCCGGCAAGAGCGATGATTTATTGGGGCATACCTTCGCATGGGGCTATCATTGGCAGGAAGAACTACAGGCTTTGGTTAGTGTAAGGACACGGGAAATTATTGCGTCTAAGAAGATAGAACTCATTAATTACGGCGATTTGCTATAGACGCCATTGGGGGGATTCAGTGTGAAAATTTTGGTAACCGGCGGAGCCGGATTTATCGGTTCACATATTGTCGATATGTTGGTAGACCGTGGTGATGAAGTCGTGGTCATAGACAATCTCAGTACGGGTGTTAAGGAGAATGTGAATGATAAGGCGCGATTGTTGTGCTTTGATATACGGGACAGAGATCGCCTTTTGCAGGTATGCGAAGAGGAAAAGTTCGATGCCGTCTTTCATGAAGCGGCACAAACTCAGGTTCCTTATTCACAGGAACATCCTTATGAAGACAGTGATGAAAATGTAATGGGGCTTTTATCCGTCTTGGAGGGTGCTCGTAAGACGGGAGTGAAAAAAGTAGTTTTCTCATCATCTGCAGCCGTATACGGAGACAATGATAATCTTCCCTTAAAAGAAGACGAACCGTTGGCTCCTACCTCTTTTTACGGATTGTCTAAGGTCATATCGGAACGATATTTGGAAATGTACTATAAAGTATTCGGGTTGCCTTATGTTGTTTTGCGTTATGCCAACGTTTACGGTGAACGTCAGGGCGTTCACGGTGAAGGCGGTGTCGTCTTCGTCTTTGCACATGCATTGACGCATGGTGAAGATTTAACTATTTACGGTGACGGGGAACAGACGCGGGATTTTGTTTATGTCAAAGACGTGGCGGCTGCCAATGTAGCGGCCTTGCAAGACGAGGTAAAGCCCGGCATTTATAATATCAGCACGACCATTGAAACGACGGTAAACGCCTTGAAAGAGATACTCTTCCACTTAAGCGGTATACGCAAGGACGTACATTACGAGGATGAGCGGACCGGAGATATCGTTCGCTCCGCCTTGGATAATCATAAGGCCAAGGAATTTTTAAAATGGCGCCCGAAGGAAAAGATTATATCCGGATTGGCATCAACGTATGAATATTTCGTACAGGAGGCTGAACGTGAATAAGAAAGATAAGGACTTTAAATTTTATCTTGTTCGGGAAGATATTCTTCCGGAAGCCATAAAAAAGACGATAAGGGTCAAAGAAATTCTTAAACGCGGAGAGGTACGAACTATTCATGATGCCGTACGCATGATGGATTTAAGCCGTAGTGCATATTATAAGTATAAAGATTTCGTTTTACCTTTTTATGATGTTACTCAGGGTAAACTCGTTACCTTGTCCATTATTTTGTCCGACCGTCCCGGAAAGTTGTCACAAGTATTGAATACCGTAGCCGACAGTAACGGCAGTATTTTGACCATTAATCAGGGCATTCCTTTGCAAGGGTCGGCAGATGTCAGTATTTCCATTGAAACGAAAGAAATGGAAATTACGGTGGAAACTCTTGTGGAACGGTTGGGTGCTTTATCGGGTGTACAAAGTGTACGCATAATCGGGCAAGTATAAGGAGGATGTTATATTGAAAAACGTATCGATTGCATTACTCGGTTGCGGAACTGTCGGCAAGGGCGTCGTCGATTTACTGCAAATGAACGGCCATCTTATTGCGGAGCAGACGGATACTCACATTCATATAAAGCATGTTCTCGTAAGAGATATAGAAAAATATAAGAATGTCGGGTTGGATGAAAACCTTCATTTGACGGATAATTTTAAAGATATTATCGAAGACGACGAGGTGGAAATTGTCGTTGAAGTTATGGGCAGTGCCGATTTTGCCAAGGCTTGTATCGAAGAGTGCTTTAGGCGCGGTAAGAGTGTTGTCAGTGCTAATAAGGATGTCATCGCCGATTGCGGTATCGGTTTACTGAAACTGGCTCAAGAGAACGGGGCGGATTTTCAGTTTGAAGCCAGTGTAGCCGGCGGGATTCCTATTATTCGGCCCATGTACTCTTCGTTAAATGCCAACCAGATTGAAGAAATTATCGGCATTATGAACGGTACGACAAATTATATTCTGACCAATATGACCGACCGGGGACTGACTTATGAAGAGGCCTTAAAAGAAGCGCAGGAAAAAGGTTATGCCGAGGCAGATCCGACCAGCGACGTAGGCGGTTTTGATGCGGCCAGAAAAATCGCCATCTTGGCTAAACTGGGTTTTCATGCATACGTCAACGTTAAGGATGTATCCATTGAAGGCATTGAAGGCGTTACGAAAGAAGACATTGCCCATGCTACCGCTATGGGGTATGCCATTAAGCTTCTCGCCGTAGCGGAGAAGAATACGGACGGGATATCCTTGGCAGTTCATCCCGCTTTTGTTCCTAAAGACCATCCTTTGGCCAATGTAGGCGGAGCCTATAATGCCGTATATGTGCGCGGTAATTGTGTAGGTGATGTCATGTTTTACGGACAGGGAGCCGGATCTCTGCCTACGGCCAGTGCCGTTGTCAGCGATATTATGAATGTTATTCAACATATTAATACGGAAATGACGGGGAAACGCCCTTATTTGTGGCATGAAACGGCGGTGAAGGATGCAGCTGAAAACAAGGCACCTTATTATATTCGCTTAATTGCCGCTAACGCTCCGGGTGTATTGGCCAACATGTCCGGTGTTTTTGCAAAGCACGGCATCAGTATTCGGTCACTTATTCAAAAGGATGAAACTAAGGAAGCGGCTGAAATCGTAATCTTAGTAGACAGTACACCTTGTAAAACCGTGCGGTTGGCTTTGAACGAAATAGAGCAACTGACCTGTATTCATCGCATTTGCAACGCCATTCGTGTCATTGAGGTGTAATATGAGCCAAGACATTACAGTAAAAGTTCCGGCTACGTCGGCTAATATCGGATCCGGTTTTGACGCCTTGGGGTTGGCTCTTTCCTTGTATAACGAAGTCTCCTTTCGTAAAACGGACGAAGGAGGATTGAGCCTTGTCGTAGAAGGACTGGGACAAGGGAAAATTACGACTGATTTTGAAAGAAACCTTGTGGGTAAAGCTATGTTACGGGCAGCGCTTGTCAACGGTAAGGCCTTGCCGGAAAACGGAGTGATTACGCTCTTTAATCGCATTCCCTTAGCACGCGGCTTAGGGAGCAGCTCCGCAGCTGTAGTGGGCGGACTTCTCTTAGGCAATGAATTGACCGGGCGAGGTATGGATGAGAATCAAATACTTCATGAAGCCACTCTTATGGAAGGGCATCCCGACAATGCGGCTCCTGCTCTTTTAGGCGGACTGTGCATGTCCGTTACGGATGAAAAAAAGAAGGTATCGGTTCAGACGTTTGCCTTGGATGAGGGGTTGTCGTTTATTACCGTAAGTCCCGATAAGGAAGTAAGAACAGCCGATGCTCGCGCCGTCCTGCCACAGACTATTGATTATCATGCGGCGGTCTTTAATGTAGCCCATGTCGCTTTTTTGGTCGGGGCTTTTATCGGGAAGCGTTATGATTTGTTGCGTACGGGTCTTCAGGATAAACTGCACATGCCTTATCGATTGCCCTTAATTCCCGGCGGAGCGGAAGCCCTGGCGGCTGCCGAAAAAGCCGGGGCTGTGGGGGCTACGGTCAGCGGCTCGGGATCGACTCTTATTGCCTTTGCCGTAAAAGGGGAAGAACAGATAGCTCAAGCTATGAAAGACGTTTTTAAAAGTGTCGGATTGGCATCTGTACACCACATATTGAAAGCTTGTAACGACGGGGCTCAAATTGTCCGTGAGGATAAAAGATGATTCATGATATAAAACCTTGCGTATATGATAATTCGTACACACCCGTGGCGCCTGAAGGGCATAACTATGTTCTTTTATGTAAAGGGCAAGAAGCGGTTTGCAAGATTGGACACGACGGTACTCTCTTATTGCCGCGTGTAAAGGATTTCGAGTCATGTCAGTACAGGTATTTATTTTCTATTGACGAAGATGCATTTTTTATGCCGACGGGCGGGGATATAAAGCTGCCTGTCGGTTTTTCCTTTGAGTCTTTACGGACCATGCGTACGGCACGGCCGAGAAAACTGGCCTTTGCCGTCGTGACGGCGGCGTCTCTTACCAGATGGTATGATCTCAACTGTTATTGCGGACGTTGTCGTACCGCCATGGAAGAAAGTAAGTCGGAACGGGCCTTAGTTTGTCCTTCATGTGAAAATACCGTCTATCCTCGAATCAATCCGGCAGTTATCGTCGCTGTACGTGACGGGGAACGTCTTTTGGTCACTCAGTATGCCGGCAGACCTTATAAGAACTATGCCTTAATTGCCGGATTTGCCGAAACGGGAGAAACGATTGAAGAGACGGTTTTACGAGAAGTAAAGGAAGAAACGGGTATCACCGTCAAAAACCTGGAGTTTTATAAAAGCCAGCCCTGGGGCTTTTCCGACTCTCTCCTTTTCGGCTTCTTTTGCGATCTTGACGGAACGGACGAGCTGATTGTGGATAAGACGGAACTGGCAACGGCTCTTTGGGTGCAGCGCGAAGACTTGCCGGACGACGAGGAAACGGTAAGTCTGACCATGGAGATGATGACTCTCTTTAAAAAAGGAGATAAATAAAATTTACAAACAAGATTTATTTTAACGTTAACGAAAATTAGAAATATATAAGAGAAAAAAATTTCAATTTTTAGGTCTTGACAGAAATAGGTAAACTTGATACGATAATTCCCGATAAATGCGATGACCGGAAGAAGTCCGATGTTCTTTGTGTCAGAGAGATGCCCAAGCGGTGAGAGGGCGTTCATAAAGAAGCGGGCGAGTCACCCGTGAGCCGGCAGAAGGAAAGGTCTGCCCGGATGCAGCCGTTATCTGTCAATGAGAGGTCGTCTAGGCGACAAATCGGGTGGTACCGCGGAAGATACGCTCTTTCGTCCCAAGTCTTTACTTGAGACGAAAGAGCGTTTTTTGTATAAAAGGAGGAGTACATATGAAGTGGGACAAGGAAAAACTCGAAGGATATAATCCCGGAGAAATTGAAGCGAAATGGTACGATTTTTGGGAGAAAGAAGGGTACTTTCATCAAGATCCCGATTCGTCTCGTGAGCCGTACAGTATTGTTATGCCTCCTCCGAATGTTACAGGGCAGTTGCACATGGGTCATGCACTGGATAATACGTTGCAGGATATTCTCATTCGCTTTAAGCGCATGTCGGGGTACAACGTAGTCTGGATTCCCGGTACGGACCATGCGGGGATTGCAACACAGGTTAAGGTTGAAGAACAGCTGGCAAAAGAAGAAGGAAAGACTCGTTACGATATCGGTCGTGAAGAGTTTTTAAAGCGGGTTTGGGCGTGGAAGGAAAAGTACGGCAATCGCATTGAACAACAGGTTCGTCGACTCGGTTCATCTTGTGACTGGTCGCGGAAACGTTTTACCATGGACGATATTTGTGCCCGTGCCGTTCGTGAAGTATTCGTAGCTCTGTATGAAAAGGGTCTTATTTACCAAGGTCATCGTATTACGAACTGGTGCCCCCACTGCCATACGGCTTTGAGCGATATTGAAGTAGACCACAAGGATGAAGCAGGCCATTTGTGGTACGTCAAGTATCCCGTTATCGGTGAAGACGACTACATTATGATTGCTACTACTCGTCCCGAAACGATTATGGGCGATACGGCCGTTGCCGTAAATCCCGAAGATGAACGAATGAAGAAGTATATCGGCAAGAAGGTTCTCGTTCCTCTCGTAAACAGAGAAGTAGAAGTTATTGCCGATGACTATGTAGATATTGAATTCGGTACGGGTGCCGTCAAAATTACGCCGGCTCACGACCCGAATGACTTTGAAATGGGTGAGCGCCATAATCTGGAATCGATTATGATTATGAACCTCGATGGTACGATGAATGCCGCCGCCGGTAAGGAATTCGACGGTATGACCTTGAAAGAATGCCGTAAGGCCGTTGTTGCCGACTTGGAAAAATTAGGCCTTCTCGATCACGTAGAAGAACTCAATCATGCCGTCGGTCATTGCTCACGTTGTAAGACGACAGTAGAACCTTTGTCGACAAAACAATGGTTCGTAAAGATGAAACCCTTGGCTGAAGAAGCCTTGGCAGCCGTCGATCGGGGCGATACGAAGTTTATTCCCGGACGGTTTACGAAAATTTACGACCATTGGCTGGAAAATATTCAGGACTGGTGCATTTCCCGTCAGCTTTGGTGGGGACATCAGATTCCCGTTTGGTATTGCGATGACTGCGGTGAAGTTAGTGCCAGCCGTACGGATTTGACGGAAT
>ERZ773250.1890-NODE-1890-length-10120-cov-17.449677_pt1 | contig 10120 bp, 12 predicted proteins | sample MGYA00511258_ERZ773250 | MGnify/ENA primary metagenome ERZ773250 (study PRJEB29015, sample SAMEA2738164) | human oral metagenome | biome: human oral; feature: human-associated habitat; material: saliva | place: China | collected 2187 ... | reverse complement strand
TATGATTTTAATGAAATTAGCATCTATTTTATTATTGATACTGACCTTAGTAGTCTGCATTATCATAACCAAACTTTTTAGATTAAAAAAACTAGGACGAAACTTTGCGGATTTGGCTTTTCCAGTCTTGGTATTTGAGTATTACCTTATTACAGCTAAAACCTTTACCCATAATTTCCTCCCTAGACTAGGCCTAGCCCTCTCACTCCTAGCCATTATTCTCGTTTTTTTCTTCCTTTTGAAAAAACGTAGCTTTTACTATCCTAAATTCATCAAATTCTTCTGGCGTGCAGGATTCTTAGTAACCCTTGTCATGTATATCGAGATGATTGTTGAATTGATGGCTCAGAAATAAAAAACTAAATCGAAAACACCTCAATCAAACTGAAATACAGTGATTGAAGTGTTTTTTCTTTATATCTTTTTTAATAATTCTTATACTCAATGAAAATCAAAAAGCAAACTAGGAAGCTAGCCGCAGGTTGCTAAAAGCACTGCTTTTAGGTTGTAGATAGAACTGACGAAGTCAGCTCAAAACACTGTTTTGAGGTTGCAGATGGAAGCTGACGTGGTTTGAAGAGATTTTCAAAGAGTATTATTTCCCTTCTTTATCAGGAAAGATAAATCCAATACCTACACAAGCCAGCACACCTGCTCCAATCACCAAGCCACTTGAAATTGGCAAAAGGTCCAAAATTGCATTTGCGATAATAAAGGCAATAATCAAACACATCAGACTAGCCTTGTAGTCTTTTTTCAAAAGATTCTCTAGGGTAAAATATAGGAACAAGCCTACCGGAATCAGTGACCAGAGGTTGACATCTAAACTTGGCCAGCCAACAGAACCAAAATACAATGCTGTCGCTGCTGCTATTAAAAATACAATCTCCAATAATTTTTTCATTTCTTTATATCCAATTTCTTTTTAGGAACTTGAACCATCTGGTATCGACGCCTCACGTCCCTTACAACAATCATTATAGCAGAGCTCAGCTTCAAGAACAAGTTCTTTTGCCTATCTGGTCTCTATATAAGTCTAAGTGGTTGAAGAGTTAAGATAAAATAAAAAGAAACCCAGTAAAATGAGTTTCATCACTTTTCCGATTGCAGAGAAACCATGCAAAAACTAGCCAATTTTTTCAATGTTTCTACTGATTATCTACTAGGTCAAACGGATATTCCAAATTCAACTTTAGAAGCAGACATTGACACAGCTATTGATAATTCAGTCGCTTATGATGGTACACCAATCACAGATAACGATAGAGAGATCATCAAAGACTTCCTAAAAGAATATTTTGCAAACAAGAAATAAGTATGAACCTAAATAAAGTTATAAAAGAGATAGAACAATTAAATTGTAAAGTGACCACTCTTAAAAACTTAAACTCTAAAGGAAGATATATTCTTGTAAATAACCAACACTTTATTTTTCTTCGTTCCGACACAAGCGATATTGAAAAAATAAATGTACTTCTTCATGAAAAACACCATTTAATCAATGATGATTGTAACAATTCACTTTCTCACATTGAAAACAACAGTGAAAAAGGACGAATCCTTGATTTCATGAGTTTAGTGAATAGTGAATATCCAATAGATGAACACTTCAACTATCAAGACTACCTTAAAAATGCTGAAATTCCAGCAAACTATGAAAACTACGTTAAAGAAATAGCTACAAATTTTTATAATGAAAACAAAAAAATAACATTATCTAATGATAGTGTTATTTTTCTATTTTCTCACTTAATAATTTTTATTCTTTGGGATAATACTAATTCACCATTTAATTTCAAATTTAACTCTTTCTTTCGCACATAAAAATAAACTTCATATAGCTCAAAATCACTCAACCGAACTTCCTTTAAAACTCCAAATTCCTTCCCTTCTTGACAAATTTTTTCATAATAATCATCAAAAAATTGCTTAAACAAAGCCCTAAATTTTGCTTTTTCAGTTGTAGTAGCAGTTTTTTCAAATGTAATTTCATATAAACAAGCATAACCATAAGATTTAGAGTTTTGAATTTCGGAAGTTGAAATTTTAGAAGTAGAATCACTAGAAGCATAATCTCCAACTTCCGTTTCACTAACAATCCAATAAAATATCAGCCCTCCTATTATCGCAAGTATCAAAATTAACCAAAAATAAGCAATAAAAAAATAAATAACTGTCCACACTATAAAGATAAACAATAAAAATAACAAAAAGTAAAACATAAAATCTCCCCTATTTAAATTATAATTCTCTAGTTATTCAACAAACATTCTTTAAAATTAAACTTGCAACTTCTTCTCTAACGCTTGTGCCAACACTTCTGAATAGTTAATTTTCTCCCGTTCAGCAAAACGAACTAGCCATTCAGGAACAGTCACATTTTTTCTAATCGCCTTGTTACTTCTCACAAAAGGTGCAGGATCGACTTGAATCATTGATGCAAAACCATCTGAAACCTCAATCTTTAATTTCCATATTCTATCTCCTACTCAACATTTGATAAAAAATCTTTCAAACGAACTATATCTCTATCAGTCAAATTCCCTATAATTTGAATTTTGATTTTCTTCCTATCTAGTTCATATGCTTGAACAGTATCAATCCAAGAAGGTTTTTCTAAACCTGCTCTAAACCAATCAATAATTTCAAAATACTTTGACTTAATTCTATCTGATTTATTTTCATATTTTGTAGTCAAGCGATAAGTTTTAATAACTTCATCATTAAACTCAATTACCATCGCAGGACGTGACTTTGAACCTGTTCCATCAACATACTCAATTCTTGCAATCAATATTGAATATTCTTCTATTTTTGCCATTCTGCCTCCCTAATATGTAATCATTATTCATCAAAAAATTTATCAATATCCTCTTGTTTACTAAAATCAAGTTTAACCAGTTTTGACTTTTCTTTCACTAATCTTTGAATATCTTTTTTTGCCTGTTCTACTTCTTCTTGACTATACTCTCTTTCATACAGAGCAAGCTTAAAAGGTATACTTTTAGTCAACACACTTTGTTTTAAAAACAACTTCACAGCAGTTGACATATCCAACCCCAGCTCATTAAAAATTGCAGTCGCTTCTTTTTTCAATTCATCATCTACTCTTACAGCAATTTGTGACATAGCAATTCTCCTTTTTTATATTGTATATCTATTGTATCATTTTTAGATAGACGATTCAACTTTTTATATATCAGTAAATAGAAAATAAAATAGACCAGTTCCCTGATCTACTTTATTCTATATTCATTGACTTTTAGTCAAATTTTGGTCATACTTTGGTCAAAAATTCCAAAAATACTAACCTATTTTAAAAAGCTAACTTGCGATGATTGCCTTTAAACTAACACTTTAAATATTCTTTGTTTTTCTTTACACTTCCAAAAATGCCGATTGCAGGGATCGAACCTGTGACCTGGGCTTTACGAGTGCCTTGCTCTACCAACTGAGCTAAATCGGCGATTACACTTACAGTATAGCACTTTGAGAATAGATGTCAAGGAATTTTCATATCTATTAGAAAAAGCCTGTCCTGAGACAAGGCTTTGAGTTTCTTCATCTTAGGACCCAGCACTTTCATAAGAATCCAAGCCCCTGTCCCAGAGTTTAAGGGAAATACCAAAAAAGACAAGGGAAATCAACATCAAACCTCCGATGTTAAAGAAGACATCCTTGTCCTGCAAGAAATAGCTGGCAGGATAGTAGGCCGTAAAGGCGAAAGGTACAATAAAGCTAATTAACCAACGAAGGAGCGAATTGTAAATGGAAATCGGATACTTGGCAAAATCATTAAACATATAGAAAATGTAAATCATAGCCCCTGACTGCTTGGTCCAAAAAGCAATACTGGCTGTCGCGATTTTCAAGGAAGTATAAATCAAGGTCGCAAAAGGAATACAAACTAGGAAAAGCAGGAATTTTGGAAGAGTCCAAGCAATACTAGATACCGTTGTCGCTAGTAAAATACCACCGACCAAGAGTTCGCCCAAGGCATCAATCTGAAAGGTCTCAACGAGGATATGGAAGAGAGGATTGATAGGACGAGTCAGGTATTTGTCAAACTCCCCTTTTCGGACTAAACGTTGACCCAATGCCCAGAGATTGTCAAAAAAGAGGTGGTCCAAGCCCTTAGGAATCAAAGAAAAACCATAGATAAAGGCAATTTCTTGAAAGGTCCAGCCTTCTAAGGATGGAATGTGTTGAAAGATGACATTGAGAAACAAGAGGTTCAAGCCTTGGGTCAGAAAAACTCCCAGGACACCAACTACAAAATCCACCTTGTATTCCATGATTTGCTTGATGTACTGTCTGATAAAAATCAGATGCATGCGTTGATATTTTTTCATACTAACCTCCTTGAATGGTGATAAAGGACTGGACTCGTTTCCAAATCAACTGAGACAAGCCCACCATCACTAAGAGCCAGAAAAACTGGAGCAAAAGCGCCTGAACAATCTGACTGGCATCGTATTTCCCAACGATAATCATAACTGGAGTATAAATCAAAGACGAAAAAGGCAAGAAAGACAGAATATCTGAAACAACCTTTGGAAAGAAAGCCAAGGGAATCAAACTGCCAGACATAAAAGCCACTATGGAAGTCTTAAGTAGGTTGGAACCCCATAAATTTTTAAACACAAAGGCAGAAAATCCAAAGCAGATATTAAAGAAAAAGTTAATCAGATAGGCCAGCGTTAAGCTAAAAAGATAAAGAACCGTCAATCCTAGCACCTCTACGATACCTTGCCCAGATAAGACTTTCATCAAAACAATGACACTTAAAAATGGAAGCCCAACAGAGATAAAAATCAACCACTTGGACCCAAGCTCGGTGAAGAGATAAGAGGCCGCAAAATGCACTGGTCGCAATAATCGCATGATAATGGAGCCATCCTTGACCTCCTCCCCAATCATAAAAGAGCTATCTGACCTAGTCAACAGATTGGTCACAAAACTCATAATGATGTAGAGGGTGATATCTGCCATACTAAATCCCTGAATTAAAGACTCCTGAGAGGAATCAAAGACAGCCTTCCAAAGATAAAAAGCAACAAAAGCCCCCATGACATCCCCAATCCGATAGAGAATAAAGTTGACTCGATAGGTGATCAATTCCTGAACACCTGCATTGATAAAGGGTTTATAACGTCTCCACAATTTGACCATCTTAGAGCTCCTTTCGATAGAAGCGACGGATAATATCCTCGATATCCGTATCCACCATCTTCAAATCGCGGATTTCAAAATCAGACAGGGTTTGCTTGATAATGTCAGCTGACTGGTAGCGAGAACTATCGAATTCAATGTTGAGGCTATTCCCCTGTCTATCAATGCTCATATCCGAAAAGCCTTCATAGTGAGAAACTAGATGACTTTGACCTGGTAGCAGTTCAAAAGAAAGAGTCTTCATCTTTCCAAAGGTCTCCTTGAGCTGGCTAACCGTTCCATCAAAAATCTCCTGCCCCTTATCAATCATAAAAATCCGATCACAAAGTTGCTCAATATCACTCAAGTCATGAGTGGTCAGGAGAATGGTTGTTTCTTCCTCCTGATTGATCTGTGTAATGGCCCGACGAATGTTATCCTTGACCGAAACGTCCAAACCAATGGTCGGCTCATCTAAAAAGAGAACCTTGGGATTGTGGAGCAAGGAAGCCGCAATATCCGCCCGCATCCGTTGACCCAGTGAAAGAGTCCTCACGGGGTCTTTAATAAAATCCTTCAAATCCAAGACTTCATTCAAAAAGTCCATACGCTTATGGAAGAGCGAGTCTGGCACATCGTAAATCTCTTTTAAAACCGTGTAGGTCTCTTGCAGAGCCAAATCCCACCATAGCTGGGTGCGTTGTCCGAAAACGACTCCAATATCCTTGACATAATCTTGGCGATTGTCCTGGGGAATCTTGCCATTAATCCGACAAAAACCAGATGTCGGTTTCAAAATCCCGGTCAACATTTTAATGGTTGTCGACTTCCCAGCACCATTTGCCCCAATAAAACCTAAAATCTGCCCCTTTGGTACCTCAAAGGTTAAATCCTTGACCGCTTCAAAGGTCTGCTTTTCAGGATGAATAAAGGAGCGCAAAGCCCCCTTCAAGCCCGGTTCCTTAACAGTCTTCACAAAATTTTTCTGAAGATGTTCCACTTCTATCATTGCCATATCTATCTCCCTATCGTAAGGAATAGCAACATTGTATTTTCAAACACAAGTATTCTAAATCCTTACTTTCTACACCTTCTACATTTTATTACTACAGAAGGTTTTATACCAACCTATTATAGTCCAATAAAAAACAGAATGCAAGCGTTTGCTTAAAGATTGTGAAATTGAAAATTTTCTCTTAAAAAGATATTTTTAATCAAAAATTATGGTTTCATAGTTTCCTTAAAACACCAAAAAAACCCACCCAATGGGCAGGTTCTATCTGTATTATTCAGCTAGATTAAGCTTTACCTTCTGAACATAAGCCATTTTATTTACTATATTTCCTCATATACTAAAAAGAGCTATATTCTGATATTCTTACACCCACTCTGCATTAGAAAGATACTTCATTGTTCCCTTTACTTCTTAAAAATGTTTGACAAAATAGGGGCAAAATCTTAGGTTGAATTTGCCACAAAACATATGACCTGATATGATATAGAGTTATTCTACTATATACACCACGATCATTATATTAATTTTTTATAGTGCTACAATACTAGAATGATACGAAAAAAATTTTCTATAATTGATGGAGAAAGAAAATATATTTCCTATATTACATGAGCAGTTTTCAGACAACAAAAACTTCTTTTCACTATCCATTCCTCCATCAGTTTACTTTACTTCATTATTACCTTAGAATAAATAGATATTTTCATTTTCCAATATCATTTTAATACTACTTAACTCCTTTTTAATTCTTTGTTTATTTTCTTCTTTAAAATAAAAAAGCGATACTGACTTATTAGGGTAAGTACATAATAGTAATCTAACAATAAAATATCTATCTAGACTAAAATTACGTCGGATTCCATCATTTCCCAGCTTCATAAATTCTTCATAAATATTTTCGTCAAATGGTTTAAATATTGAATCCCACATCCATTTAACAAATCTTTCAAAAATAAAATAGGACACCAATGAACCTTCACATAATTCACATAAAAATTCTGACTGTCTTAAATCTTCAATGTTTTTTTCCATATATTGTTTATAAATAGATTTTTTCCATACTTTAAATTCTTCAATCTTCATTACTTCTTTATCAGACCGTTCTGAATAAGCTAGACAGGAAGTCAATGCTAATATAATATCCTCTAATTTCATAAACATCAAAAGATATTCTAAAGCATTATTATCCATCAAATCTTCGCTGTATTCTCCACTCAATAAAATATTTTTACTACAATTAACCCGTTCATTCATAAGATATGCTGGCATGTGCCTATCACTCATCATTTTTGAGAATGAATTAATAAAATTGTTATCCTTATACTTCCTATCAATAGTCCGTGAAAAAAGAATTGAAAAAATAGATGAAAAATATTTGCTATTTTCTCCTTTTTTATCAATCTCATTCAAAACATTCAATAAATCCATCATATTTTTAGAATTTTTCAGCTGATTTAAAAAGTTAATATCCTCTACTCTTTCTATCATTACTAAATATATCCTATAAATACAATAATTTCTTTTTTGATTATCTTGATCTAATTTATGAATTCCAAACGGCAATCGAAAACCTTTTATATCTTCATTGCAGATTTGCCAAAATATATCTTGATAATCTTCACTATCATAAAAGTTATTTTCTATATCAAGCAATTTTTTTAAATCTGTTATTGCAAGATTTACAATTTCTGTAGGAATTACCTTTAAACGATCTAAGATACTCCACTTGTATATATAATACCAGTAAATAATGTCTAGATTTCTTTTAAGTAAAATAGCATGAATTATATACCTTATTTTTTTATTTTCTTCAGTTTCAGAATACTTCTTTATTCTTTTTATTAAAACATCTATTTTTTTTGATTCACAATTAAATGCAAGATTATAGAACTTATGTAATTCTTCCTCATTTGAACTAACTTCTTTACCTCTATTTATAATGTAATCAATTCCTCTTTCAATTTTATCTTGTAAATCATCCTCTAATCCTACTATAGTTTTAAAGCTAAAAATGTTATTGAATAGTTTTTTAAAAGACTGTTCAATTTCTGCTCCTATTTTTATTTTTTCATATAAATTAGTAGTCTTATATAAATAACTTTGTGAAAAGGTTTTACTTGATAATGCTACTGACTCTATCAAAAGTGCCGTACAATAAGTTGAAATGACTACAAACGCAGAAAGCCAAATCACCTTAATATATTCTATAATTTCATTTATACTCTTGAATACATTATTTAATATTTCGAAATTGAATTCCAACCGGGAACAGATATCAATTATTGGAAAACCAGCTATTATCCAAAATAGAAGGTTAACTGGGAGATCATTAAATCTTTTTAACCAGAAATTGTCATGAAATTTTAATTTCTTTATATTGTAACCTAAATAGAAATTATCTTTTTTATCAATATCAACTGTCTGTCTCTCTAGAAAACTTGATATAAATATCATTATTGAAACTAGACCAACTGACATCAAAAACATTTCTTTACCTTTTAATTGAATAGGAACCTTTCCTACTATCAAAGATGATAATAATACTATCATCCAAATCGAAATATTTTTAATTGGACGTATTACAATTTCAATAATAAAGAAAAATAACTCGGAAATTTTTCTTAAACAAAATGATAGCACAACTAATAATTTATCAAATAAAATATCCATCATACTTTACTATCTCCCTAAAGAACTATTATACTTGCCACTAATATTAAATGAGCATTCATAAAAAGTCCAGAATCTTATTCAAAATTTTTAAAGCCAATGCCGGAACAATATTGAACATATATCGTATATTTTTAACACCTTTACAATTTTCATCCACAAAAAAACAACTACTATTTATAAGTTTAAGAAACTAGCACCATTATTATATCATAACAAACATATATTTTCTGCACTAAATCTACAAACTCTTGAAAGTGTAACTATTATACTTTGATTTCCGAAAAAATACATATTTTCCCGAAAGAAATAAAATAAATATCAGCATTACCTGTCTTAAACTTGTAAAATCACCTTGATATAATAAAAATGGAGTAAGCAAATGTAAGAATTTGCCACATTATTTTTAGTGCCTCTATCTGCAATTTTATTAATTGCCTGTTCTAACCAATCAAGTAATTATTTAGATGGTGAATACTATAGTCAATTGAAACAAAAACAAGACAAAAGAGCCTCAAAAAAAGTATTGCAACTTGGTAATACTTTTTTCGAGATGCTTTTTGATATAAGCCCATGTTTTCTCAATAGGATGGTACTCAGGTAAGTATGGAGGAAGTGGTAAAAGTTTATTCCCAAATTCTTCACACAAGACTTCTAGCTTACCCATTCTATGGAATCTTGCATTATCTATAATAATAACTGATGGTGTACTCAATGTTGGTAAGAGAAACTTCTGAAACCAAGCTTCAAAAAAGTCGCTCGTCATTGTTTCTTCGTAAGTCATTGGAGCGATTAACTCACCATTTGTTAGCCCTGCAACCAAAGAAATCCTCTGATATCTTCTTCCAGATACTTTACCTCTTATTATCTGACCTTTTAATGAGCGACCATATTCTCGATAAAAATAAGTATCGAATCCTGTTTCATCAATATAAACAGGTACTAAGTGCTTTAAACTATTAAAATTTTTGAAAGTTCTATCATTCATTTAGCTACTCTGTATTCCTAAAAATTAGATGTTCCAATTTACTTTGGAAAAGACAGTGATTTCCTTTGAAAACAGGCATAAAGCTGTTATATTCGTTCTCCAAGGGTAGTCTTAGAATCATTGTAAAAAATTACATTTGTTTAGCAACTTTGGATATAGTAGTCTTAAGTATGTTCTCTATAAAAGCAAACAAAATCATGACCACCCGTCAAACGGGTGGTTTGTCCCAGGGCTATAAGCCCAAATTACCAGCCAGCGCCTAAAGACGCTGGCTTTCACGTTGTTCAAGCCTTATT
>ERZ773250.1889-NODE-1889-length-10131-cov-5.748313_pt1 | contig 10131 bp, 6 predicted proteins | sample MGYA00511258_ERZ773250 | MGnify/ENA primary metagenome ERZ773250 (study PRJEB29015, sample SAMEA2738164) | human oral metagenome | biome: human oral; feature: human-associated habitat; material: saliva | place: China | collected 2187 ... | reverse complement strand
GGCGCGGAAAGGCCAAAATTCGTTTTTTCATGCTTCCGCGTGACGCGGAAAGACCAAAATTCAATTTTTCATGCTAAAGCGTGGCGCGGAAAGGCCAAAAAGAAGAGGAGAAAGGCCATCTAAAGCAGATGAGCCTTTCTCCTCTTTATTCAAATCAATTGTGAGTGCGTATTACCAAAGCTGCAAGCGCTCACTTTCTGGCAAATACATCTTATCGCCCTTTTTCACATTCCAAGCTTTATAGAAAGCGTCAATATGAGGCAGAGCACCATCAACGCGCCACTTACCCAATGAGTGTGGGTCGCGCTTTACACGATTACGAATCTCTTTGTCTGTGATGTTTTGTCCCCAAACACCAGCATAAGCCAAGAAGAAACGCTGAGCAGGAGTAAAGCCGTCTTTATCTTTCAAAGGCTTCTTGGCTGTAGCATTCAAAAAGGCATTGTAGGCTACTTGAAGACCTCCATGGTCAGCAAGATTCTCACCTAATGTGAATTTGCCATTAGCATGCAGTCCTGGCAGCACTTCAATGCCATCGAAGTAATCAGAATAGAGCTTAGCTCGCTTATCAAAGCCCTTAGCATCATTGGCTGTCCACCAATCTTTCATGTTTCCATCAGCATCATATTGACGCCCTTGATCATCAAAGCCGTGAGTCATCTCATGACCAATGACAACGCCGATTGCACCATAGTTGAATGCCTCGTCAGCCTTAGGATCGAAGAAAGGATATTGGAGAATACCTGCAGGGAAACAGATTTCGTTGGTTGTTGGGTTATAATAAGCATTGACCGTTTGCGGAGTCATTCCCCACTCGTCTCTATCAACAGGCTTACCCGCTTTATCTGCAATTTCTTTATCGTGCGCAAACTTTCGGCATGCCATTACATTGTCATAGAAACTCTTCTTAGGGTCGATTGTCAAACGGCTATAATCAGTCCATTTATTAGGATAACCCACTTTCACATAAAAGCGATTAAGCTTTGCATGTGCATTGGCTTTGGTCGAATCGCTCATCCATGTTTGTGCATCAATACGCTGACCAAGACTCACTTGCAGATTCTTAACGAGATCCATCATCATCTTCTTAGATGATTCGGGGAAATAGCGTTTTGCATAGATGCGTCCCAAAGCTTCTCCCATTTGAGCCTCAACCTGATTCGTAGCACGCTTCCAAAGAGGATAGTCTTCTTTTCGTCCACTCATGGTTTTGCCAAAGAAATCAAAGTTTGCTTCGCGGATAGCATCAGTCAAATAGTTTGCGCTGCTACAAATAACATCCCACTCCATGAGAGCTTTGATATCATCTGCAGTCTGAAGCGACATCAGTTTGTCAAGTCCTGTCATAAATGCAGGCTGACCAACAATCATCTTCTGAATGTAAGAAGACTTAATTCCTTCTGCATTAGCAAGCTGCTCGATTGGAATGTTTGGATAATCTTCTTTCACCTCAGCCAATGTCATCTTATTGTAATTTGCCTGAGGATCGCGCAACTCTGTCATGCTCTTAGAAATCAAAGCAACCAAAGTTTCCTGACGAAATACCTCGTCACTCCTTTTCTGAGCTTCGGCTTCATTGAATCCGTAAAGTACAAACATTTGCTTGATATACTTCTTATAAGCATCTCGAATGGCAACGGTTGCAGAGTCATTATTCAGATAATAATCCTTTTGTCCAAGCGTAAGGCCACTCTGATAGATGTTTAGAATGTTGTTTTTAACATCCTTCTCATCTGCGCCAAAGCCTGAGCTGAACTGCACACCATAGCCTTGTGCCGCATACTTCAATTGCAGGTCACGGAGTGCCTTTACGCTCTTCGCTCCTTCAATTTCATCTAAGAGATTCTTAACAGGCGCAATTCCATCCTTATTTCTTCTATCAACATCAAGAGCCAACTTATAAAAATCAGAAAGCTTTTGCTCAATCGTTCCATTCTTATACTGCTTTTTCTGCAACTCACCAAGAATGGTATTGATGCGCTTGTTGTTGTCTTCCTGCAACTGGTCAAAACTTCCAAATCGGCTATAAGCGGCTGGAAGAGGATTGTTTTTCTGCCATCCACCAGTAGCAAACTGGTAGAAATCATCTTGCGGACGAACTGAACGATCAAAGTTCTTTTCGTAAAGTCCGGATTGATTTTGAGCAACTCCTGCAACAGGAACGGCTGCCATCATCATCATCGGAATGATTTTTTTCATTTTCATATTAATATGTTTTTGTTGTTAAACCTTATTTTTAAGTTCAGACAATGATTCAGAAAGCGTGAACCATTGTTCGTTTTCTTCATCTAAATTCTGCTTAATCGTGGTGTACTCTGTAACAAGTTCCATATTCGAAGCGTTCTTAGGATCGGCCAAAAGCGCATCAAGCTCTTTTATTCGTTGCTCCATCTTGGCTATACGATTCTCACATTCCTTCACTGCTTTTTCAGCTTTATTGAGTTTCTTCTGCCATTCTTTGCGCTCTAAATAACTCTGCTTATTATCAGCGTTACTTTCACTCGGAGCATTTGTTTGCGTCACTTTGTCAGTCTTGTTGTCTATCGCTTCCTGGATGGTAGAAGCATTGCGCGCACGCAAATAATCATAGATGCCTCCCAAATGCTCAACAACCTTGCCACCTCCAAACTCATAAACCTTGTCAACTAAACCATCTAAGAATTCACGGTCATGGCTAACGATGATGGCTGTTCCATCAAACGCCTTGATAGCCTCTTTCAAAACATCCTTTGAAGGCAAATCAAGATGGTTGGTTGGCTCATCCAAAATCAGTAAGTTTACAGGCTCAAGCAAAAGCTTAATCATGGATAGTCGGCTACGTTCTCCACCGCTAAGAAACTTCACTTTCTTTTCAGCAATCTCTCCTCCAAACATAAATGCACCAAGAAGATCATTGATTTTTAATCGCATATCGCCTGTTGCGACTTGATCAATCGTGTCATATATGCTGATAGAGTCATCAAGAAGTTGTGCCTGATTTTGAGCGAAATATCCAATCTGCACATTGTGTCCTATCTTCAGTTTGCCTGTATAGGGTATCTCACCCATGATACATTTTACAAGTGTTGATTTTCCTTCACCATTCTTACCGACAAAAGCAACCTTCTCACCACGCTTTATTGTTAATGTGACATGGTCGAAGACAGTATGCGAACCATAATCTTTCCGTAAATCATCACATATAACTGGATAATCGCCACTACGCAAACAAGGAGGAAATTTCAGATGCATAGCACTGTTATCTACCTCATCTACTTCAATCGGAACTATCTTCTCTAACTGACGAATGCGTTGTTGTACTTGCACAGCCTTCGTCGCTTGATAGCGGAATCTCTCTATAAAAGCCTTTGTATCTGCAATTTCTTTCTGCTGGTTTTCATAGGCACGAAGCTGTTGTTCGCGTCGTTCTTTACGCAACACTAAATATTCGTTATACTTTACTTTATAGTCTTCTACATGACCACATACTATCTCTAACGTTCTGTTTGTAACGTTATTGATAAAAGCTCGGTCGTGACTTACCAACACAACTGCACTTGAGCTCTGCACCAAGAATTGCTCAAGCCATTGTATACTCTCTATATCCAAGTGGTTAGTTGGCTCATCTAACAAGAGCACATCAGGCTTTTTTAATAGTATTTTGGCAAGTTCTATACGCATGCGCCAACCTCCAGAGAACTCTTTTGTGGGGCGTTCGAAGTCGTCACGCGTAAAGCCTAACCCAGTTAAAGTGCGTTCAATCTCAGCCTCATAGTTCTCACCTCCCATCATCATGTAACGCTCATGCTCTTGCGAAAACTGTTCAACGAGCTTGCTATAACTATCACTTTCATAGTCTGTTCTGTCGGCCATCTCCTGCTCCATCTTCTTCAACCGAGCCGCAATTTTTGTGTTGTCGGCAAAAGCTTTGCGTGTCTCTTCACGCACCGTAGTATCATCCTGCAGTTTCATCACCTGGGGTAAGTAGCCTATAGTGACATCATTTGGAACAGAAACCATTCCACTCGTGGGTTGTTGAAGACCACAAAGTATCTTCAACATTGTTGACTTTCCTGCGCCATTCTTCCCTACAAGTGCTATTCTATCACGGTCGTTCACCACAAAACTAACATCGGTGAACAACGGTTTCACACCAAATTCAACCTTTAAACCTTCTACTGATATCATCTTCTTTTATAATTTCGCGCATACAAAGGTAGGCAATATAATAAAATTACAAAAATAATTTCTATTTATTTAATAATAGTAGTACCTTTGTCTGCCAACGATTATTAACATGAACCACGAATATCAAATCATAGCAAAAAGCTTATCATTAACTGAGAAGCAGGTAAAAGACACCATAGAACTACTTGACGAGGGTTTCACAATCCCTTTTATTGCACGTTATCGCAAGGAACGTACAGGCTCACTTGATGAAGTGCAGATTGCAGCTATCAGCGAACAAGCCGAGAAAATGAAGGAGCTTGAAAAACGAAAGCAAACCATCTGCAAGACTATTGAGGCACAAGAGAAACTTACACCTGCCTTGAAACAGAAGATTGAAGCAACATGGGATGCTGCCGAACTCGAAGATATCTATCTGCCATTCAAACCTAAACGCAGAACAAAAGCACAGGTAGCACGTGAAAATGGACTCGAACCATTGGCTCAAATCATTCTTCTTCAACGCGAACGACAACCAGAGCAAGTAGCCAACTATTATATAAAAGGTAATATAAAGACCGCAGAAGAGGCCTTGTCTGGCGCAATGGATATCATTGCAGAAGTCATTAGTGAAGACGAAATCATCAGACAAAAAGTGAGAAATGTCTTCAAACGTGAGGCAATGATAACTTCAAAAGTCGTCAAAAGCAAACGAGACGAAGAAGAAGCACAAAAGTTTTCCGACTATTTTGATTTTACTGAGCCACTTAAACGTTGCTGCAGTCATCGCCTGTTAGCTATACGTCGTGGCGAAAAAGCGGGTTACTTGAAAGTTAGTATCGATGTAGAAGAGAAACAATGCACGGACCAAATACAAAAGAAATATATCCATGGATATGGCAAATGTCAACAACTTGTCGGCGAAGCGTGCATAGATGCCTATAAGAGACTTATCAAACCATCTGTTGAAACAGAATTTGCTAACTCCAGTAAAGAGGCCGCTGACAAAGAAGCAATTCATGTATTTACAGAAAATCTCCGTCAGCTGCTCTTAGCATCTCCTTTAGGTCAGAAGCGCGTTATGGCTGTTGATCCAGGCATTCGCACGGGATGCAAGGTGGTTTGTCTTGATGAACAGGGAAACTTACTGCATCATTCAGTCATTTATACACTTGGAAACAAAGTTCAACATGATGCACTCGCCGATTTTCATACACTCACACAACAATATCATATAGAGGCCGTTGCTGTGGGGAATGGTACAGCAAGTCGCGAGACAACAGACATTCTTCGTCGATTAGAAGGTATTCCTGTTTATGTAGTCAGTGAAGATGGGGCTTCCATCTATTCGGCTTCAGAGAACGCACGCAAAGAATTTCCTCAACTTGATCTTACCGTTCGCGGCGCAATTTCTATTGGACGCCGACTTATGGACCCATTAGCCGAGCTCGTAAAGATAGATGCCAAGAGCATCGGCGTAGGGCAATATCAACACGATGTGAATCAAACCTTGTTAAAACAAGCGCTTGACAGAACCGTAGAAAGTTGTGTAAATCAAGTTGGAGTTAATCTTAACACAGCATCTATCCACTTGCTTGCCTACGTCAGCGGGCTCGGAATGTCGCTTGCAAAGAATATTGTTGAATACCGAAAAGAGCATGGTGCCTTCACTTCGCGCAATCAATTAAAACGTGTTTCCCGACTTGGCGATGCAGCTTTTCAGCAATGTGCAGGTTTCCTTCGCATCCCAAAAGCGCACAATCCGCTTGATAATTCTGCCGTGCATCCAGAGCGTTATCCCCTTGTTGAAGCCATGGCTAAAGAACAACATTGTGAAGTGAGCGACCTCATTGGCTCTCCTGACAAGCTAAAAAAGATTGAATTGTCTCGATTTGTCACATCAGAAGTTGGAATGCCTACCCTCAATGATATCCTTAAAGAGCTTGAAAAGCCCGGACTAGACCCTCGTAGTCAGCTTGAAGAATTCCGTTTTGATGAGCGCGTTCACACAATAGAAGACCTCTCTGTTGGAATGGAACTACCGGGCATAGTGACAAATATCACAAACTTTGGAGCCTTTATTGATATCGGTGTTCATCAGGATGGTCTCGTTCATATATCTCAATTGGCCGATAAATTCATAAAAGATCCCAATGAAATAGTAAAGCTCCACGAACATGTTTTCGTACGAGTGATTGAGATAGATCATAAGCGTCAGCGTATCGCACTATCCATGCGGAATCAAAAGAAATAGAAGAAAACAACATCATTTAGTTCTCATTATCATTGCTTTATCCCTTGATTGATAATAAGTTGATATTCGTCAAGAAATCACTTAGAATCAATACTTTCGATGGCCAATCTCTTGCTGCCAAGTAAATTTAGTATTAACTTTGCACAAAAATAAGGATAACAAGCGTTGGATAAACGCTTTAGATGTTTAGTTTAAGTAGAATTTAAAAAGTAAAAGAGATGGAAAATTTAATGAACATTATGAAGAGAGCTATCGCAAAGATTGTAAAAGCATACAAGAATTCAATGAGGCACTATGGTGAGGCCATGTTAAATGGAAGAGGTTATACTTGTGCATAAAAGCAAGAAACATAATAAAAATAAAGCCGGCTGGTTCATTCCAGCTGGCTTTTTTATTTCTATTTGAATGCTATAATAGTGTTAACATAAAAGCTATATCGTTAGTGTAACGCATCATTAGCGTCAATTGATTACACAAAATGATGCAAACAAGACTATATTCTCTTGCATTTTACATGATGATTTGATGCAAACAGAAAAAGGAATTAAATGATGATATGAAATGCACCAATATAGATGATAAAAGAGAAAGATTGAACAGCAAAGATATTTTTTGGCATAACGTTTGCAAACTTCAATGATAAAAGCTATTTTTATAAGTATAAATCAATCACGAACTAAAATAGGAGACATTATATATGACGAGTCAGTTTTCCCCAAAAGTATCAGAAATATTGGCTTACAGCAGAGAAGAAGCCAACCGACTTGCCAGTCGTTCGGTAGGACCTGAGCATCTTGTGCTTGGCATACTACGCGAAAAAGACAGTTTGCTTCACATGCTTTTCCAACGAATGAATATCAATCTCAATGATGTTAAAAATGAATTGGAAGACAAAGTTAGGCAAGATGTTATCACAGAAGCCATCATTGACTCGGAACTTGTGCTCAATGAGCAGGCCAGCAACATTCTAAAGCTTGCTGTTCTTGAGGCTCGTATACAACACACGCAAATGGTTGATGTTCAACATTTGATATTGGCCATTCTGCATGACCAAGTGAATAATGGTGCGAAAGAAGTTTTAGAAGGAAATCACATGACGTATGAAGATACGCTTACTTATCTGAAAACTCAGAAAAGCAGCAACGCAAAACCTTCTGACAGCTTTGGTATGCCCGACGAAGAAGAGGAAGAAGAGGAAACAATATCCTCAAACGGAGGCGACAAAAACAATGCAACCACAAAAACTGTCAATGGCAATCAGAAGAAAGGTACGCCTGTTCTCGACAACTTTTCAACGGATTTAACCAAGGCTGCTGCCGAGGGAAAGCTTGACAAAGTGGTTGGGAGAGAAAAGGAAATTCAGCGTGTCACAGAGATTCTTTGCCGCAGAAAGAAGAATAATCCTATTCTCATCGGTGAGCCAGGAGTTGGAAAGAGTGCGATTGTTGAAGGCTTGGCACAACTTATTGTGCAGCATAAGACGTCACCTGTTCTTTTCAACAAACGCGTTGTTAATCTTGATTTAACGGCGATTGTTGCTGGAACAAAATACAGAGGACAGTTTGAAGAGCGCATCCGTTCATTGATAAACGAACTTGAAAAGAATCCCGATATCATTGTTTTCATTGACGAAATTCACACAATGATTGGTGCAGGAAGCACTCCCGGAAGCATGGATGCCGCCAATATCATGAAGCCGGCTTTGGCAAGAGGTGTGATTCAGTGTATAGGGGCAACGACAATAGATGAATACCGTAAGAGTATTGAGAAAGATGGAGCGTTAGAAAGACGTTTTCAAAAGGTCATGGTAGAACCTACAACGGCTGAAGAAACGCTGACAATTCTACATAATATCAAAGACAGATATGAGCTTCATCATCATGTAAACTATACAGATGAGGCGCTGAAAGCTTGTGTCAAATTGACAGAACGCTACATTTCTGATCGCTATTTTCCTGATAAAGCCATCGATGCCTTAGATGAAGTCGGATCACGTGTACATCTTCAGCATGCCGAAATGCCAGAAGAATTGGTTGAAAAGCAAAAGGAATTAGAACAAACAATTCAGAAAAAGCAGCAAGCAGTGAAGAATCAAGACTTTGAACTTGCCGCTGCCTATCGTGATCGTCAAACCAATTTAGAACGACAAATTGATGAACTGAATCGCCAATGGACCTCAGATGACAACACTACGCGACAAACGATCACCGAAGATGAGGTTGCAGAAGTTGTCTCAATGATGGCTGGTGTTCCCGTACAACGCATTGCTGAAGCCGAAAATGTACGACTGAGAAACATGGGAGATGTGCTGAAAGCGCAGGTGATTGCCCAAGACAATGCGATTGAAAAGATGGTAAAGGCCATTCAAAGAAACCGAGTTGGCATCAAAGACCCCAACCACCCAATTGGTGTATTCATGTTCTTAGGGCCGACAGGTGTAGGCAAAACATATCTTGCAAAGAAGCTCGCTGAATATATGTTTGGTTCGGATGATGCCCTGATTCGTGTGGACATGAGTGAATATTCAGAAAGTTTCAATACTTCACGACTCGTTGGTGCACCTCCCGGATACGTAGGCTATGAAGAAGGAGGACAGCTCACTGAAAAGGTGCGCAGACATCCCTACTCTATCATTTTGCTTGACGAGATTGAGAAAGCTCATGGCAACATCTTCAACATGCTACTCCAAGTGCTCGATGAAGGGCGTCTGACGGATGGTAATGGAAGATTAGTTGATTTCAGAAACACTGTGATTATCATGACTTCAAACGCAGGAACAAGACAACTGAAAGAGTTTGGTCATGGTGTGGGCTTCAACGCAGGAGGAAACACGGGGATAAGTCTTAATGACAAAGATAAAGAATATGCGCGCAGCATCATTCAGAAAAGTCTCAGCAAACAATTTGCCCCCGAGTTCTTGAATCGTTTAGATGAGATTATCACTTTTGATCAACTTGATCTTAAAGCAATAAAGAAGATTATAGATATCGAACTAAAAGGTCTCTATAAACGAATTGAATCGCTGGGTTATCAGCTGACAATCACCGACAATGCAAAAGAGTTTGTTGCAACAAAGGGCTATGATGTCCAATTCGGTGCACGCCCATTAAAGCGCGCTATACAGAATTATATCGAAGATAGTGTATGCGAAAAACTGCTGTCGGGTGAGCTTCATGAAGGGGATACCATTGCGGTGAGCAAGATTCCCAATAAAGATGAGCTGCAATTCAAATGATAACCAACAGGGACAAAGAATAAACGTACATAAGGCTTTGAAAGTAAAACTTAGTCATGAGGTAACTCATAAGAAAATCAAAGAATATAAATTGCAGAAGAAATAAATTTTTCCAAGAATACAATTTATAAGACATTAAAAGAGAACGAGAAATGATTCTATCCGTCGATAGCCTCTTTTTTCGTTCTCTTTTCTTTTTTCGCCTCTTTTGAGCCACTCATAAGCATGATTTTTTCGTTTTTTTGTGCTACATACATCGTATCTAACATGAAAATCCTCCATTTGGTGCTACATACACCGTATGTAGCGTAAAAATTACATTTTTGCTCTTAGAATCATGCATGCTCACACGCAAAGAAACTTCTCTATATGCACCAACAGGCTAACAATCTATAAACAAGAAAGAGAACTTTGTTTCCAAAATTCTCTTTCTTTGTAGTGGTGATTCCGTTGGGATTCGAACCCAAGACCCACAGCTTAGAAGGCTGTTGCTCTA
>ERZ773250.1888-NODE-1888-length-10134-cov-2.531997_pt1 | contig 10134 bp, 9 predicted proteins | sample MGYA00511258_ERZ773250 | MGnify/ENA primary metagenome ERZ773250 (study PRJEB29015, sample SAMEA2738164) | human oral metagenome | biome: human oral; feature: human-associated habitat; material: saliva | place: China | collected 2187 ... | reverse complement strand
GAAAACGACGAAGACTCTTATGGTATCTTTTTGTTGAAATCATGATAAAGCCACAAACATGTTGTGCTTTCAAAGAGTGTACGTGCTCCTCCTCCAGTGTCAAATCCTCGTTCGTATTACAGATAATAGAAGAATATCCCCTCTGAAACAGGCTGGTCTGAATATTCAGTACCAATTTTGCAAAATGCGGGTTCGTTATGTCCGGAACAATAATCCCAACTGTTTCTAAGTACTTTTTTCTTAGCCCCTTTGCCGTCTGGTCAATCACATAATTATTCTCTTCAATCAATTTTTTAACACGCAATTCCGTTTCCTTAGAATACCGACCATTATGATTTAAAATCCTGGAAACTGTCGCGGTAGATACTCCAGCAAGCTTCGCTATATCCTTCATCGTTAGGGAATGTTTGTTCGTCGTCATGAAAAACCTCATAGCCTCCATCATTGTTTAGGTATCCTTCAAACTTACCTAAAAACTATTTCTTATAAGTTCTCTTACTCGAGAGAATAAGACTTCCTAAATTCTTCTACCTCCTCTAATGTCGGCATTGCAATTTGCGCTCCACATTTTAAAACCGTCAAAGCACTACAAGCCGTCGCAAATCTTGCCCCTTCAAACATGTCCTTCCCTTTTAACAATGCATGGGACAAAGCACCCACATATGAATCTCCTGCTCCTAGGGATTCTATGGCTTTCACTTTATACGATGGAATGAAAAGAACTGTATTATTGCTCGCGACCACAGACCCCATCGATCCAAGTGTGAAAATCCAGCTATTTCCCATATCCTGACTTAGTTTCAGTGCCTCTTCCTTGGCTATATCAATTTGAACGATAGTTTTTCCACAATAAAATTCTGCCTCAACTTCATTCACAACAACAACATCGCATTCAGCAATAAAGCTCCGTTTCATCGCTCTCGCCGGTGCCGCATTATAAATAACTTTATAATTCCATTCTTTCGCCTTTTCAATAATATAGTAGTCTACTTCTTCCGGTACCTCATTTTGAAGAATGACTATTGCTGCACTACGCAGCAAAGATTCTGCTTCATCAACCTCTCTTTTATGTAAATCGAAATTCGCACCTCGTGAAACCGAGCAGATCAGACTTCCGTCTGTTAAGACATGGGCAATTGCCATACCGGTTGTCTCTTCAGATTGCTTCACATGAGAAACATCAACACGGTACTTCTTCGCTTCAGTTAAGAGAAAAGTCCCCATTGCATCCTTTCCCACGGCACCGATTATAGAAACACTTTCTCCAAGCTTGGCTGCCTGCACAGCCTGATTGCACCCTTTTCCACCCGCAGCCATAATACACTCATCTACCACCATAGACTCACCTAGCTTTGGCATCCGACTTACCTTCATAATAATATCTTGATTTATACTGCCGATTACGACAATGTTGTTTTGCATAAGTAATACCCTCTCCATATACTTTGCTATTTTTCTATTCTACATGATTCATTAGAAAAAATCAGGCAAAATATATTGCCTGATTTTAACTGTGCTTAAAAGGTAAATCTTTACAATGCCGGTTTCTTTAATCTCTTCATACCGCTAAATAAACCAATCGGATGTTTTTTTAACTGATCCGCTACAATAGCAATCACAATTACACATCCTGTAATAACTTGCATCACAAACGAATGAATACCAAACTGTGTTCCGACATTATCAATCAGTATAATTAAAACAGTACCCAGAGCCGTCCCTGCTATGGAACCCATTCCACCAGAAAGAGAAGCACCTCCTAAAACGCTCGCCGCAATTGCATTCGTTTCATACGCCTCACCCGCTGTAGGAATAGCCGAATTAATTCTAGCAGCAAGCATAACTCCCGCAATACCATACAAAAGCCCCGCAAATGCATAGGTTGCATAAGTAGTCTTTCTAATTGATATTCCATTCAATCTTGCAACTTCTTCTCCACTACCAAGAACAAACAAATCTCTACCGAATATCGTATATCTCAACAATAAAAACACCAATAGAGAAATCACGCACCATACAAACGCCAATTTGGGGATGAAACCAATATTACTACTTGCAAAATTAGCAAAATGAGAATTTATCCCCGAAACTGTTCCCCCGTTAGAGATTACCTTAATCAACCCTCTGATAATCGTTTGCGTTCCTAAAGTAGCAACAAACGCAGGGACTTTAAACTCATGTATTAAAACTGCATTTAACCAGCCCCAAACAACTCCAGCAACAACCGAAACTACTATAGATGGAACTACGCCCATACCCCATTTTGCCTGGCCCATTGCAACCATTAGCGTGGAAAATCCAACGATAGCACCACAACTAATATCAATTCCTCCGGTAATAATGATGCAAGTCTGTGCAATAGAAATTACTCCAATAATAGCACATTGCTTAAGGATATTGGTTAAGTTGTAACTCGTCAAAAAATTCTGAGTTCCTACAGAAGCAAAGATAAATAATATCGCAATAATAAACACCATGGAAACTTCCGTTTTCATCAAAATCTTGCTCAAACCATCATTTTTTGCAAGTCTTTGTCCATCCGATTTCATTGTGCAACCTCCTCATTGAAAATTGTAGATGCGACTCTTAGGATATCTTCCTCTCTCATCATTTTCAGCTCTTCTGCTTCAACTGTTCCTGCAACATGTCCTTCCGACATGACAATCATTCTATCCGAAAGCCCCATAACTTCAGGCAAATACGAGGAAATAATAATAACTCCTTTGCCTTGCTCTACTAAGCTCTCAATAAGTTTAAATATTTCTTCTTTGGCTCCAACATCGATTCCTACAGTGGGTTCATCAAAAATAAGAATATCGGGGTCTCGACACAATAGCTTGGAAATAACGACCTTTTGTTGATTCCCCCCCGAAAGATAATTCACCACCTGTTGTACATTTGGTGTCTTTATACGTATCTTTTCTTTATACTTTAGTGCTCTGTCTCTTTCTTTTTTTAAATTAATAAATCCAAAACGGCTTATTAAATCATAGGAATACATATTGATATTTAGTTCCACACTTTGGGAAAGTGCCAGCCCATCCGTACGACGGTCCTCCGTTAAAAAGCCAATCTTATGCATCATCGCGTCTTTAACAGACTTAATTTTGACTTTTTCCCCAGAAATAAATATTTCTCCTGAATATAACTTTTCTGCACCAAAAATCCCTCGCATTACCTCGCTTCTACCTGCTCCTACCAATCCAAAAAATCCTAATATTTCGCCCTTATGTAGAGAAAAACTAACGTCCCTAAATCTATCCCCATATAGATTACAAACTTTCAGAATTTCTTCTCCAGGTTTCTGATGATGGATGTTATATATATCAGCCATACTTCTGCCAACCATCTTGGTAATGAGGTAATCTTTATTAACTTCACTTACATTTTTCGTTTCTACATACTCGCCATCTTTCATAATAGTGACTGTATCACATATCTCTATGACCTCCTCTAACCTATGGGATATGTATATTACAGCCACTCCCTGTTCTTTTAACTCTCTTATATACTTAAATAGCGTCTGAACTTTATCGTTTTCCAGTAACGCTGTAGGCTCATCAAAAATCACTAATCTTGTATTTGAATTTACAGAAATCTTGCTGATTGTGATCATTGCTTGCATGGCAACCGGTAACTGACTAATAATATCTCGCGGATTAATATCCAAATTAAATCTATCAATAATCTTTTGACTATCCGCATAAATCTTTTTCCAGTCAATAACCCCCAGCGAATTTTGGGGCAAATGACCTAGAAAATAATTTTCACCTACTGTCAAATCTTTAGCAATGTTCACATGCTGATAGTTTGCATACATTCCTAATTTTGCAGCATCTAAAACTGTTTTTGCCGACTTAAATTCTCCATTCACATTGATTAGGGCTCTTCCTTCTGATGGTTCCTCAGCTCCCATGATGCACTTTATCAATGTCGATTTGCCAGCTCCATTTTCTCCTACTAACGCCCTTACCTCTCCTTTTTTTATTGTAGTACTTATCCCCTTGAGTGCGCGAACTCCGGGATAAGTCTTTACAATATTCTCCACTTTTAGAATAATTGATTCTTCCATACTTCCTCCACCGCAAAAATCAGATAGCTAAATAAACTTAAAACACTTAGCTTGATTCAAATTCAGATTCCGCTCGGACTACTATCCTTAGCGGAATCTGAATCTATATGAATGGGATGAATAATTTAAGACAAAATCGAATGATCAACAGACTACGTAGTTTACTTTGCTAAAAGATTGGGATTAAGTAGGGCCGCATACTTTTCTTCTTTCATATTTTTGGTCGTCACAGCTTCCGGAGGCATTGTAACTTTTTGCTCTTTTTCAGGATTCTTTCCCTCAAGCAAAGTCTCAACTGCATTCTTCATGGAGGCATACCCTTGTCCATACGCATCCTGCACAATAATGCAATCTAATGTTCCATTCTCAAGTGCCTTTATTTCCGTAGGATCCGAGTCAACTCCAATAGTAATTACTTTATCTTTAATGCCGGCATTCTCGACCGCTAATGCAATTCCATCACCGGAAATATTATTGGCTCCATAAATACCAATCAACTGGTCTCCATACGTTGCAATCTGATTTTCAATATCAGCCTGTGCCTGCTCCAAACTATTATTGTTGTAAAGTGTGTCTAATACCTTGATTTCGGAATTTTTCTCAATATACGCCTTAAAATTATCCATTCTTGGTTGTAAAGATGGATTTACATTTGAGAATTCCATGGCAATTACACCCTTCTTGGGAATGCCGGCTTCCTCCAACTGCTCCAACATAACTTTTCCTGCTAAATCTCCTACATCTGCACTCACAGTTGTATAATATTGATTATAGCAATCAGAAAATTCCGATGAATCAATGGTTTCCAATCCACAATTCGTGAAATTAACAACGATTCCCATTTGCATTGCTTCTTTCGATATAGATCGAGTAGAATCAGGGACTTGTGTAGCACTTATAATGGCATCCGGCTTAGACGCGATTGCATTTTCAAAAGCCCTAATATAACTTTCTGTTTCTGCTTCAGTGGCCGGTCCAACCGTCGTAAAATTAATAGATACACCATGTTCCTTCTCCATGTCTTTGGCTGCATTTTTCATTCCGATTTCCTGATACTGCCAAAACTCCGACTCAGTTGAACATGATACCCATGTAATATTAAGACTTTTTTTATCAGACGTTGTATTAGATTTCGATTCAGACTCTACAGCCTCTTTTTGTCCTTTTGTTTGTCCTGGATCTTTATTCGCTTTTCCACATCCCGATAAAGCAACTAAGGCTCCCATCAGAACAACATAACTTGCGATTTTTTTCATAATTCACTTCCTTTCTCAAATCATTTCTCCACATCTTCTTGGCACTAGCACTACAATCTTTCATTTAATTCTATTCGTTCACCATTCGGTCCTCTTAACATTATCCACTTTGATCCTTGTTCAAAAACATGGGATGCGATACAATAGCTACCATCCTCAAACTCGACACTCTTATTCTTTAATTCTTCTATTACTTGATCTATCTCTTTAACAGCAATAGCAAAATGATCTATAACACCATCCCTCCTTTCTTCCAGTATAGGTAACTTAATTAATTCAATAATCAGGCCCTCCTTTTCTACAAATACCACTTTCACATCTCCTTCAGGGGAAGCATTCGTATTTTCCCAAACTTTATGGAAGCCTAAAATATTCTCATAAAACCCCTGAGATTCCTTTAAATTCGACACATATACGCCTATATGCGCCAACGCGTTCTTCATTTCTTCTCCTTCTATTTTTTATGAGTAAAATCAGTCTATCTTAAAGAAATTAATGTTTATTTTCCTATTTCATCAACAATTTGAACTCCACAACTCGTTCCAATTCTGGAAGCCCCTGCTTCAATCATGCTTAATGCTTGCTGCAACGTCCGAACACCACCAGCAGCTTTTATTTTAATTTTCTCTCCAACACAGGATTTCATTAGCCGAACATCCTCAACGGTAGCTCCTCCACTACCGAATCCAGTCGATGTTTTAATAAAACTCGGTCCAACTCTTAGTGCTATTTCGCAAAGCCTTATCTTTTCTTCATTGGTCAGGTAACAATTTTCAAATATAACTTTAGATATGATGTTTTTTTTGCTACAAATATTCACAATAGAATCCATCTCTTTTTCAATATATTCCCAGTGACCACTTTTCAGCTCTACAAGGTTCACTACGTAATCCACTTCCTTTGCCCCCTTCTGAATCACATCAGAAGTTTCAAACATCTTGGTTTCTAATGTACACTGTCCTAACGGAAAGCTAACGGCAGCGTCACATACCGTTTTACTCTCTTTCAATAATGCAGAACAATATTGAACAACTGCATTATTAATTGCCACTGTTTTAAATCCATATCGATTCGCACTCTCACAATGTTCTTTCAAATCTTCAAGCGTCACATAAGGTTTTAAGAGAGTCTGATCAATCATCTCAGCTATTTTTTGTTTAGAAATTTGTTCCATATCGCACCACCTCCTAAATGATTTCCATTTTCCACTGACTTAGAGATTTATATGTTTGCAATAATGCATAATAGCTTTGGTTAAAAATTTCCTTTAATTTTTTATACTTTTCATAACGTTCCTTATCCGGGTAAATAACATCTTCAATTTCTATAAATTTTGATATCTCATTGAAATCTCTAAACTCTCCAATACCAACTCCAGCAGCTACTGCGGCCCCCATTGATGTTGCTTCATCAACCCAATTCAGTTTTCTAATTTCCAGCCCATAGGCATCAGATAATATTTGTCTAATTTCTTTACTCTTCGCTAATCCGCCAATCACATTCATCGCTTCAATATTCACTTGATCATTCTGAAAGACATCTAAAATAATAGACAAATTCATAATGATTCCTTCAATTCCAGCTCTTATTAAATCCTTCCTTTCATGCTCCATTTTGAGACCGATAAAAGCGCCTCTTGCCTCAGAATTCCATCTGGGACTTCTTTCTCCCAAAATATAAGGTAAATAAACCAGCCCATTCGCTCCTTGTTCACTTTGACCTAACTCTAAATTCATTAATTCATACACACTATTTTTTTGTAAAGTGGCTTTTTCTTCCAAATCTTTGCACAAAATCTTTCTTAAAAACTGGTATGAATTTCCTGCAGCTTGCATTGTTCCATTTGGCGAATATTTTCCTTTGATCATGTGCGCCCAGTTATAAGTCTTCATCTCTTTATCAAAAATCGGCTTACTGGTTGTTAGAGCAACCCAAGATGAAGAGCCTAAATAATTAAAAGTATCTCCATCCTCCACACTGCCTGCACCCACTGCTGCACATAAACCATCTCCAGCACCTATTACAACAGGCGTTCCTTGGGGGAGACCACATTCTTCACAAATCTTTGCCCCTATTTCACCGGCAACATAAGTTGAAGATTGTATTTCAGTAAGCTTATCTCTATCTATCCCAGCAATATCCAAGATATAATCTGACCAACAAAGATTGCTTAAGTCCATGCAATTTGTTCCTGATGCATCCGTGTAATCTGTCAAAAATTCTCCGGTAAGCCTATAAATCATATAGTCTTTTGGCTGAAGCATTTTGTATGTCCTTGCATATATATCCGGCTCATGGTTTTTGATCCACATTAATTTCTCAATACTATAAGACGCACTAATTCTATGCCCGGTTATGCGATAAAACTCCCACTCCTCAATTCCTTCTCTTATAACCCTTTCCTCATCAATACTTCTCTGATCAGCCCAAATAATTGCCGGTCTTAATACTTCTCCATTTCTATCAACAACCACGCACCCCATCATTTGCCCACTAAAAGCAATTCCTGCAACTCTAGTTTTATCTACATCTTTTAGTAGCGCATGGTTTGCACAACAGAAAGCATTCCACCAATCAAACGGATTTTGTTCTGCCCACGTACTATTGAAAAAATGAGTTTCATAAACGCAAGTTATGCTTTTTATCATTCTGCCATCAGTAGAAAATAAAGTTGCCTTATCTCCTGATGTTCCTAAATCATGGGCTATCAGATACTTTTCCATTCCTCTCCTCCATTCGATTTAGACATCTTCAGTCAGTGACACACATTTATATTTATGCAAATTTTCTTTAATTAAATTCTATTGTGGTAACGTTCCCACATTCATATAACATCCACTTTTTAGTAATTCTATTGAGATTTCCTTTCCGTTCCATCCAAACACATAAAAAATGGAACAACTTGTGTGACATTATATTTCACAAGAGCATGTATTCTTTCTGCCAAGAGTTCCATGGTCATTCTGCCCATTTCAATAGTATCTCTAGTTACATGTGAATATTTATATCCAATAATATCCAATACATCAACATGATCAATGCCCACAAAAGCAATATCTCTTCCCAGCTTCATATTTTTTTCCCTTGCCGCTTTTATTATTCCTAAAGTAGTGCGGTTATTGCAGGAAAGAATTGCATCCGGAACATCTTTTTGATTAAATAACTCTTTTGCTAATACGTAAGCTGTGTCTGTCATGAAATCCCCATGTTTTACATATTTTTCCAAAATCGGAATCTCATATTGCCGCATAGCCGCCAAATAGCCTTCATATCTTCCTCTTGCATGTTTCAAATCTAAATCGCCAGTAATAATACCTATGGACTTATTTCCAGCTTTAATCATTGCTTCTGTTGCAGCAAAAGCACTTCCGAAATTATCATACACAACCTTATCAAGATTAATTCCGTCAATGTCTCTATCCAATAACACAATGGGGGCATTGATTTGCTCTATTAGTTTCTTCAACTTTGCATTTGCTTTTGTTTCAGAATAATCGACCGCAGCAGCTAAAATAACTCCCCTAACTCTTTGGGCTTTAAGCATTTTTAACGCTTTTTCTTCCTTCGAACTGCTATTATTAGTATTGAAATAGATGATGTTATAATTATCTCTGTCTGCAATATCACCGATTCCTTTTAAAACTTCACTATAAAAACTATTATCTATTTCAGGAACAACCACCCCTATTGTATTTGTTACTTTCGTTGGTAAACTCCTTGCTGATTCTGATGGCTGAAAACTATATTCCTCAATAATTTTTTCAATTCTCTCTTTTGCCTCAGCGCTAACATATCCTTTTCCTGTAAGAACTCTTGAAACTGTAGACTTCGAGACTCCAGATAATTCAGCTATATCTTTTATTGTTATCACATTGCTCCTTCATTTCATTCCTTGTGCAAGGAACTGATTTCTTAAATATGGGAACGTTCCCCTTGTTAGTAATATACTTTCTTTTTATTGCTTGGTCAATATATATTGTAATTTTTTCATTGATATTTTGCTTATATGACTATATTTTTAGTTAATCTGTATTAGAATTTTGATGCATCGAAAAAAAGTAAGTCAAAATGCGCAAAAAGGATGGAACCGAAATCCCACCCTTTTTAAACATAAATTTTCGCATTAGAGTCACTACAGATAAAATATCCCGCAGAGTGCCGTTACCACGATTCCAAAAATAATGCACATGGGGAATCCGCAACGGAAATAGTCCTTAATGGAGTATCCGCCGGCTTCCCAAACCAGCAAGTTCGGTGCGGTTCCGAAAGGTGTTGCAAATGCACCGGATGCGCAGACAGAAACAGCCATTGCGGAAGCAAGCGGATTAATGCCAGCTGCCTGAGAAAGCAGGATGGCAATCGGGAGTACAAGCACCGTTGCAGAGCTATTCATCAGGAACTGTGTAACAAAAATCATAAGGAAGGTGATCGCACCAAGAAGAACAATCGGCGGAAAATGAGAAAGTACAGGCTGTACCGCATTAACCATGAACTCTGCGGCCTTAGTGGACACCAGCGCCTTGCTCAGTGGGAAAATACCGCCTACGATAAAGACAGTAGAGGTCGGAAATGCTTTTACCGCTTCCTGTACAGTGATACAACCGGTAAGCACAACAAGAATTGCACCAAACACACCTGCAATATGCATCGGAATAATATTTGTTGCCATTGATACCAATACGCCGATAAAAATCAGAGCAACCAGAAGCATCTTCTTCGGATTCTGCTCACTGACTCTATTAACCGCTTCGCTTTCCACATCTTTTTCCGGAAGGAGCTTCACGCCTACGAAACACATATAAAGAA
>ERZ773250.1885-NODE-1885-length-10140-cov-2.280813_pt1 | contig 10140 bp, 10 predicted proteins | sample MGYA00511258_ERZ773250 | MGnify/ENA primary metagenome ERZ773250 (study PRJEB29015, sample SAMEA2738164) | human oral metagenome | biome: human oral; feature: human-associated habitat; material: saliva | place: China | collected 2187 ... | reverse complement strand
TGACTGATGAAGAGGTTAGAGAAGAATGTGCTAACTATATTGAGGAAAAATATCTCGCATTAGGATGAAAAAAGTATTTATAGACACCAATGTTTTATTGGATTTGATAATGAAGAGGCGTGGTTTTTATCAAGATGCCAAGAGATTGTTTGATCATTGTGAGCAAAGAAATATAAAAATCTATACATCGGCTATTTCTATTGCTACGATAAATTATTTGCTGTTGAAATCATATAGAAAAGAAGAAGTGAAAAGATTATTAGAGGTTATTTATGATATTACAGAAATTCTTCCTTTTTATAAAGAAATAATCTTTAAAGCTCATTTTTCTAAATTTAAAGATTTAGAAGATGGGTTTCAGTATTTTACTGCAAAAGAAAATAATATTAAGGTGATTATAACACGAAATCAGAAAGACTTTCTAGTAGATGATATGTCTGTTGTAAGTCCTAAACAGTTTTTAGCAGTTAACCCCTAACATCTAATACAAAAGTGGAAAACATACAAACTATAAAGCAGCGATTTGGTATTATTGGCAATGACCCTAAGCTAAATCGCGCATTAGAAAAAGCTGCTCAAGTAGCCCCTACTGATATTTCGGTATTAGTAACCGGCGAAAGCGGTGTGGGTAAAGAGGCTATCCCTAAGATTATCCACTCGCTCTCACTCAGAAAGCACGGCAAATATATAGCGGTAAACTGTGGTGCCATTCCCGAAGGTACTATCGACTCAGAGCTCTTCGGTCACGAAAAAGGGGCTTTTACAGGAGCGACTGCCACCCGTAATGGCTATTTTGAAGAGGCTGACGGCGGTACTATCTTCCTCGATGAAGTAGGCGAACTGCCCCTTACTACCCAAGTGCGACTGCTGCGTGTGCTTGAGAATGGCGAGTTTATAAAAGTAGGTTCTTCAGTAGTGCAGAAAACCAATGTGCGCATAGTAGCCGCTACGAATGTCAATATGCAAGAGGCTATTAAGAAAGGACGTTTTCGTGAGGATTTATATTATCGTCTTAGCACTGTAGAAATACACTTGCCGGCTCTGCGCGAGCGCAAAGATGATGTGCATTTGCTCTTCCGCAAGTTTGCTTCAGACTTTGCTAATAAGTATAAGATGCCGCCTATTAGGTTGACTGATGATGCGGTGCAACTATTAGTAAACTATCGTTGGAGCGGCAACATACGTCAGCTGCGCAACGTGGCGGAACAAATATCAGTATTAGAGCAGAAACGCGATATCAGTGCTGCGATATTGCGCACTTACCTGCCTGATGAGGGGGCGCAACTGCCTTCAGTAGTGCCGCAGCACAGTAGGTCAGAAACGGACTTTAGTAACGAACGCGAACTGCTCTACAAGGTGCTTTTCGATATGAAAAACGACCTCAACGACCTGAAAAAACTCACTCTCGAGCTACTACAACACGGTAATTCCCCCCAAGTACAACAAGAGAACGAAGGTCTCATCCATCGCATTTATGGCAACGACACTCGCAAAAACGACCCTACACCTCCCTCTTTTGCTTTTTTACTTTCCTGCTACCACCCCTTCTCTTGACAAACAGAGAAAATATCGTATGATATATGCGTTATCTAGCATGGTGAAGATCTTTAATAAACTCATGCTAAAACTACTGCAACCTTTAGTTTTTTCAACGTGGAATAGGAGGGGGAATATGGAATCTTTTTTTGAGAAACTACAGTCGAACATTGGAAACTTGTGGTCGTACATCAGGAAGTTATGGCCGTTCAACAGGAAAAACGTAGTCAAACTGAGTCCAGAGATGGAAGCATTCCAAGAGACCCACAAGTTGGCGATGGATTTCGCCACCAACATTGTCGGACTCACGGATTTTGTTATTCGCGTCGCCACCGCTCAGTGTGGTTATTACACGGACATCGTTTATGAAATTCTCAAGAAAGAAGAGGAAACGCAAGATTCTTATTATATGGAAAGGAAATACAGGGATTTTAAATCGATATACGGTAAGTTTCGGGAGAGTCTCAAAGTACTTCTTTCAATCAAGCAGTCTATTAGAATTACCCAAAATCTGTATGATGGCAAAAATCTTGCGGAAGAACTGCTGGCCCTTGGTGTCGCTTTCGAAAATTTTTATACTAAAGAAGCCGACATTAGACGACTTGCAAAAAGACTTGATATGGAAGCTGAAGACATACCTTTTTGCGAAATGTTATCCCACAATGAAACAGAAAATTATCGTAAACAAATCTGGGATGCCAAAATGCAGTGGGTCTATGTTGATATTTTACCGTCATCTGAATACGATGCTCGGCTTCGTCGAATTAGCTCGAATCGGTTTTCCGATCCGGAAGTCGTCGAAAAATTGATCGTAGCCTATTCAACTTTCCGCAGACGTAACTATCTCTTATTTTATGCGCCGATCCGCGATGGTATTTGACAGAACACAAGCACAATGGCGATAATATTTTATCGCTTACATGAGTGTGTATCTTAAAACACTCATGTTAACTCACCGTTACGTTCGTGATGATCATTTTCTTAAAGGAGGGAAATATGGGAAAGGTTAAACGTTCTAAGGCAGCACAGAAGGCACTTGAGTCGAGAGTTCTGCTGTTTCTCAGCGATAAGCGCCTGGCAGACAACAGCTTCGAGATTCTGAGTGGCATACAGACCTATTATAAGGATGTATACTTCTGTCTTGCAACCTCTGATTGCACGGAAGCTCGACTGGCTATTGATTCGCAAGATTCATCCAAGCGGACCGATCTATTCGAGCAATTTGAACAGAAGCTCATAGAGCTTTGCTATTTGCTGGGATCATTGAGGGACTGGAAACAGACTCTCGACTTAGTCGGCAATGGCTATGGATCCTCGCGAATCGTGACTGAATTCATCCGCATGTTTAAGATGTATGGTAGTTTCCTGAAGTGCGAAAAGGAAACCTGTAAAATTGTTTTGGATATCTGGCGTCTGATTCAGGTACTCGATGCGTCCAGTCTGGTCGACCCTTACAATTATTTTACTTATATGTCAAATCTTTATGAGAAAATCAAGGAAGGTATCAACCTCCAAACCGATTTCTCTGAAAATGACTTATATGTAGAATTAAAATCGTTGGCCGAAAATGGCAGTGACGAGGCAGACTATCTTTGTGAAGGGCTTAGAATAGCCTTTAGCAAACCGGTTACGCCGCGCGAGCTGATTGAGCGGGTTGACTATGCTTTAAAGAACGCATAACGTTTAAGACGATCCTGACTATGCTTTAAAGACAGCCTAGTGTTCAAGACGAACCGCGCTTTGTATGAGTTTCAAGGAAGAGGGAGATTTTCTCCCTCTTTTGCTTTTTCTACTTTACTGCTACCTCTTCTACTACTCTAACCCCTCAAGCGCAACACCTTGAGATGTTAATTCAGGGCGGCATTTGACAAAACACAAGCACAATGGTATAATATAGCAGTCACTTGCATGAGTGATGCACCTTAAAACACTCATGCTAACTCACCGTCACATTTGTGACGACCATTTTTCTCAAAGGAGGGAAATATGGGAAAGGTTACACGTTCTAAGGCAGCACGGAAGGCATATGAGTCGAGAGTACAGCTGTTTCTCAGCTTGGTCACTCTCAACAATAAGCGCCTCGCGGACAACAGCATCGAGATTCTGAGTGGCATGCAGACCTTCTACAAGGATGTATACTTCAGCCTTGCAACCTGTGGTTGCACGGAAACTCGACTGGCTATTGACCCGCACGACGACTCGTCCGAGCAGCCCGATCGCTTCGAGCAGCTCGAACAGAAGCTCATTGAGCTTCGTCGCTCGCTGGGATCATTGAGAGACTGGAGACGGACTCTCAACTTAGTCGGCAACGACTATGAACCCCCGCGAACCGTGGCTGAATTCAGCCGCATGTCTGAGATATACGGCAGTTTCCTGAAGTACGAAAAGGAAACCTGCAAGATTGTCTCCGACATCTGGAACCTGGTTCAGGTGCTCGATGCGTCCAGCCTGATCGACCATGACGACTATTCTACTTACATGTCAAATCTTTATGAGAAAATCGAGGGTGGTTTTGACATCCGCAACGATTTCTCTGAAGATAACTTGTATATAGAATTAAAATCGCTGGCCGAAAAAGGCAGTTGCAAGGCAACCTATCTTTGTGAAGGGCTTGAAATAGCCTCTCGCAGACCGGTTACGCCGCGCGCGCTGATTGAACGAGTTGGCTATGCCTTTAGGACAGCCTAATGTTCAAGACGATTCGAGTCGCATGAGTTCCAAGGAAGGAGGAATTATAATCTAAACAAAAGATCTGCAGGTACCAAAACAGACACTACTAATTTCAACAAAAACTGCAATTTTCAAATCAGGCACCACGTCAGAATAGACTCTCACCACCCCCGCAAAAAATTGACAATACAATAATAAAATTATATAATATCAACGTTGCTACTTGCAAGGTTCTTTAAAACCCACAGGAAAACCTTGCAAAAAACTTATTCATAGAAAAGGGGAAAACATGGATAACACAGTTAAGGCAATGGGAATGGAAACTGAACGCAAATTCTTCACTACTGTAAACAGTCTTCTGCACGAGAAACTTGTCTTCGCGGAAACGATGATCAAGCATCTGCGCTTCATCGGCGAACTGGTTGATGAGAAGGAGGCTTCGATCCTGGGTGTCACCTATGGCAAGGAGACCATCTACATCAAGTCAATCGTCACTGACGAGGCAAACTTCGGATCGGAGCCTGACAGCAACGAGGAATCCACCTTCGTTAAGGCCCAGATCGGTAATCTGGACTTTGAGGGTGTCACCTCTATCGAGAAGCTCTTCTTTGACCAGTGCTATGGGCGGATCTACAAGCTTTATGTATCTCTCTGCGAGATGCCGGAAGTCAAGATGATCGAATTTTGCGCCAAGCATCCGAACATTGAAGTGGCCGAGGCGACTCAGCAGATGTTCTGCAGTTTCTGCGACAAAGAAAAGGAGCTTGTCGCTGCATATGGCAAGCTGATTCACAGTCCGGAAATCTTTGAGTTTGCCTATAAGTTCGAATATCTTGCGAGCTTGAGGCTCTCTGAAGGAGACAACAGTTATGAGCCTCTCATCCTCAAGAACGAGATCCACAAGATCGACAGAATCAAGAAGGTATTTCTGGACGACTTACTCTCGTTGGAGGAAAACAGCAAGACCTTTCTGGATGACTTGCTCTCGGTAGAGGAAGACAGTAAGACAGTTGCAGATTCGAGCATGAAGCCGCTTATCTACCTCTATGGTATTTATTACCGTAAGGTGGCAAAGGCCTGCGAGATGAGTAGTGAAGAAGACATAATCTTTACTCCGTCGTATCGCAACCTGCTCAGTCGTCTTGAAAAAGATGGCACTCTTGCTATGTGGATGAAGCAGGTCAGATAAGAACCAGATCAGATAACTGGCAGCATTTCCTGTGGGTGGAAGAGGGAGATTTTCTCCCTCTTTTTCAATTCTATAACTTGACAACTTATATCAAATATCTTATAACATCTAGGTTACCTAGCATGGTGAAGATCTTTAAAACACTCATGCATAATTTTTCTTATTCAGCAGTAAATATTTTTTGAAAAGGAGTATGGAACTATGGATATTGGTAGGAAAATTAGTACCACTGAGGAGACTATCAAGGCATTTGATAAGTCAGCTATGACAATTATTGACAAGAAGATGGAGCTCTCTAGGATGTTAATTGACTTACTAACAGAGAAGAAATCAGATATGGAGCTTGAGCTCTATCTTCAAGGCCCTGATGGTGATAGTGAAAAATTGAGAAAGCTTTTCTTGAATCTGGAGGATCATTGGGAATGCCTTAATCGTCGACAATATAGTAGTGAATTTAAAGCGTGGAGAAATTTAACCCAGCGCGCGATGCGGTCCGTCGAGATTCTTGAAGACTATCTTGCAAGCTACAATGAACTACTTTGTATCATGCGAGAAATTATTGATAACCAATTGGTTTCTAATCAGCTTCTTGAACTACTAAATGACCCCTCAAATAGCTACGATAAAATTAACGAGGCGTATCTAGATGTAAACTACGACTTTGTGAACCTTTCTGAAACAATAAATAACCTTCAGAAAGAATGTGGATCTAATATCCTAACGGAAAAACAAGACTCTGCAGCAAAAAAGCTTATTGCGGAATACGAGGCAAATATCCCCAGCCGATATTACGATTCAAACGAGGTTATAATTTTAACCTCAAGTAGCCATAGCGATAATCCGAACATGGATGATCTAAAGGAATCAGTCCTGACAGAAGAATTATTGAGATATTTATCATAACCAGCATGAGTTCTAGCGAAGGAGGAGTTTTTTACTCCTCTTTTTTCTTTTGAAAAATTATTCTCGCAAAAAAAGTCGTGGGAATAAAATCAGGTACCATTAACCTCAATAAAAATCTGTAAATTTAAAAAATCAGACACCATGCAAAAACATAGCTAACATATGAATTGACAATATATCAATACATTATATAATACATAAGTTGCAACCGCAAAGACCTTTAAAACTCACAGGGAAGGACACTAGCGGAAGACTATTTTCTAAGGGGGAAACATGAACAGTAATGTAAATCGCGATGTGAACATTAGTAACTTCGTACAGAAGGTTGGTAAGAATTATTTCGGGGGCATCAATAAGCTTCTGAAAGCCAAGCTGGACTTCATGGAGGAGGTGATCAGTCTTCTGCAGTTAGTCAGAATCACCGTCGCGGAAAGCGAGGCAGACTCCAATCTCACGGCAATCTATGCTAAAGAGGCTGCTCAGGTCCGCAGGGCTACGACCGCTGGAGAGCCCAAGACTCTGTCGGAAGTTAAGCAACATTTTGATGATGGTTATGACAAGATTTTTAAGCTCTTTTTTGCTATCCGCAAGATGCCTGAGCTCGACCTAATCGAATATTACAATCGGAATAAGCCCGATATGATGGCGACCCGTGTGGTGCAAGAAGCATTTTCTCACTTTTGCAATAAGGAGAGAAAATTTATTAGCGCCTGCAGTGACCTACTTTTTAATGAAGATGTTCTACCGATCCTGGCTAGACTTGCAAATGTGCGGAGGTCGTATGGCAGTCGTATTGATGATACATCAAGACTACTGGCTGCTGGAGAAGTAAGCATGAACATCAAAAAAGAACTTAGCGACGGGGCGCATAGAATCAACACCCTCAGGGAGAGATTCGGGCGAGACCTTGGTGAAGCAGAAGAATTTACTGATATGTCCGAGGATCGAGATTCAGTAATTCACGTCTATTTCCGCTACTTCAATCCTGGCAAAAAGATTCTCGAATCGTGCGCCACAAGTGATGAAATGGGGACTTTATTTCCGCCAAGAACTGGAAGACTTGATTTTGATTTTTGCAACCTGTGAGTAGAGAGGGAGATTTTCTCCCTCTTTTTCGTGCTTATCCTTGTTCTCCTCGTTAAATATGATTTAATATAAGTGTTGCTATCTGCAAGGTAATTTAAAACTTATGGAACCTTGCAGTCTTCTTATGAAAGGGGGCAGAGATGAACGAGAACAATGCAACTGTGATGTACGAGAAGCGCTTTTTTAAGACCATTGGCAAAATCGTCAAGAAGAAGGTGGAGCTGGTCGGCAATTTCGTCAGTGTGCTTCAGGCGGTCAAGTGTCAGATTCCGCTGGTGGTCATGATGGGGAGCAAAGATGAGGCTTTCGATATTGAGCGCAGTCTCAATGCGATGCTCGGCGCCCATCAGAACTTTAAGTCAATGCCGGAAATCAAGCTGTTAAAAAGCTATAGCAAGTCTCCAAACATCTCGGCCGGCGACTGTGTCACCACCTCTTTTGTTCATTTTACGAATGAGGAGAGTGAGTTCTTCAACTTTGTGGTCGAGCTTTTGAATATGCCACTTTTTCTGGAGAACTACCGCCAGTATTGTTCACAGAATCAGAAAGAGGCTGGGAAGCTGTTGTTTGATGTTTACTCGGAAATTGGCCAGTTTTACAAGGAATTTGAGGATTACGCGGAGAGTCTGGAGGAGGGGATTCGTCTGCCTGGGGTTGGCTTTGAAATCGATCGCCATCTCTATGCCAATTCCAAGCGGATTATCGATGCCTGCAAGGCCAGTGACGAAGTCGACGTAATTCGGCGCGCCAATGGCGAGGTCGGACCTGATTGTGCCTATGTCGTCCGAGTTAGAAATGGTGCTAGTCAGGCCATCGAGATTGACGAGGCGCTGGCAGATGATCTGTTTGCGGCTGAGGAAAATCTCGATACCGACGACCTCAGATTCGAAGGGGACGGCGAAGAGATCGAAGATGAGGACGAGGACGAAGATTGCGAAGACGGCGGCGAAGAGGACGACGATGACGATGCCGGTGGAAGTAATGGCGGTGGTCCTGGCAATAGTAGTGCTGGCGGCAATAATGCTGGCGGAAATAATGCTGGCGGTCCCAGCGATTCCGGCGGTAATAACGCTGGCGGTCCCGGCCGCAACAACGGCAAATCCGGCAAGTAGTTCCATAAGTCTCAAGAGGGAGCAAAGACTCCCTCTTTCTCATTAAAATCCACTACCACAGTAAATTGACAAAATGTCAAAAATAAGGTATGATAGGTAGAAGTTAAAAACGGACGTAGGGTTAATAATGCAAGAGACTAAAGAGATTGTTGTTGAGAATCAAAAAGTTGCAGAAAAAATCACACTGCAGAAGATTCATTTTGTTTTGTATAGCTTCCTAAAGCGGGTTCTCGATATTGTCCTAAGTCTCATCGCTCTCGTATTTATTATCCCAATTTGCTTAATCATCAAAGCAATCACCTTACACTATGAAGATTATGACTCAATTTTTTATACTCAGGAACGTATTGGTAAGAACGGTAAGAAGTTTAAAATTATTAAATTTCGCAGTATGGTAGTCAATGCTGATGAAGAACTTGCCAAGATGCTAGAAAAAGAAGAACATAAAAATAAGTGGGATGAAGATCAAAAGATTGACAATGATCCAAGAATCACTAAGGTTGGCAAGGTTCTGAGGCGCACCTCGCTTGATGAACTCCCGCAATTTATCAATGTCTTAAAGGGTGATATGTCGATTATCGGTCCAAGGCCGCTCGTTCCCGGCGAACTAGGAAAACATCATGGTGATCATGAAATTTATGAAAGCGTGAAGCCTGGCATTACTGGCTGGTGGGGCTGCCATGGTCGATCATGTACGACCTATAAGGCACGTCTCGAACTAGAATATTATTATGTCGAGCATTTTGGGTTGATCACTGATATAAAGTGTTTCTTCCTCACGATTTTTTCCGTAATTTGTAAAAAAGGAGCAAAATAACTACACTAAATAACGATAGTTATTAATAGATTAGTATGAGGCAAGAATGCATATTTAAGATAGTAAGGAAAAGAATAAAGTATGAGTATTAAATATAGCGTACTAATGTCAGTCTATAAAAAAGAAAATCCAGGTTTTCTTAAGGAAAGCATACAAAGTATGCTCAACCAGACAAAAAAACCGAATGAATTTATTTTAATTGAGGATGGGCCATTAACAAAAGAATTATACGACGTCATAGATTTTTTTTGTACAGAAAAGCCAAAACTTTTTAATATTATTAAACTTGAAAAGAATGTTGGATTAGGACCAGCATTAGCTGTTGGTGTTGAAAAAGCAAGATATGACTATATTGCAAGGATGGACTCCGATGATATCTCAGAAAAAACAAGAATAGAAAAAGAAATAAATGAATTCTTAAAAGATAAATCACTAGTGATTGTTGGTACGAATGTGGACGAATTTGAAGGGTCGATCAGTAATGTTGTTTCGCGTGTCGTATTGCCACAGAATCACCAGGATATTGTCCTATATAATAAAAAAAGATCACCCTTCAGGCATCCATGTATTCTTTTTAAGAAAAAAGAAATAATGTCTGTAGGAAATTATCGTAAGTATGATTTTTTTGAAGATTACGATCTTTACAATAGAATAATTTCAAAAGGTTATAAGTGTAAAAATATACAAGAGTCATTAGTTTATGTGCGTACGAGTTCTGATTTTTATAAACGTCGTTCTGGGATTAGCTATGTTATAATAATGAGCAGATTTAGATGGGGGCAATATAAGATGGGGATTACAAATCTTTTTGAATTTCTTATATACAC
>ERZ773250.1877-NODE-1877-length-10153-cov-19.893048_pt1 | contig 10153 bp, 7 predicted proteins | sample MGYA00511258_ERZ773250 | MGnify/ENA primary metagenome ERZ773250 (study PRJEB29015, sample SAMEA2738164) | human oral metagenome | biome: human oral; feature: human-associated habitat; material: saliva | place: China | collected 2187 ... | reverse complement strand
TTTCAAATCCTAATAACCGCACTATAACACCTCCTTTTTTAATTATTATAACACATTAGATAGATTTAAAACATTTATTTTGTTTAAAATAGGCGCAACATTTTAAATTATAATTATATACAAAATACCTATCATTAATATTTAAATGAACTTTAATAATTTCTGAATCGTCTTATATTGAAAGATATCTCGTATATATAAAGAATGTCTTACTAATCGATCCAATGGAGATGCATATAGAGAATCTCTATAGTGAAGTAATATTGTTTTTAATTCTATTCTTAGATTATTAGATAACATGCCTATCACAATTTTCATATATTCATAGTCAAATACAAAAAGTTTATCACTACTATTTTCAATTAATAATATACTTCTATTCTTTATTAAGTCAGCTAATATTTGTATACCTAGACGATAGTATTTATCCAATACATCTAACGATAACCTTGCTACTTGTAATATTCTAAAATAAATCAACAATTCTTTTGCTCCACATATAGCTTGTTTCCAATTCTCCTTCATATTTTCTAATGATGAATTACTAAATAATGATTGTATTAATGTATCATTAAGTAATAGTTGACCAGTTACATGATATACCCGATTAGTTTCCAATACATGATACATCAATAATTCACACATATAAGGGGCTTTCTTCAACTGTAATCTAGAGCAAATAGCTTGATACAATCGCTCTATCTTCTCTTTAATTTCATCTTGAGATAAACTATCTCCTGACAAGCTATGTGTTACTAAATTTTGATTCTGCAATCGTATATTATCATTATACTTAGTGATTAAACTGTTTAAATACTGAGTTAATGAATAAAAAGCAATACTCGCTGTAACAAAATCAGTAGAACATAGTAAAGTGTCGATATGACTATTTCTATACTTAATAATATGATGGAACACTAACCAGTATGTATTATCTTTTTCTAATAAGTTAATATACTTATCCTTATCTATATCATGCAATATATCAACAAGAATAAATAGAAATTTATAACTATATTCTAAATGATGGCATTCCACATATTGCCTATCAATTGTATGATTTATAAACTTATGAGAATGGTCAGCAATACAAGGCTTTATTTTGTGATTTTTACTTGATAATAATCGAACTAGCCCACCATATAATTTCCCCTTTAAATTATATTGATCTATAAAGTTTCTTACTACAACCTCATCATTAGGATATATAACGAGCCATACCATTAACATAGATACAATATCCAAGGGTGACTGAATTTTCTCAATATTCCCACGAAACATATCTAGTTCTCGTTGCCAATAATCTTTATATAAGTCAAATACATTTGAATTTATTCCATTAAATAAATCATATAAAGCACTTAAAGTATCATATTTAACATGTACATTTAATTCACTCATAACAGCTTTGCCTCCCCATCCATATGAGGTTGTACCGCATTATTCATTATACTTTCATATAGTGATTTAGCTGTAATACCTGTATATTGATGAATACAATGAAAATTTTCACCTAACGAATTAAATGATGTCCCTACAACAAGACATTGTACATCTTTATCTGTCCTCGTAAATATAAATCGATCGTGAATCGGTATTTTAGTTTCAATACAACATATACCTAAACTATTATTATGATTCCGATAGTAATTTGTTACTTCTCGATGTAAAGGAATATTTCTTAATAACTCATCTGCTGTGAAAGCTCGATTAATCCCATTTTTTCGAGTTACATAGAAAACAATAGTCTTCGATTTTGCCGACATATTAGCTAAAATAGCAAGCCATTCAAAAATCTTATCCTTATCCTTATCATCCCGATAATCGGTAAAATAACTATCACAAATGACAATCTCATCAGCAGCACTATTCAATTGTCTAATTATATAATCTTTTTCAATTTGTATATCTTCATCACTTCCACAGTACAATATTTTATTTACACCATCCGCATACAAAGCCACATTATCAACAATCTGTTTATTGTATGCCCTTAACAACTTCGGCTCAATCTTCTTTCCTACTGTAAAAGTTTCTTTTTCACTAGATTGTTGAATGATTGTTTTCCCTAATCGTTTAAAAGATAGTTCCACAGGTTCGCGCTGTATATCAATCGCCATATGTAATAAACGCATAATAGAATTATCAATAGATTTATATATTAATTTCCCTACACGATATACAAATATATCAAAACTTTGCCATAGATGTTTAGAACTAACATTAATACACGTCTCCGTTCTCCCAACATTAACAATAGCCGTATCAACAATGTACTCAGTATCACCTAAATCATCATAACTTTTAAAATGTACAATAAGCGTAGAATCTATAGGAAGATTTGTAAGCGTAAGACCATCAACCCCATCTACTTCATTTCCCCTTACTTCTACAAGAGTAGGCTCAAAGATAAAAATATCTCCTAAATGTAATGGATATTTTTTAAATTGTAAACCACAATATGTGTTAATAAAATCAAATAATTCTACCAATACGTTAGCATCATTAGATGTAAACGCATCGCTATATAACAAAAATGATGGTTTATTAGCTACTATATAATGACTACAATGTGCTGATGCCATATCTCCATAAGGATTCAAATCCTCTCCAGTAGATAACACCCCCTGTATAGATGCCAATGAACTCACCTTATTAAGCACAACATCACTATCTACGTTTTGTTCTATAAATTCTAACAGTTTACCATCTAGAGTAGTGCATTCCTTATGATTAATGGTATCAACATCATCAAACCCTTTATGGTATACACAAACAATATCTTCTCCATCAAAAACAATCCGATTTTCAATCATATAAAAACCCTCCTAATATATAAAAACGTATCAACAAAACACTTATTAATACGTTTCAATAAAGAGATAATAAAATCCTGCTTAAATATGTGATTGTATTTGATAAATTGTAAAATATATTGCGACAAATAAAAAGGCTCATATTGGAGATCTCGTGTAAAATGTAAATAACCACAAATACATTACACGGAAGTCTCTAATATGAGCTATATACATCTTGGGTTATAGTACAAAATTGGAATACGGTTTGGTATACCCAAGAATCAGGAGTTACTCACCTGTTTCAATAAGTATTCCCATTGTCCCCAAATGGATTCAGGGCTGAATTGTTTCATACGATCACGTCCGGCTTGGCCCATGGTAACGCGAAGGTTTTGATCTTGCATCAATCGTTCCAAGGCCTCCGTCAATGGTGTTACCCCATCATCACATAAGATGCCTGTTTCCCCATCGATGATAAGTTCATTAACAGCAGAGCAGGATTTATAGCCAATTGCTGGCAAGCCCATACTCATCGCTTCACCCAGTGAAAGCCCAAATCCTTCATAGGCGCTTGGGAAAACAAATATATCTGCCGTAACGAGTACACTTGGTACATCGGTTGTCGTCCCCATAAAATGAACACGGTCTCCAAGTCCCGCCTTGGCTACGATCATATCCAATTCTTTCTTGTAAATCTTGCGGTCCTCTTGGCCCCATAACTCGATATCCCAGTTTGGATACTTCCCGGCCAATGGTGCAAAGGCCTCAATCAATAAATGTGGTCGTTTATGATTCTTATCGAGTCGCGCTACAAATACGATTTTATAACGATCTTTCACCTGTGAAAGATCCGCCTGCTCTGCATATTGTGGAATGGCATTACCAATTACAACAGTCTTAGCCTCTGGCAAGTGATTTTTAATATGAGATTCAAAGGATGGCAATAATACTTGATTCACCGTACTCTTTGCAACCGCTTCAACCTCCTCTACAGGATAAGTATTAAAATAATCCTCAGGGTCGCCGTGGCTCATGGTGATAACAGGAATATTTGTTTTCAAATCTAGCAATAACGCCTTTGATGCTGCTGGTTGGTACGACACGATTACGTCCGGCTTAGTTCGATCTAATACAGACTGAAGATGACCTAGTAGATATTTTTTGGTAAACTCATTATTCACACCACGCGCTTTACGCTTATCAAAGGCGCGCAAAATCTCCCGTTTTGCCTTATACCAAAGAGGAATAGAATGACTTTCACCCTCATAATGACATAAATCATAGGCCTCGATACCCGCATCAAGAGGATAATAAAATTCCCCCGTTTGCACATCACTATACACGAGACTCACCTCGTGGCCACGGCGCTGCATCTCATTGGCAAACGCAGCCGTCACCTTAGCAAGACCACCCGTATCGCCTACCATCTTTGTTAAATTTGCTAATAAAATACGCATTACACTCACCTTTTATTGCTTCTGTCTTCTTCTGTCTTCCTTCTGTCTTCACTAGTAAATACTATATATAGATTACCAATCATAATAAAATACCAAATACAGTATTTAGATAATGTAGAATGAATTTTTCTGTCTTCTTCTATCTTCCTTCTGTCTTTTTCTGTCTCTTTCTGTCTTCTTCTGTCTTCTTTTTTAATATTCTAGCATACTTCTATCATAAATTTAATTTATAATACTGTCGTTTATCTCTTGGACTTGACCTAATCCCATTTCAGTTCCACCAAAACGAACAAATTTCAAACGTACTTGTGGTAAAAATCGACTAGGATCTTTACCGAATAATAAAATTCCTGCTTGAGTTATATATCCATCACAATACAGATTTCTAGCTTTTAATAACTCTCGTGGCTTTTTTCTTGCACTCTTTCTTTTCTAAATATTGACTTTCTGGCGTAGAACAAAGATATTCAAGAGAATATTTCAAATACAACCCTCCATTTACTTTGATATTTCTAATAATAAAAGAACATTTGTTTCTTATAGTATATCAAAATATAAAGCTTTTAGCGTTACATAATATTCTAAAAAAATCTCTTATCACTTTACTAATTCAAGTGATAAGAGATTACTTAAAATAAATTATAAGGTTAAATAACTAATTATCCTTTTGGTGGATGTGGATCTTTTCCATGACTATCTTTTTGTGCTATTCTACCATCTTTATTGTGAATAATTAATTCACTGCCTTGATTTTGACTAATTTTTCGCTCTCATAAGAAACATCTATTTTACTATTACTAATACATTTAAATTCATTAATAATCGAATTAATTAAACTAGCAATATTAGTACTTATGTTATAAATACCTGTGATGCTATTTTCTAATCCTAATATATTAGCTTCTACAACGTCATCTACATAAATAAAATCCCTTGTCTAGTCACCATCACCATATACAGTTATAGGTAACCCATTAGCAATAGTCTTAGCAAATATACTAATAACACCTCGTGACTTATTTCCCTCATAATTATTTAACATTACTAATGACTGGCTTTTCTGAAAGCATATCTATTGGTTCTTTTCGTTGATTGGTAACCGTTATTTCCATTTCTTTTGATACTACATCATATGAACAATGTTCTTCTACATATTTTGAGGAACATTTACCCATTTTTTTCCGTAAATCAATATCATCAAATAATCTAGATATTTTTTCTACATAAGCATCCACATCTTTAACAGGTACTCTATACCCTGTCACATCATCAAAGATGAGATCATTATTCCCACCAATATCAGAACATACGGTAGCCAAACCACTACTCATAGCTTCTAATAAAGATGTAGGTAATCCTTCATGCTCAGATGGAAAAATATATACATCAGACAGTCTATGGTATGGTGTAACATCATCAACTTCACCCACCACAATAATCGAATTATTACATTGCTCACTTACTCTTCGAGCCTCATCTAATAATGTATTATCACCACCACCAACTATATAGAATTTACTATCTGGATAGTGTTCATATATTTGTTTCCAAACCTCTAAAGCTATAAGAATTCCTTTATTTGGTGCTACACGAGCACAAAATAATAAATTAGGAATAACGCTATCTAAGCCTACTTGTTGTTTTGCTATACATCTATCCTCATAGGAAACAAAAGAATATTTCTTTATATCGATACCATGTGGAATAACCGATATTTTATCTGGACTAATATGAGCATCTTTAATAAAACTTTCTTTAATTTCATGTGTTGTAGCAATATAATTATCACAAGATGCAAATAATTTTTCTCTAAATGATTGCTTGTTATTAAATACTTCAGCTTTACCCGTTAAAGCTAATGTAACAGGCTTACCTGTCAATTTAGCATATAATATAGCCCACACAGCAAATTTAGGCCTACCTATAATATAAAATACATCAGTCTTGCGGTGCGTAGTCAATAATCGTAAAAAAACTTCAAACCATCGAATTGACCCATGTAAGCGTATTAAATCAATCCCACCATCATATACTTCACGAACTTTTGTAAACCAATATTTCTTTTTGGTCATAATAGTCACATGGTGGCCTAAACGAATTAATTCTTTAGCATGATTCAACCCATGTCTCTCTCCGCCACTTTGATTTGGCATCCCCGATTTATCAAATTTTTTCCCTATCGCAAAATCTTTTATTAATAAGACTATATTCATAATACTCCTATTATTTCCCCTTAATACTAACTGTTAGTTCTCATATATCTTTTCAAAACTAAGTCTAATTTATGTGCCAATTCGTGATAATCAAAAGTACTTCTAGCGTAAATTTGACTTTCATTACAATTAATTAATAAATCATCATTCTTCATCGACTTACTTAACTGCTGTGCAAGCTCATCAGCATTACCATTTTCTACAATAATACCATAAGTCCCCATATTTGTTGTATCCACTGCAAAATCACTATAATTAGTAATTATTGGGTAAGCACCAAAATACATGGCTTCTAAAGTAGATATACAAGTGCTTTCACTACGACTAGTCATACATATAATTTTAGCTTTTCTCCCATAAATATATAATTCATTACGATCTGTAACAGAACCAACCATAATAATCGAATCAGCTATATTAGGATGGGATACCTTAAACTGATGTACCTCATCAATAAATTCTTGAGTAGATGGACCAATTAATAAAAATTTCCACTGTCTCACTAATGATTCTGGTAGCTTTTCTATAGCTTTTAATAATAACGGGCTATTTTTCTCCGGAGTACCTAAACGCCCTATTGTTACAATACTATTTTCCTTTGGTAATACATCAATACTATCAATATCTATATCAATAAGCGAAACCCCATTAGGTAAGTATTCTATACGATTTTTAAACACAGCTGTCTTTTTTAATTCTTCATAATACGACTTAGTTTCTACAGTAAATACATCTACATATGCACTTTTAAGTCTTTCAAACCAATTTTTAAGATTTTGGAATAGACCATTATTACAAAAATGATTAAAGCCACCAATCCCCATATCTAACTTTATATATACAACCACATTCGGATTATATTTCTTACAAAGTCTTGCTAATTTCCAAGCTGTGCTACCATAATGGAATAACATGATAGCATCATATTCTTGAATATGTTCTTTGATAAATTGTTTTGCTAACGATACCTGTTTTTTATAATCTAAATCATCAGTCTCCCCAAGACAAACTGGTGTTACATATTTTAAAAAAGTTTGATTCCACTTAGTTTCTTCTGGTCTAGTTTTATAAAAAACATAGGTTGACTCCCAATTAAAATCTTTAGCCAAAGTGTATAAAAACATACCACAATCTTGAAATGCTCGTGCAGGTGTATCTGATGCATTAAACCGAATATGGCATATTTTTTTCTGTTTCTCAAACCCCATATATATCCCCTATACTAACAATTAATTCTAATGATTATTAATTCGATACCATAATTTCTGGATATCTTACTACCCAGGCTGTCAACTCTACATATGCTTGTTTTAAATCATTAAAATCATAACGTTCTGTTTCTACAATTGGCTTCTCTTGTTTCCCTAAATCACGCCAATGTAAGTTTTGTGCCGTGCCACTTCCATAAAATCCAATTTCAGAATTCGTCATCCAATGATATGGTGTTACAATCTGTTTTTGTTCTACAAATATAGATGGCATCAACGAATAATATTCATGACCTTGAGGTGCAATTAATTCAAATATAGTTGGCATTATTTGCATATGATTACCAATACTATTAGCATTCACCCAACTACTATCTATATCTTTATGATACATAGCAAAATATGTACAAAAATGTTCCCTAATCGTTTCATCTCGATAAGTAAGTAATGAATCTGCTATATTACAAGGATGATCGCCAGTAACTATAATCAAACTATCTTTAAATTTTTTCTTTATCGTATCTACAAATTTAAATAAAGCTTGTTCTGCATACCAGTAAGTTCCTAAACTTGCCACTTTAGCCTTATTATTCCATACTGATTCTGGAATATTTCCTAATATGGTATCCGCATTCCAACCATATTGTTCTATAGGAATCGTCGAAGGTGAATGATTCGATGTTGTATAAATAAAATGCATAGTTGGTTCATCATCATTATTTATACGTTTCTCTATCTCATCTAAAAATAGATGATCATATACTCCTAACCATGTAGCAGGTGCATTTTTATCACAAATATCTGGTCCACTTATACATTCATCAAATCCCATTGCCGGAGCAAATAATCCTAAACTAGCCCAAGATACATTACCACCATACCAGAGTTTTGCCTTATATCCCAGTTGTTTCATCTGCCTTGGTAATGCTGTAATTAATGATTTTTCCCAAAATTGTGTTTTTTCATTAATTTCTAAATTTGAATCATAAATACCAGATATAAGACTCGTAATAGATGGTTGAGAAATCATACCCGCAGGCAAGAAATTATTTATAGAAATTGTATGCTTATTCTGTTGGAACTTCTTAGAGGCATCAGCTACATGATATTCTGAATATATATCATCAACGACAGACTGTGATAAACTTTCACCTACAAGAATGAATATATGTTTAGGCTTAGCAATTCGCGCTCCACTTGCTGTTCTTTTCAACAATGCTAAAGGATTCATTCCAATATCCATAGATTCAAATCCAGGAATAACCTTTAAGTTTTGTAAAGCTGTTTCATCATCATGTTGTAATACTTCATTTACATCATGCTTATACACGAGTTCTAAAGCTATTAAATCATCAATGACAGCCTTAGCTAAAAATGCATCATTTTTTACGATAGATGGAATAAAATCCCATTCTGGTTTATTACGATGCTTAAAAGTTCCACCATAACGAAGCCAATAGAATAGAGCAATTACACCCAATACAGAAATTATAGTACCTACTACTTGCCATACAAATGAAATCATAGGGACTGTCCATACAGGAGTCGCAAGCGTACCGTATATAATAAAACCAACTAGGGCTACAAATGGTATAAACCCGAGTAAAATCAAAGTACCATGGTTCTCATTAAAGAATATGTCCAATAAATTTTTCTTGTCTGCATTACCACCAAGACGTACAAGATCATTATAGGTATCATTAAAATGATAATAAAAAATCAATTTTCCCATAAAGGCGGCATAAAGTACCATCATATATATAGTTAATAGTACAGTTCTTACCATATCACCAACTGCAAAATAAGAAGGTATAAATGCACCGGGTAAAGAAACTAATATAAAGGATAACAATAAAACATATGCATGATAATCAAGTCCCCACCAAAAACCATAAGTAAAAGTCTTTACAAGCTTATTCTTATCACCTTTCCAACTATAAGAAGGACCATATATTTTTATAAATAAAAATCTAAATATAGCACTGATTATAGGTGCCCAAATAAAAATTTTTAAATCTTGTTGTAAGCCTGATAATAGTGCTTCTAACATATATAGTCTCCTTAATTATTACTATAATGATGTTAATACATTTAATGCAAATACTCTTTTAGATTTTCTTTAATTTGTTCTTGATATTTATCAAGTAATTCATATCTCTTCCGATACTGACTACGTTTTTGTGATTTGATTTCTTCAATCGGTTTTCTATATTCTTCCAATGGTATTTTGAAGAATCGTGGATCTTGTGTAACTGTACCGCCAATGTCTTCCCACAATGGATCGAGTTCAGCTACTTTTGCCTTATGGCCACGTACCATGTGTGTATTGGCGTAGAAACCTTCGTCAGATACAGCATACATGGATTGAACTTTACAGTATTTAGCGAGTTCCCGAATCAAGAATACGATAAAGTTTTTTGGGCGATAGCCAAACATTTTTTTTGTAATATGTTTCGCATTATCGAGGCCATCCTTGT
>ERZ773250.1869-NODE-1869-length-10173-cov-7.647361_pt1 | contig 10173 bp, 7 predicted proteins | sample MGYA00511258_ERZ773250 | MGnify/ENA primary metagenome ERZ773250 (study PRJEB29015, sample SAMEA2738164) | human oral metagenome | biome: human oral; feature: human-associated habitat; material: saliva | place: China | collected 2187 ... | reverse complement strand
AACAGTAGTGCCCCTCATGGGGCATCAGTAGTGCCTCTTCGGAGGTAACACTGGACATAGGAGAGGGGTACTCATAAAAAGAACAATGATTTTTCTGGGGCATTCTAAGTTTGTTAGTTACTCTACCTAAGAGTTTCATTCAGGGAGGAATATTAATAGTAGAAAGAGTATCCTATTGGACTTCTGAAGTATTCTGTAGATACTTCAAATTATGAAGAAGAATATACAGAACGGAGCGTCTATACGATGAGATACATAGGCTAAGGGTAGAACTTTTTCTATCTTTGTCCATTTAGTTAGTACTGAATAGTATCGCTTATTTCCTTTTTGATAGCCAAGGACGCTTATCATGCAAATGACTACAAACGAACTCTTTACACTTCCCCCCTTTCGATCAGAAAAGGGTAAAGGGCGCTACACCTTTATAGATTTATTTGCAGGTGTAGGAGGATTTCGTTTAGCTAATCAGAGGCAGGGTGGTGTCTGTGTATTCTCTAGCGAATGGAATCTAGCTGCTCAGGAGACTTATCTAGCTAACTATGGTGAGAGACCGGAGGGAGATATTACGCTTGATGAAACAAAAGCACTCATACCCGAGCAGTTTGATCTTCTCTGTGGAGGTTTTCCTTGTCAAGCCTTTTCTATAGCAGGACTTCGTAAAGGATTCACAGATACTAGAGGTACGCTTTTCTTCGATATTGAGCAGATCATTGAGAGGCATCGTCCTCGGGCTGTTTTATTAGAGAATGTGAAGAATCTACTGACACATGATAAGGGAAAGACGTTTCAAACCATCTATTCTATACTGACAGAGAAGCTGGGCTACTATGTCTATTATCAGGTGTTGAATAGCATGACACATGCTAATATACCTCAGAATAGGGAGCGTATTTTCATTGTAGCGTTTGATCCAAAACAAGTACCAGCCTATCTAGATTTTACTTTTCCTGAGCCTATACCTTTGACACGAACAATTCAGGATGTTCTAGAGACGGGGAAGGTTCCAGATAAGTATTACTATCCCGATGATCATCTTTATGCTGATAAGCTCTCTGTAGTGAAGAGGCGAGATACCGTCTATCAGATACGTAGAGTGTATATAAGAGAGAATAAAAGTCAGGTTTGTCCGACTCTTACAGCTAACATGGGGCAGGGAGGGCACAATGTCCCCATTATAAGAGATGACTACGGAATACGTAAGCTGACACCCAAGGAGTGTTTTGCTTTTCAGGGATACCCTGTAGATAAGTTTGTTCTTCCGGCCTTGGCTGATAGTAAACTTTATATGCAGGCTGGCAATTCGGTGACACTTCCTCTTGTGGAGCGTATTTGTCAGCAGATAGCTACTATCCTAGATTGATCTCTAACTTACTAACTATGCTTACCCTTGATCTACCTAGTGAAGCAAAAGAACTCTACTACAAACTTCTTCAAGCTAATGCTTCACTTTCTCGTCTTTTTAGTGATAGCCCAACTCCATTCTTGCAGTATAGGGTTGTAGAGAATGCTTACTGCCGTAGCTTCAAGGCGGAGAACCTATCTCGATCTGATACGGCTTTCGATGCTCAGGTAGGTATGGTGGGAGTAGGACTAAAGACTTTTCTCTGCTCAGGAGATAAATCCTCAGAAAAGGTAGCGGAGTTCAATGCTTTAGCTCCGTCACTACGTGAACTTAAGGATAGAGAGCTTGCAGAGCGAGTATTGACATTGCGCAATGAGCGTATTCAATTGGCTCAGGATCTTTATGGAATCCAAGATGCCATCTATCATGTAGTAGCTCGCCGTATCGGTGAGCTTATTCTTTTTGATACGAGCTACAAGCAGGAGGATATTTCCTTGATTACTAATGTTAAGGATAATGGTAGGTCTGTTCGATTTACTCTAGGGAATGAAGTTTATTCTTTTAATAGATCCAAGAGTACGCTATTTAGAGAGTTTCGTGTACCTCAAGAGATACAGCACTTGCCAATTGATATTATCGAAGATCCATTTACTCTTTTACTTCAGCTATTAGAGAAGGATGAATCGAGGATTAGCAAGGCACAGCTCAAAGAGGAGAAGAAGGTCATTCTCCCTCTCTATAGTACTCAGGATAAGAAGACGAAATCGGTACCAAAGCATAGCGGACTAAATCAGTGGAATGCAAATGGGCGTAAGCGTAGCTATGGTGAAGTCTATATACCTATTCCAAGAGAGATACATAAGCAACACCAAGGATTTTTTCCTAAAAGAGATGAGCCTTTTGCCTTGCGTATACCTACGGGAGAGATTCTTCAAGCTAAAGTCTGTCAAGATGGTTCTAAGGCTCTGATGACTAACCCTAATGATGCAATAGCTGATTGGCTCCTTCGTCGTCTCTTTCGTCTGAAAGAGGGGGAACTCCTCACTCGTAAGCACCTTGATGAACTAGGCTTCGATGCAGTTGTCATTACAGATGCAGGAATGATGGAAGATGGACAGCACCTCTACACTATTGATAAGGCTCCTCTTGGTAGCTATGAAACTTTTATTGGTAGAGCAATAGATTAGCTCTCTAGTAGCTTTTGTAGTTCACTTTTCCCCGCATTCTTTTTCCCAACTAGTAGGCACTACTGATGCCCCTGGGGAGGCAACACTGGAAATAGGAGAGAAAACGAACTCAGGGGATCTTCATCTCTACGGTAGAATCTGCCTTGGGGATAGACTAAGCTCCTTGGGCTATTGCTTCTCTCTGACATCCCCGATCTGAGGGCGTAAATGAGCTGGGGTACTAGGAGATATTCCTCCTTGAGATAGCTGGGTGAAGCGTGGTGTAAAGCAAAGGTAGGGGAAGAATTAGCTATCTTTGTATTCCATACTTAGCTAGTATGACCTACCTCAATAACAAGTAATAGTCAGTCAGATGGAAACAGTAGTCAGCGGTATCCGCCCCACAGGAAATCTTCACCTCGGGAATTACTTTGGCGCTGTACGAGCCTTCGTACAGATGCAGCACGAGTATAATTGCTTCTTCTTCATCGCTGACTGGCATTCCTTGACCACGCACCCGCACCCAGATGATATTATTCGCTCTACGAATACGATCCTGGCCGAGTACCTCGCTTGTGGTATTGATCCGGAGCAAGCGACTATCTATGTACAGAGCGATGTGCGTGAGGTGCTGGAGCTCTACCTCTATCTCAATATGAATGCTTACCTCGGTGAGCTAGAGCGCACGACTTCCTTCAAGGACAAGGCTCGTCAGCAGCCTGACAATGTCAATGCAGGTCTCTTGACCTATCCCTCCCTCATGGCGGCAGACATCTTGATGCACAAGGCGATCAAGGTGCCCGTCGGCAAGGATCAGGAGCAGAATATGGAGATGGCTCGTAAGTTCGCCCGTCGCTTCAATACGATCTACGGCGTGGACTTCTTCACGGAGCCTCAGTCCTTCTCCCTCGGGGATCGTGCCCTCAAGGTGCCTGGTCTCGATGGCTCAGGTAAGATGGGTAAGAGCGAGGGCAATGCGATCTACCTCATCGACGATGAGAAGACGATCAGTAAGAAGGTCATGCGTGCTGTCACCGATTCAGGGCCTACGGAGCCCAATAGTGAGAAGCCCGAAGCGATCCAGAATCTCTTCACGCTCATGGAGATCGTCTCTACGCCCGACGTCTACCAGCACTTCCACGATAAGTACAATGACTGCTCCATCCGCTACGGCGATATGAAGAAGCAGCTCGCAGCAGATATCAACGCCTTCTGCTCGCCCATCCGTGAGCGTATCCTCGACATCCGTGAGGACAAGGAGCTCCTCTCCCGTGTCGCTCGTCTGGGCGCTGAGAAGGCCAGAGAGTCTGCCTCGAAGACGATCGACGAAGTTCGTCACATCATCGGCTTCCGCCCCCGTTAATTTTCCCCGTATATCCACATATAGACACCATAAGAGAATCATGGAACTAATAGGCAAGATCATTCAGGTACTCCCCCTGCAGTCCGGTACATCAAAGGCAGGTAACGCCTGGAAGAAGCAAGAGTATATCCTAGAGACGCTAGGCACGCAGTACCCTCGTAAGGTCTGCTTCAACCTCTTCGGCGATAACGTCGATAAATTCCCCATGCAGGTAGGGCAAGACGTGACGGTCTCTATCGATATCGAGAGTCGTGAATTCAATGGTCGCTGGTACACGGATGTACGTGCGTGGAATGTGGTCAATGGAGTGCAAGTCCCAGGAGTCGCTGCTCCTGCTGCTGGCTTCGCTCCAGCAGCTGCACCAGGCTTTGCGCCTCAGCAACCCGTAGCACAGCCCGTGCAGAGCGCACCTGCGGCAGCTCCTACCACGGCTGACGACCTCCCCTTCTAGGCACGAGGTGCTTACACTTCTGCCATCACTACGATCCACTGAGTACTCCCTAGGCTTAGCTATCGGGGGGCTTGGTGGATCGTCCTTTTTGCTCTCCTCCTACTAGTCTCATAAGCTATGCAGCTCGTACTCCTTGTCGTCGGGAAGACGGATAGTAAGCAGATCGATGCGCTCATCGAGCAGTATGCAGATCGGCTGAAGCATTACCTGCCCTTCTCTCTGCAGGTGATCCCCGATGTGCGACGCTCGGGGAAGCTCAGTGCTGACGAGCAGAAGCGAGCAGAGGGAGCAGAGATCCTTCGCCTCCTCCAGAGCTCTGACCGCCTGGTGCTACTCGATGAGCGAGGGAAGGAGTTGACGAGTCGCGCCTTCGCTGGCTATATGGAGAAGGCGATGGCGTCAGGCCTACGCCGGCTAGTCTTCCTCATCGGTGGTCCCTATGGCTTCTCCGAGGAGGTCTATGGACGTGCTGACGATCAGGTCTCTCTAAGCAAGATGACCTTCTCACACCAGATGGTACGGCTCTTTGCTGTGGAGCAGCTCTACCGAGCACAGACCATCCTGCGTGGCGAGCCCTACCACCATGACTAATTGTCCCTCTAGCTTTCTCCTCTGATGTCGCTACGCACACACCTTGAGAGCTCCTTCGCTCGTCTGAGCCAAACGACCTACTATTACCTCCTCCTCTTCGCCCTCCTGCTCCCTAATCTCGTCCTCTCGGTCGTGATGCAGCAGCCGATGATCGGGCGGGTGCTGAACATCCTCGTGATGCTCCCTATCTATATGCTCGTGCTACTGATAGCGAAGCGTCCTGGGCGTGTCTACTGGGGGCTGCTGGTACTGATCCTCCTACATGCCTTTCAGCTAGTCCTCTTGACGATCTTCAGTGGCTCGGTGGTGGCGGTAGATATGCTACTCAACCTCTTTACCTCGGAGCCAGACGAAGCGGGCGAACTGCTCTCCAATATCCTGCTACCCATCCTCTCTATCGGGGGATTCTATCTCGTGTCTCTGATCGTCGCTACAGCCTCTGCAGTGACACAGGGCAGTCTACTACGCTCGTGGCGCATACGTATGGGCAAGATAGCCTGCGGTATCCTCCTGCTCGCCTTACCGATCTATATCGGAGCTAAGCAGCGCTTCCCCTACCTGCACCTACGTGCTGAGGTCTACCCGATGAGTGTCTTCTATAACATGTATCTGGCGACGAAGAAGCTCCGTGAGGTCCTGCGTTATGATCAGACCAGTGCAGAGTTCTGCTTCGGGGCTACGAGCGAGCGGGATGAAGACCAGCCCGAGGTGTATGTGCTGGTGCTTGGAGAGACTTCACGGGCTCATAGCTGGAGCCTCTTCGGCTATCCACGTCCTACGACTCCCCATCTGGAGCACCTACCGAAGGAGGAGCTGGTCGCCTTCCGAGACGTGATGACGCAGTCGAATACGACCTACAAGAGTATCCCGATCATCCTCTCTCCAGCGGACGCAGAGCATGCCGAGGAGCTTCCTCGGGTGCAGGGCTTGCTGGCGGCATTCAGGGAAGCTGGGTTCTACACCGTCTTCATCTCTAATCAGCCAGCCAATCGTAGCTACATCGACTACTTTGCTCAGCAGGGGGATGAGCATCATGCTATTCGCAAGGAGCTACGTCACCCCAAGCGTCGTATCTACGATACAGATATGCTTCCCTACCTCAAGAGGGCGCTGGAGGCTAAGCATAAGAAGCTCCTCGTCGTCCTGCATACCTATGGCAGTCACTTCAGCTATCGAGACCGCTGTCCTCAGGCAGAGCAGACCTTCCCCGTGCCCAAGAGCTACTCGGGGGCGGCTAAGGATAGTCTAGCACTGCGCAATGCCTATGATAATGCCATCGTCGCTACCGACCGCTTCTTGGCTTCGGTGATTGAGCTCCTTCGTGCCCAGGAGTGCCCTGCCTCGATGCTCTATATCTCGGATCATGGGGAGGACGTCTACGATGATGCTCGTGAGCGCTTCCTTCACTCTTCTCCCGATATTTCCTACTACCAGCTTCATGTACCGATGCTTTTGTGGATGAGCCCAGCCTATCGGGAGGCATATCCCCAGCTCGTCGCTGCGGCGCAGGCCAATCAGCGTAGGCCGATCAGTACCAATGCTGTCTTCCCGACGATGCTGGAGCTGGCGGGTATCCAGACTCGTTACCGTCGAGATAATCTCTCGGTCGTCAGTTCGTCCCTCCGCACGGGTACTCGCTATTACCTCAACGATCGCTACGCCTGCGTTCCGCTCGAGGCACTAGACCTAGCCGAGGAGGATGTATGTCTCTTCCAGAAGAAGGGTCTTCAGCTCCCTCTGCCCTCCTGTCCTTAGGCGATCATTCCGCGACCAACTAGTAGGCAACAGTAGTGCCCCTCAAGAGGCAACAGTATTACCCCTCGAGGGGCACTACTGTTGCCTCTTTTGTGTTGATACTGCTACCCCCTTGGGATGAGCCTTGCTGATCGAAGTGTTTCCTCTCGCTGGGGAGGGGAAGAGGAGCGTGTTTTGTGTAGTTTAAGTCTAAGTTGCTGACATATTGACATATAGGTAATCCTGTTTGTCGTGTTTCAGTAGCGAAATCTGCCACTTTGGCGGATTTTTTCGTTTGGGTATTCCCTTTGCATATGCCTTTGACGAGAGCGATGTTGCTCCCAAGACAATACGAACACAAAAAGATGAATATTAATAAGTACACAATCAAATCGCAGGAAGCCCTTCAGGCCGCCATTGAGCTGGCCCGTAAGCAGGGCAATCAGGTCATCGAGCCTGCACACCTCCTTCATGGACTTCTCAGTGTAGGCGAAAGCCTAACCGACTTTCTACTGGCGAAGCTGAGTATTCAGCCCGCCCGACTCAGCGAGGCTCTGCAGAGCCAGCTCGCTACCCTACCCAAGGTCTCGGGTGGTGAGCCTTACCTCAGTGCCACGGCTAATAGTGTGCTAGACAAGAGCGAGGATATCGCTACCTCCCTCAAGGACGAATACGTGGCACTAGAGCATATCCTCCTCGCACTCGTCGAGGTAGATAGCCCCGTAGCTCGTCTGCTGAAGAGTGACTTCGGCATCCAGACTAATGAGCTTCGTAAGGCCATCGAAGAGCTACGCAAGGGGGGACGTGTGACCAGCCAGCATGCCGAGGAGCAGTACAATGCTCTGAGCAAGTATGCCATTAACCTCTGTCAGCGTGCCCGAGAAGGGAAGCTTGACCCCGTCATCGGACGAGATGAGGAGATACGCCGTGTGCTACAGATCCTCTCCCGCCGAACGAAGAATAACCCGATCCTCATCGGGGAGCCAGGGGTAGGGAAGACAGCCATTGCCGAGGGACTTGCCTTCCGTATCGTCCGAGGTGACGTGCCCGAGAATTTGCGCTCGAAGCAGGTCTACTCCCTCGATATGGGTGCCCTGATCGCAGGTGCGAAGTATAAGGGTGAGTTCGAAGAGCGACTCAAGAGTGTCGTCAATGAGGTCACCAAGAGCGAAGGGGAGATCATCCTCTTCATCGACGAGATCCATACCCTCGTAGGCGCTGGTAAGGGTGAGGGGGCTATGGATGCTGCGAATATCCTCAAGCCTGCCCTAGCACGTGGTGAGCTACGTAGCATAGGCGCCACGACCCTCGATGAGTACCAGAAGTACTTCGAGAAGGATAAGGCGCTGGAGCGTCGATTCCAGATGGTCATGGTGGACGAGCCCGATGAAGCCAGCTCGATCTCTATCCTACGTGGGATCAAGGAGAAGTATGAGACCCACCACAAGGTGCGTATCCAGGATGATGCGATCATCGCTGCTGTCCGTCTCTCCGACCGCTATATCACGGATCGCTTCCTCCCCGATAAGGCGATCGACCTGATGGACGAAGCTGCTGCCCGTCTACGTATGCAGATCGACTCCCTCCCCGAGGATCTCGATGAGCTGACACGACGTATTACGCAGCTGGAGATCGAGCGTGAAGCTATCCGCCGTGAGGATGATGAGACGAAGCTCGAGGAGCTGAATAAGGAGATCTCCCAGCTCAAGGAGCAAGAGTCTGTCGATAAGGCCAAGTGGATGCGTGAGCAGGAGCTCATCAATGAGATCCAGCAGTGTAAGATCGAGGTCGAGCGCCTGAAGTTCGAGGCCGAGCGTGCCGAGCGCTCCGGTGACTATGGGCGTGTGGCAGAGATCCGCTATGGCAAACTCAAGGAGCAGGAGGATAAGATCGCTTCGCTCCAGAAGACCCTCGTCGAAGCCCAAGGCGATAGCGCCTTGATCCGAGAAGAGGTCACCGCAGAGGACATCGCCGATATCGTCTCTCGCTGGACAGGGATCCCCGTAGGGAAGATGCTCCAGAGTGAGAGGGAGAAGCTCCTACATCTCGAGGAAGAGCTCCACAAGCGTGTCGTCGGGCAGGAGCAGGCTATCCGAGCTGTGGCTGATGCCGTCCGCCGTAGTCGTGCAGGACTCCAAGACCCGAAGCGTCCGATCGGCTCCTTCATCTTCCTCGGTACTACAGGTGTCGGGAAGACAGAGCTGGCGAAGGCTCTGGCCGAAGTACTCTTCGATGATGAGACGATGCTGACACGTATTGATATGAGTGAGTACCAAGAGAAGTTCTCCGCTACCCGTCTGATCGGTGCTCCTCCAGGATATGTAGGCTATGATGAAGGTGGACAGCTCACAGAGGCTATCCGTCGCAAGCCTTACTCCGTGGTGCTCTTTGACGAGATCGAGAAGGCACATCCTGATGTCTTCAACGTCCTACTCCAAGTGCTGGATGACGGACGACTGACGGACAATAAGGGTCGGGTCGTGAACTTTAAGAATACGATCATCATCATGACGAGTAACATGGGCTCTGAGCTCATCCGTGAGCGCCTCAGCCAGGTCTCTTCCCCTGAGGAAGAAGTCCGAGCCACCGAGGAGACCCGTGATCTTGTCCTAGAGATGCTGAAGAAGACCATCCGTCCGGAGTTCCTCAATCGTATCGATGAGACGATCGTCTTCACGCCCTTGAGACGCAAGGAGATCGACCAAATCGTCCGCATGCAGCTAGATGCTACGGCACGACTCTTGCTCTCCAATGGCATCGAGCTACGCTATACTCCTGCTGCAGTCGAGTGGATCGGTGACGAAGGCTATGACCCCGAGTTCGGAGCACGCCCTGTTCGCCGAGTCATTCAGCAGACGGTACTCAATGAGCTATCTAAGAGTATCCTCTCTGGAGCAGTCGATCGCTCGAGTGTCATCACAGTCGATGTAGCGGATGGAGCACTCTGCTTCCGCTAAGCGGTAGGTGATTATTGATTAGTTAGGTTAGTTGTGTAGCGAGGCTACTTACAGGCTGTCGGCCTGTGGGTAGCCTCGCTTCCTTTTCAGGGGCTTAGCTTAGCGGAGAGGAAGGTAGGTGGAGCGCTCGGGAGAGAGGAGGGCTTCTCTGGAGGGATCGGTGGCTAAGGTAGAGGATAGCCGGCGTAAGTAGTGGGATTGGCGTATCTTTGCGCTCGGTAATTCATTTCGATACGACTAGATAAAGACGGATGCTTAGCGACGAACAGATCTACGAAAAGGTAGATACCCCTCTCTTCCATTTGATAGGCCAGTGTGCCGATCGCCTCGGCGTCGAGGCTTATGTCGTAGGAGGATATGTCCGAGATCTCTTCCTCTATCGCCCAAGCAAGGATATTGATATCGTCTCTGTCGGGCAAGGCATTGACCTAGCCAAAGAGGTAGCTAAGGAGTTAGGGCGAGGAGCCCAGCTGGCTGTCTTCGCACGCTTCGGTACTGCGCAGGTCAAGCAGGGAGACCTTGAGGTGGAGTTCGTAGGGGCAAGACGTGAGAGCTACACGCCTGACAGC
>ERZ773250.1859-NODE-1859-length-10187-cov-5.557146_pt1 | contig 10187 bp, 20 predicted proteins | sample MGYA00511258_ERZ773250 | MGnify/ENA primary metagenome ERZ773250 (study PRJEB29015, sample SAMEA2738164) | human oral metagenome | biome: human oral; feature: human-associated habitat; material: saliva | place: China | collected 2187 ... | reverse complement strand
AGCCAATCTTAATAATGTGTCGTGCTACTTTTTCCCAATCCAAATTTCTTGGTTTATTTCCATTAAAAGCTGCTACATTACATTGATTAATACATTCATACGTATCCATGTTGTGTCTCCTAATCAAATACATTCCCTTTAATTTTTAGTTCTTCTGCTTCATTCACTATGAATCCTAAATCCCAATAACACTTCTGTTCACTCGTAATGACCGAGACACACCATTTCATATCTTGTTCGTTGTAAAATACCTTGGCTATAAATCGTCTGCTACAGTGTGGCATTTTATATTCAATGATGTCGTTTTCATAAATCAAATCATCCGCATCATCTACACCATCTGTAGCCCTACAAATCGTATGTTCCTTTACACTGATTGGTATCTCATTTTCCTGATATATTTTACATTTCCCATCGTGTCTAATTGCTACACCATATACCCAATAATTAACCGATTTTGCCTTTACATGTGTAATTCCCATGTTATTATCACCTATCTTGCCCTTATCACCCATAGTTGTGCTAATAGTGTTATGATTTCTTTCTTATGTGGTATATCTTTCGTTTCTAATTCTGTTACTATATCCGCTATATACGCTTTTGGTATTACCGACATATTTGCATACCGCATCATCTTATCTGTTCTTGATTCCATATCATGCGCTCTCGTATTTATATGTTCCTTTTACAATGCGATAAGTTGAACCATATGAAATCTTGTATCTTTTAGCCATCTCCCTAAGTGTGTAGTTTCCTGTTTGATAATCTTCACATATCTTATTTCCTATACTTTGACTTAATTTATTGTGTTTTAAGTCTTGCATATCTTTTTGTGAAATCGTCTTACAAGAACGTATGCCCATACATTTTAAGGCTCTAGTAATTGTCACATTGCCATATACACAAGCCCATAATGCCAACCAATTTAATCTCACACCTGTAGGATCATTCCCTGTCATATTCTACCTAACCTTTCTTCTGTCTTTTTCTGTCTTTCTTCTGTCTTCATAGAGTTTACATCCACTGCAATACTTGGCCATAACATAAGGTCTTTTAACTGCAATCCCCATTTGATTTGGACATGGTAGCATAAGCTTATGTTCATTAACGCATGTATTTTTAACAAATAAACCTCCAAATTCAGTTAATTGAATGGCATGTTTACATGTTTTTGCTTTTTTGTATTCATTTCGTCTTGCCACTACCGCATCAACCTTTCTGCTTTTCTCCTTGCATTACATCGTACATTTGTTTTTCGTTTTATTTCTTTATCTGGCAGTGTCTCTGCGCTGCCTTTAAAAGGGAATTTGTTCATCATCACCAAATGTTTCGAAATTACTTGTCTCATCATCTTTATTCGATAAGCTTTCACCAATGAAATCTGCTACTACTTCAGTAACATATCTTTTTTCACCATCTTTAGTCTCATAGGATCGTGTTTGTAGTCTTCCATTTACAATACATCTATTGCCTTTGATTAGCTTACCTACATTTTCGCCTAACTTCTTCCACGCTACACAATTAACATATGCAGTTTGTTCTTTTACTTCACCTGTACTCTTATCTACATATTCATTACTAGCAGCAATAGTAAATCTTGCTACAAGTGATCCGTTTTTTGTAAAAGTTAACTCTGGATCACGCACTAAATTCCCCATTAATTGCACATTATTCATAATTTCCTCCTAATCTATCCGTTTATTCCAATATTTTTCACAAGCTAAATACTTTGTCGCTTCTTCGAAACATACAATAGCCGAACACTTATCACATACCACCATATAATGCTTTTCAGTAACTTTAATACCTGTTACCACTCTGATTGATTTATTCCCGCAGAATGGACATGGTCTCAGTCGATTTTCTCTTCGCATATATTTCACTCCATTTCGTAAGACGTATTAATCTATATGTTCTAAATGGATATCCATAATTATTGATACCTTCATATACGCTATCTTTGTCCAAATAATAGCCTTGTGGAACTTTAATTTCTTTTCTCCACTCCGTAGCTTTAATAGTTTTACTTTCTACCTTTGGTTTATCTAAATTCGTACTTGAAACCCATTTCTTAGATGCGTGTGTTGGACTGCCTTGTATATCCATTTTTCGTTCTTTTATAAAATACTTAGCTAATCCAATTGCATCTTCAGCTTCTCCTCGGTACAGTTCTACTTTTGTATATCCATATTCCCATAACTGTTTTAGAATTTTAGTATTTAATCGAATACCTTGATTAAGTAGCATGTGAAAGTGTATTTTGCCTTGCCGTTCCATAATATAAATATATTTACAAAGCTCTTTTTCTTTCTTAAATCTTGCTCTCAACCTTCTAATAAATTTAGTCATCCTATTTTTTGCTTCAGTTTCATCAGGATCATCTCGAAATGTCAGTGTAAGATAATAATCATCTTCTACAAAATTCATGTCTATTAATAACCTCAACCTCTTTTCAGCAATACGTATATTATTTTTACGAATCATTTCAGGTGTTACATGTTGTTTTTCACTTCTAGATTTCTTTCCTATTTTCCCTAGATATGAATTACCCGTAATTGAATCTGTAACCTCTCTTATATTTTTTGATTCTATTACTGTTCTCCTACGCATTTATTTACCCCTTATGTCGAGTTGTTAATATATCTATCAAGTCCTATAAATGCAGTTGAAACCGCATTTTCACTAGACTTTTCTCTATATATGAGGTAAACTATAAATAGGATTATTTATGGTTATATTCTCATATAACTACTTAATGACCGCCGTGTTATAGCACGGCGGTTTTTTATTTATCAAATTCACAATGCCATTCACCTTGATATCTCATTAGGTATTGGCATTCACTACAACATGTATCACATACACGCTTCTTTTCTTTGTGACATACAATTGCACAATGTATTTGTTTTCCACATATTGGGCATTCCATGTTAGTTAATTGGTTGTACCAGTTATCCATCTTGCCACTCCCGTTTTAGTTGTGCTTCTACTAATCGGCACTGTAGTTTGAATACATTAATTGCTTCTTGAGCATTTAAATAAAGTACCTTAGCGGTATCTCTTCTTAACCTAAGCTCAGCAATATATTCATCCCCCTGTGCTAGATCACGTATCAACGTAACTGCTACTTTTTCCAATCTGGCCGAGGCTATAAATTTAGCCTTGGCCTTTTTATAAGCATACTCAGCATTTGCCAAATCAATTCCTCTATCTTTGGCTAAACGCAATGCTTTATTGAGTTCTAATTGTTTATCTTGTAAATAACTATATAAATCTGCACCATTCATCATTTTGATTGTTTACTAAGTTCTACTTCTTTAATAAGTTGTTGAACAAGTGTTTCCAATTTAGAAATACGGCTGTCTTTGTCTTTTGCCTCTTGAATGTAGTCACTACCTTTACCAGTTTTAAATGCTATATTCAATGTGTATTGATTTTCACTGCCTAATGTCATACCAGCACCAATCATTACACGTTCATTAGGACGATAGAACGCGCCCAATGCTACAGCATTAGCATTGCGGTAGTGTCCATAAGACACCGCATAAGATGCTTTGTCATTGCGGTTAAAGTCTAATGCATGTAAACCGCTTAATGCTGCAGAACTAGCTCCTAATTTATTTAGACGTGCATTGGTTTGGTTAATTTGAGCCATGCCTACTTGGTTTTGCGCTCTTAATTGACGCATGTTAACCGCATCAGTATCAGCAACTCCATCCGCTACATCGTGAATTTGTTGATTACCAGCAGTAATATTTTGAGTTGTGAACTCAATATGTTTGCCGTTGCTATCAGCAACCATGCCGTCCATTGTGTAGCTGGCTGTATCTAATGTATTTGTATTTTCTAATTTCAAACCATCATGGGTTACAGCTGCGTTTGTATCACCATTAAAGAAATGAGCCTTTTCTTTATTTACAACACTACGAACAGTATCTACATTTGTTCCAAAATTAACAGAATTCATATCATGTAAATCTTTGTTCACATTTACGGCAAATTCCATGCCACTATTTAGGTTGGTTGTTTGAGTTACTGTTGTATTATTACCGTCACCAACTGTAGTGAAATTCAATGAGTTGATAACAGCATTTAATTGGCTACCATTCACCGCATCAGTGGATGTGGAATCAATTCTTCCTGCAGCTACATTTGTAATAGTGCGTTTATAATTCATTACACCGCTCATACCTGCTTTATTTGTAGTACCAACAGAAACAGTACTATCAGCTACACCACCGGCGAAGTCGAATTTCTTGCCATTGATGTAAATATGATCTGTACTAACAGCAGTATCGCTAGTGGAATTTGTGCCAAGAGCTACTGCATTAGGTGTGTCAGCTAATGTATTATTGCCAATTGCAAGTGCATCAATAGCACCAGCTTGGCCATGAGTTCCAATAACTACAGCGCCTTGACCTTTAGTTTTATTGTTTGAACCGAAGGCTAGTTGTTCTTTAGAATTGTCTAATACTTGATTGTTATAACCAATAACTACCCCATGACCGCTTGCGACTGTTCCATTGTTGGAACCAATCACTGTCGCATTTTCAGCATTTATCGTGTTTGTACGGCCAATGACAACTGTAGATTCACCATTTGCATATGCGCCGTTGCCTATAGCAATAGTGTTATAGGCAGCAGTACGAGCTTGACTGCCAATTGCCACAGTATATTCGATAGTAGCTTCCGCATGTGCTCCGTAAGCAAAGCTATCACGGCCCAATGCTTTACTATCGTTACCGCCTGCAAAAGAATTCGTGCCGGCTGCGATATTATTTTCGCCAAACGCTACAGCGTTATTTCCTTTGATAGTATTTTGATACCCTACAACGCCTGCACTCTTAACGCCAGTTTCTACTACGTTATCTGTGCCACCGATAAAGTTATTGTCAGCAGCTAATACGTTAACTGCTAACGCACTGATTGTTAGTGTTGCCATCATTACTTTTTTATTTGTATTCATTGTTAATCTCCTGTGATATAATCAAATTGGTTAATTTTTAACTGTGGACGTTCTACTAATGCCAGTTAGTGGACGTCCTTTTTTAATTCATGGAACATGATACCTATTGCAGCAATCATGCATGCAATCAACAGTGTCCATGTTGCAGAGGTTAATTCGTACCCCTGCACATCTGAACCCTCAATGATTCCATATGCCACAATGCATAGCATAGCGGATACCCATTTCATATTTTCACGTCCTTTCTATTCTCCAATTCGTGCCTGACACCGTTTGGCCAGCCACTCATCAAATAACCTAGAATGAATTAATCTTTTACCGCCACGCTTACCAATCTTCATGGACGGAAAATCAAAATCTTCCGACCATTGGCGAATTACAGCAGGTGCTACACTGGCTTGCTCTGCCGCTTCTTCAACAGTAAGGCAAAATTTTGTATCAAGCCGATTACTATTCATAGTTACCTCCTTTTATAATTGTCGCACACTATGCGACTACATCGGTAAAAAAAATATCATTAATATCTTCATACGTTAATGATAGCGCTTTAGAAATTTTCTCTACATCTTTTACTGTGAAATTCTCTCCAGATTTATTGAGTTTTCTGTAAACGGTAGATTTATCAACACCAATGATATTAGCTAGTTCAATAATAGAAATATCATTTTCCACTAACTTAGCTTTCAATTTTCTAATGTTTACCATTTCTATCCCCCTTTTATTAATTGTCGCTTATATGCGACTTTCTTTAACTAGATATTACCCTATTGAAAATTGCATGTCAACAACTTATTTCGCACTTTATGCGATTTTATGCTTTGTTTAAAAATATTTGTTGCATTTTTGCGAATTGTATTGTATTATGTAATCAAATAGAAAGTGAGGTTTTCATATGAGAATCGGAGAACGTATTAAACAACGCAGATTAGAGCTAGGCTATACTGCAGATGCATTAGCTAAATTATTAAATAAAAATAGAGCTACTATATATAGATATGAAAATGGTGATATTGAAAATATGCCAATCGATGTACTTGAACCTTTAGCAAAAGCATTGAATACTACACCGGCATATCTAATGGGTTGGCAAGAACCGCATCAACAAAATGAATCTATTATATCCAACCAGACTGAAGGTTACTATGTAGATCCTGAAACTGCTGAATTTGCGGAATATCTACGTACACGCCCAGGCGCACGCATGCTCTTTTCTGCAGCTAAAGACATTACTAAAGAGGAGATGGAAGAAACAGTTAAATACATAGAGTTCTTAAAATCTAAACATAAGTAATACACACAAGGGAGAGTGGTAGTATTGGTTATTAACCTTATCTATTGTGACTTACCAAATGCTAAAGCAGTTTCTGAGGAATCAGAAGATGTAGACACTCATAATATCTACATTAATAAAAACCTCCCCCATGAACGCATGAGGGAGGAAATAAAGCATGAGTTAAGTCATATTATTCGTGATGACTTTTATGTTGATCATCACGTTAATTTAGTCGAACGTATGGTTAGAATGTCTCAACTTGAAGATGGCGACCTTAACGGAATAGACTTTTACCATCATATTATTTAACACAGGGAGATTTTAAAATGAAAAAGGGATTAGTATTAGCAACAATATTTGCATTATGTTCAACAATGATGGTTAGTGCTAAGGAATTTAACGACGCACGTTGGCAATGGTTCTATTCAAATTCTGACTACACAGGGAAAGTCGATTTGAATACTTTATCTTATGACCCATCTACCGATACTGCTCAAGCGTGGGCTGTATGGGTACAAACTAGAGGGTTGCAAGAATTAAGAGAATACAATATTCACTTTGCCAATTCTTCTGTTACTGTCAAACATTATTATATTTATAAGAATGGGTCTGATACCGCTATTAATGAAGGTACTGCAAATAATACTCGCACACCTGCACCAGGTAGCGGTGGCGAAGCACTTATTGCTTCTGTAAAAGGGTTAGTCGGTCGTGATGATAAATTAGCAGACTACAAAAAACAACAAGCAGACGAAGCACAGGTTCAGGAACAAAAACGCATTGAAGAGCAAACAGCAGCTGAAAAGAAAGCTAAGCATGAACGTAATCGAGATATTTTAAGAGGGATATTCGGGATATAAAAGGGTTTAATACAGGGAGGTTAGTATTATGGGATTTTTTAGCAGTGAACCGAAAGTTATCGAAAGCCCTACGAAGGACTTTATGGGTCAACACTTATACCACTTAGATGGTATTGGTGCTAATTTATTTGTGTATGATACATGTGTTGTTATCGATCGCACCCAAGGTGGTCTATTCAACTTGGGGAATCGTACCTACAAAATCATTCCAATAAAGAACATCTTGGCCATTCAAGTAAAATCAACTGGTGTTACTTCCGGATTTTTAGAATTTGCCACATATGGCCACGAAAACACATCGATGAAAGGTTTTGACAGAACCAATGATGAAAACAATATCAACTTTAACAGTGAAAACTCAGTTAATACTGCTAGAGAAATTGTTAAATACCTAGTTCCTAAGATTTGTTAGTAACTAAATAAGCCTCCTACCCTACTACTGGGTAAGAGGCTTTGTAATAAAGGAGAGAATATGGATACACGTACAATAGATATCCCAGTAATACCTTCTACTAGAAGATATTGGTTAATCAGAACAGAACGAGGTAAATTTTATCGAGATTTTAAAGAAAACGGCTATGTAGCATTAGGGTGGGATCATTTCACTAATCTTGATGATTTAAAAAGTGCTGCGCTAGCTTCTCAGGTAAAAGAAAAGTTAACTGGTATATTCAAAAAAGTCTACCCTGATGAGAAAAGACCGGGACTTGCTATAAATCAAATGATTAAATTTGTTACTGATATATCTATTGACGATGTTATTATCATCCCTAGCGCTAACAGTAATGAAATCTCTATAGGTGTTGTAACTTCTACGCCATATACTGAATCTCCTGGCTTTAATAATACGTCTTGTCTTGATATTGAAAAACCTGAATATGAGGAGTGCCGTTTTATCAAACGCATCAGAGTAAGATGGTTAACTCGAATAAAAAAGACAAACGTAGACCTACGCTTATCTAAGTTACTTAACGCAAGGAATACAATTACACAGGCTGACATTTATTCACATTTTATTGATAGATCCATATATGCCCTATACTATAAAAATGGTAAGGTTCATCTTACGCTTCACGTTGAGAAAAAAGAAGATGTTACAGTTGATGAATTTGCCGAGCTTTTATCAAGTATCAAGGGCCTGGTTAAAGCTTATGATATTCCAGATGCGCATAAAGCATTAGCAATTAAATCGCGTGTTGAGTCACCCGGCCCCGTCGAACTCATTGGGGATGCAGCCGCAGTAGCTCTGATTGCCGCAGCCCTTGGATATCTTAGATATGGCGGAAAACTATCTTTTAAAATTCCTTTTCTCCATATACACTTTTCTTTGAAAACTGACGGCGCGCTAGGAATGAAATTAAAAAACGTCGAGGAAGAGAATCGCCATCAAGAAGCAATGATAGCAGAATCCAATCGACATCAAGAAGAAATGGCTAAGCTCGAGATTGAAAAATTAAAAAGGTCTTCAAAGCGACTTAAGATAAAGCCACCTAAAGACCTAGACAAATAATATCACTTTTTAATAGTAACCGTTAAACACGTAAATGAAATTATGGATGCAACTACTACGATTGCATATTTTGTAATCTCAACACCACCTACTGTGTAATTCCAAACAGAAGGCATCCATATGAATGGTAAGGTAAATATCGCTGTCAGCAGTGCAATAAACGCAGTGTGCCAAACAAGTTTACCAATTAATTGGTGTAACATTGGATTACCTCCTTCCTTTCCTACCCTCATTATAATTCTTCCCAGTTAATCAGTGCAATACCCTACACTGTAAAAAAATAGGCCCTCACCGCAGTGAGGGCCATTAAAAACTACATACCTTAGAGGTACTTCATTTTTACTCCAATAATATTATACCATAAAACCTCTAAGGCTTATTAATTATGCCAAGGAGGTTATTTTTATGGCTAAAAAACGAACCGATGGACGCTACCAAGTATCCAAAATGATAAATGGTAAGCGTAAATACTTTTATGGCACCACTAAGAAAGCGGCTATTGCTGAACGTGATGCATATGTTGAATCGTTGGCACAATGTGCTAACTATGACAATACCATTACTATCGAGAAATGGAGTGAATATTGGATCCGACTTAAGAAGGATACGGTTTCACAAAATACCCTCTCTTCTTACCAATATATTATTAAAACTTATATTTTACCTTTCATAGGCTCAATACGATTGGTTGAGCTATCTGCATTAAATGTAAGGGCATTAATGGATAGCATGAGCCACTTATCTGCCAGGACTACGAGTTACACGTTAACCGTTCTAAGAGCTATTCTGAAGCAAGCAGTCATGGATGAGATTATTTCAAAGAACGTGGCCACATTAGTTAAGAAGCCTAAACAAGAACGTAAACGTGAAATGGTAACACTTTCCAAGGAGGAAGTAGAAACATTTCTTGAGCAAATCGATGATGTCGAATGGCATGCATTGTTTAAGCTAGCATTTACTACAGGTTTACGCCGTAGTGAGATACTCGGATTGACATGGGATGATGTCAATCTTAAACAAAAGACGTTAACGGTCAATCAGACAGTTTTACGTATTAATGAAGTCACGACTATCTCTAAAACAACTAAAAACAGCTCCTCTAGGCGTTCTATTTCTCTCGACGATAAAACTATCGCGGAACTTCTAAAACTTCGCGTATGCGTCGATAAACGAAGATTTAAAACACCTAATTGGAGAAATAATAACTTAGTGTTCCCTGGTAAGTATGGTAATCCACGTGATCCGGCCAAGGTTTCCCTAAAATGCAAAAAATTTGCCACTGCAATCGGTAGACCTGACTTTACGATGCACGATACTCGTCATACACATGCTACCCTATTATTAGAAGCCGGTGTAAACTTTAAAGTTGTACAGATGAGACTTGGCCATTCTTCATATCAACAAACGATGGATACATACTCTCATGTAACACCAATCATGGAAGCCGATGTTGTAGAAAAGATTTCAAATATATTCTAATTGATGTCAAAATGATGTCAAAGGATACCCTGATAAAAATGATGTCAAAAGAAAAACCCGCACAACCGTGCGGGTTTATTTTGGTGGACCACCAGGGGT
>ERZ773250.1856-NODE-1856-length-10202-cov-2.549423_pt1 | contig 10202 bp, 11 predicted proteins | sample MGYA00511258_ERZ773250 | MGnify/ENA primary metagenome ERZ773250 (study PRJEB29015, sample SAMEA2738164) | human oral metagenome | biome: human oral; feature: human-associated habitat; material: saliva | place: China | collected 2187 ... | reverse complement strand
GCCCAGAAGACATCGGGGTGACACGCGAGGACGTGCGGGCCCTGTTCCCCAGGGCGATGTACTACCGCTCCCGCTACACGGCCCTGGATGTCGCCTGGGAGCTGGGTCTGTTCGAGGACCTGGTGGCGGAGGTGTTCGAGAAGATCTGGGTCTGAACCTGCCCGTTCACGAAACGCCGTGGAACCGGTGCCCGATACAGGAGCGTCACGGGGCCGTTCTCCACGGCGTTTCATGCAGTTGGACACATCGCGGATCGCGTCCCACACGTCTTTCCTGCCGTTAGATTCTGGTCATGACGAAACAACGACGATTCGGCACCCTGCTTCTGCTTCTTCCTCTCCTGCTGGGACTCACCTCCTGTATCAGGTATCGGGTGGAGTACGAAATAGTCGACAAGGAACACGTCAGGTTGAACTGGAACATCGGGGTCCGGAAACCGGAGAACGGTGTACACGCTCCCGGAGAAATCACGGTGGAGAACATCTGCCAAGCGGTCGTGGAACACGCGCAGACCCCCGAGGAACTCGCGCAGGCCCCGTACGAGGACGACCTGTTCTACGCCTGCCGGTTCGCGGGTGAGCTGCCCATCAACCACAAGAGACTGATTGGTCCGGCTCCCGACCAGGCCCAGATCATCACCTACGACGAGGCCCGAAGGGAATGGACCTTCAGGTATTCCAGCGGATCCGGTAACGCCTCCACGGAATCGGCGAACATGTTCACCGACTTCGAGGTTCGCGTGACCTTTCCGGGTCGCGTCCTGAGCGCCAGCGGCAGCGGCAGGATCGAGGGCAACACCGTTACGTGGTCCGACCCGAAGGACATGTACCTCAAGGAGGGTATGCGGGCCACCGCATCCGCCGACCCGGACCTGAGCTGGCTGTGGTTCACCCTCGGGGTGATCGCGCTGGCGGGCGCCGGTGCCGGAATCGTGCTCGTGGCGCGGAGGCGCAGGCGGCCCCGTCCCCTGATCCCTTGACCCGAACGGAACAACCTAGTTGGTTAATTAGTGCACCAACTAACCAGGAAAGTATGTGTTCGACGACTCCACCCCCATCTTCATGCAGCTGGCCGACCAGCTGTGTGCCGAGATCGTCGCGGGTACCTACCCCGACGGCGCGAAGACACCGTCGATCAACGAAATCGCCGTATTCCACCGCATCAACCCGGCAACCGCGAACCGCGCAATCACGTTGCTGGTAGAGCGGGGCGTCCTGATCAAACGCCGCGGGATCGACATGTTCGTCGTCGACGGCGCCAGGCTCCACCTGATCGAGGAGCGGCGCCAAGCCCTGGTTGACCGGCACGTCCGTCCGCTGATGCCGAGGCGATACCCCTCGGCATCAGCGGACGGGAACTGATCGCACTCATCCAGAAAGAGGTCAACCCATGACCGCCGCCATAACCCTCGACGGCGTGACGAAACGCTTTGGCACCGTCACCGCCGTCGACGACCTGAACCTGGAATTCCGCCAGGACGTTGTCACCGGTCTGCTCGGACGCAACGGCGCAGGCAAGACCGTGACCCTGACCGGCTCCCGGGAACGTGTGGATGCGCTGCTGCCGGGACGCTCCGTCTTGCGCAGCACCCAGGTGGGGGCGATGCGCACGGTCATCGTCGAGAACAGCCCCGGCCTCGCCACACAGGCGAAGGCCGCCGGCCTCACCGTGGAGGCGACGGATCTCCACACCCTGGTGGCCGCCGCCTGGCTCTGGCGGGGGACGTTCGGCCTGCTTCTCCACGCGGCAGCAACCATGGCCATTTTCATGACCACGCTCTGGCTCATCAGCCTCTGCTGGGACTGGGCCCGGTTCGCCGCACACTTCAATGCCGGCTGGCTGGCGGACTTCCTGGCCCTGGTAACCGTCCTGGGGCTGACCGGAACCACCACGCTCATCCGCAGGGCGAGCATCCGCGGCAGCTGACCGGATCCAACGGGTGAGGTCGTAGAATCCTTGCGTATGATGACGCAGCAGGTTCTTCCGCCCGGCCAGGAACCGGGTACCGGTAATGGACCGCTGCCGGCAGTGCATACGACCAAGCGCCGGTCCCGTACAGGTCTGGGATTCCTCGTTGCTGTGGTCATCATAGGGATCATCAGTCTGCTCGGCGGCTGGGACATCATCGTGGCCAAACGTGACGAATCACTCGTCTCCGTGTCTCCTGGAGAGGTGGCACACGCGGACCCCTTCGACGTGACATTCCTCAGGGCCTTTCACGCCACCGATCTGGAACCCATGATCCGTCCCAAGAGCGGGAAACGCCTGCTACTCATCTCCTTGGAAGTGACGAACACCGACAAAACCATGGTGAGCTCGACAGTGCTCGCCCGCGCGCTGGATCCGGATCTCCCCCTGGCCACGAAGAACGATGAACCCGACGGCCAGGCCGAGCCGGCCGAGCTCTACCGGGTTCAGGACGCCCAGAAGCAGGGGAGTTTCCAACCCGGCCTTCCTCAACGCATCCTCGCCGCCTGGTGGCAGGACGAGACAACCCCCCTGCCCGCCGAGGTCACGGTGACCCTGTCCAGGCACACCCACCACGAGAGCAGCATCATGGAAGGCCTGATGTCCTGGTCTGACCCGGAGGAGAAGGTCGCCGTCACCCTTCCTGTGGAGGAGTTGAAGAAGAGATGACCACCACCAACCGAGAAGTTCCCGGACCACCTCGGAGAATGTATCCGGACCCGGACCAGGAATTCCCGTCCCGTCGGCGCCGGTTGTCGCGCTGGCTGACGGTCCCGGCTCTGACCGCTGCCCTGTTGTTCGGGTCATGGGCCGTGAGCCACCTCCCCACGAGCAGCTCCGTCGCCAATGCCCAGTTCATTCGCTCAGGCACGGTGGGCCAGTCCGTGGACCTGCGCACGGGATCGGTGAAGGTGACCGGGGTCCGCTCCGCGGCAGAAATCCAGTCCGGGAATCAGGTGGCCAAAACCCCGGGGATCTGGTTGGTCGTCGATGTGGACTTCACGCCGAGGAACGAGCCCCGCGATCTCCTGTTGCCTCAGTTGTCGGACTCGATGGAACGTTCTTTCGGCGGTTTCCAGGCCATCACTGTGCCGCCCTGCAGCGCGGGGCAGCCCGGAATGGTCCTGAGCTGCACCTTTGCGCTCGAACTACCGACGGACGCTCTATCTGGGGCCACTCTTCTCCTGCACTCGGAGGACAGCCTCTCCAGAGTGCCCTTCGACGTGGCAAGCATAGATCTGGGCATTGACCAATCCCGGGCAGAACAGCTCGCGGCAGAAACCGGACGTGTCGTCCTGAAGGAGCCACGAGTGAGGGGCAAGGCGTGAGATCCCCGTGGTGGGCCCGCAACCGCGGGTGGGTGTTTGCCCTGCTTCCCCTGCTGGTGTGCGCGACGCTGGCCTGCTCCCAGCGCCTCGTGAATCTCTACCTACCCTGGGAGGAGAACGGTCGCCGCATCAGCGGACATGACAGGAGGGGGGAACTGCACCAGGAGTTCGTCGTGGAAGACACCACGAAAAAGACGAGAACAATGTCCGAGATCACGGTCGCGGTGCAGGTGGTGGATGTCCAGGTGGTCGAGAACGAGAACGGCAAGATCACGGCGGCGGAAGGGGCGCAGCTGTGGCAGGTGGATCTTGAGTTCACCGCGGAACCGGATCAGATCCTGACGTACTGCAACATCCAGTTGGAGGCCGACGGGGTGCGGTACGGCGGCAAGGAGGCCAAGGTTAACAGCTCCCTGTACGGTGCCATAGCGCCGCCCGCCTGCGTACCCGAAGAAACTCCCGGTCCGTCGTTCAAGCTCTTCAGCTCGGAGGTCACCGAGACCACACCGCCTCGCCCGAGAACGTGGTCCAAGAGCCTGACCTTCGCCCTGCCCACAGGCGTCACGCCACAAGCACTACGCCTGTGGTGGCATCACCCGGAATACCTGTACATCCCTTTCTAGGCCCCGCTTCGGAACGGCGGCGCCGTTTCCCGGCTCACCGCGCGGCGCACCGGAAAGCCGTTTCCCACCGACAACGAGGTTCACGGCAGCCGCCAGGAGAGCCATTCCCAGCACGGAACCGACGAGCTGCGACGCCGCATCGAGGTAGGGAAACAACGCCAGGTGGAGCGTGGGTGAGCGAGGTCCGATCGCTTCATGCAGCAACCATGCGACCCCGACCTGGAATTGATTCACCGCGACGAATGACAGGCAGAAGATCACGATGGGTGCGGGCCCGGCGACGATGATCCGTGACACAGCACCCCAGAAATGACGCAGCGGGGTGATAACCGGTTCGGCGAGCTCGGCGAGCACCCGCCGTGAACGCTCCGAGAGCTTTCCCAGACGCATGGCCACGCCCTTGGGAGTGGGCATTTCGCTGCTCGCGAGGTCGGCCTGGTAATTCGCGGCTCCGATGGCGAGCCACGCCAGGGGAATCACGACCAGCGTGCTGAATCCACCGCCGAGGCCCGCTACCCATTCGACGGCAGCCCGCACTGCATCCCCCACCGGTCCTAGCCATGCGGAGAACGCTTCCCAGGCCTTTGCGAGGTTGTCGATAACGGCTCTTTCCCGAATCCATTGGAGGATCTCCTTGAATTTCGACAAGAACGCCTTGGCGAGAGTGACGACCCACAGCGACTCCAGGTACATGGCTCCCAGTGCCGCGACCGTGGACCGACGGAAGACGTCGGTTATGGAGATGGCCTTGCGAAGGACCAGTGTCACGACCACCAGGAGCAGTAGATACCATCCCTCCGCGTAGTCAAGCCGTGGCGCCACGCTGGTCACAATGGAGCTGGTGCTCACGTCGTAATAGACGTCCTGGACGTAGTAGCGGCTATCCTGCGCCAGCAGACCCTGGGATGCGTACGCGGCTATGAAGGGAACTAGAACCCGGGCCGTGATCATGAAGTGGTAGTACCACCGCTCCAGCACTGTGGAGCCCCGGTAGGTTCCCTGAAAGGCCGGCAGTGTCTCCGAGGTGACCCGCAGCATCAGCATCAGACTGATCAGGGTGCTCAGCGGCGCAAATGGCAAAATCAACACTCCGACCGCCCCATGGAAATTCGATCCCCACAGAGCCAACCACAGGAACCCCATACGCCCGATGATCCCGAGCAGGCACAGGCCGACGAGCTGTGGCCAATGGTCGCGCAACACACGACCGGTGTCGGCCAGCAGACGCCCCCAGAGTACGAACCAGTCCCGCACCGAATCCATGTTACTGAGACGAGCCGTCATGGACGAGACACCAGTTCTGCGCTTCTGGGATGTCGATGCCGTGCGCTAGGGCCCAGTCGATGAGGAGCTGGCGAATGTCCACCATGTCGTTGTAGAGGACGGGGGCGTTCGCGACCTGCCGGTAACCACCTGCCCCGCTGAGTCGATAGTGATTCAGGGCAACCGCGAACCGATCAGCATCGGAAACCGGTTCGCCCCCAGGGTGGCGCAGATCCGTGATGCGCATCCCGACCGGTTCATTCAGGTTGATCTCGTAGTCGACGCCCCATGCGATGTCGTACTGGTAGTCCCAGATGGTCTGGCCGTCGCGTTCGACGCTGGTCATAGTGGCGGGATCGAAACGCTGGCCGTGTGGCAGGTCTGCGTAGTAGCGAGCAGCGTGCTCCAGGTGTGCGCGGAGCTCAGCACCGGTCAGCAGAACCGCGGCGAGAGTGTTGTCGAAGACGTAGAGGCTGGCGAGATCGCGGATGCTGACCGGCCCTTGCGGGATGACAGCGGTCCGTGACGTGGGCGCGGTGAGGCTGATCACCGGCAGGGTCGCGTACCGCCCGCTGGCCAGAGCCTCGGCGACAGTAGCGGCCTGGACGCGCTGGATGAAGTCGATGGCCCCGGTGGCACGCCACCGGGAGTCGGAGGTGCTGAGTTCACGCGGGGACACCGCGACCTGTCGGTTCACATGTGCACGAGTGGCCTCGTGGGCCTCGGCGACGGTGTCGAGCACCCGCGGGTCGGGCACCTCCCCTCGGGCGCGGTGGGGGGTGGCGCCCAGCACCTCGATGCGCCAGGAATCGCCGTCGTGCTCGGCTTCGATGACGGTCTCTGTCAGCCCTGCGGCGTGGGCCCTCGGCTGAGTGAGCAGGACCGGGCGGCCCGTGGCACGGCAGGTCACCCACTGCTCGGGTTCGTCGCGGTGCGTGTGTCCGATGACCATGACATCGATACCCGGTACCTGCTCCGCGATCTCCCGGGCCGGATTCTCGGCAGGCGCGTCGGCGTTTGTGGCATAGGTGGTCTGCCCGATCCCCGCGTGACACAGGACGACCACCATGTCGAACAGGAATTCCTCACGCAGCCTCGGCACCCAGCGGGATGCGGCGGCGACCATGTCGGTGACGTCCACTTTCCCTGCAAGCTGCTGGCGGTCCCAGATCATCGCTCCCGGCGTGGTCAGGCCGAGCACCCCGATCCGGATCTCCCGCCCATCGAGGTGGCGGATCACGGGCATGAAGGCTGGGAACACCGGCAGTCCCGAATCGGAATCGACGACGTTGGCCCCGAGCAACAGCGGGTCGAGCTGCTGCTCGAAGGAGTAGAGGAAATCGAGGCCGTAGTTGAACTCGTGGTTTCCGATGTTGACCGCGTCGTAGCCCATGACGTTGAACGCCGCCGCGAGCGGGTGAGCTAGGTTTTCGGTCCCGGGTTCGTGCCGGGCGAAGAAGGTGCACAAAGGGTTGCCCTGGATGGTGTCGCCATTGTCCACCAACGCCACGGTCTCTGCCCCACGTTCGGCCCTGATGCGTTCCACAACTGTGGACAACTGGGCCAGCCCGGCTTCCGCTTCACCGGTCCAGGGCTGGTCGCGGTAGTAGTCCCAGTTCAGGACAGTGCCGTGAACGTCCGTGGTGGCCAGCAACGTGAGTCGCGACATCTGGGCTCCTTCAGTCAGGGTCGCAGCGAGCCTATCGCCTCCGTCGGATGAAGACCCCGGGGTCGTGCAACGGATATCGCACAGTCACAGTGGAGACATGCGTTTCGCCCTGGCACAGCTCCTTTCCACCGTCGATCCCCGGGAAAATTTGGCATTGGTCACCGACGCGGCCCGCCGGGCCGCCCGGGGCAGAGCCGATGTGATGGTGTGCCCAGAGGCCACCATGTGTTCCTTCCTCCGCACGCCCACTCAGGTCGCCGAGTCCTTTGACGGGCCGTGGGCCTCAACCGTGCGACGCTTGGCCGGCGACCTCGGGATCACCATCATTGCGGGCATGTTCACCACGGCGCACGGCAGCCGGGTGCACAACACGCTTGTGGCGACGGGCGAATGCGAGGGGCGCTACGACAAGATCCATCTTTTCGACGCTCTCGGGCATCGCGAGTCAGAAACCGTCGAACCGGGACGACGATCGACATCGATCGAGATCGCCGGGCACAGTCTGGGGCTGGCCGTCTGCTACGACGTGAGGTTTCCCACCCATTTCATCGACTTGGCCTTGGGAGGAGCAACGGTCATGGTGGTGTGCGCTTCCTGGGCACCCGGTCCGGGGAAGCTACACCAGTGGCGAACTCTCGTGACTGCCCGGGCGATGGATTCCGTCTCTTTCGTGGTCGCTGTGGATCAGGCACTCCAAGGCGATGAGGAGACCCCCTGCGGCCCGACGGGAATCGGCCATTCAATGGTGGTGGATCCCACCGGGCAGGTCCTGCTGGAGCTGGGTGCGGAACCTGATCTGGCCTTCGTCGATGTCGATCCGGAACAGGTCCCTGTTACCCGAAAGACGCTTCCGGTGCTCGACGGGAACCGGCTGTGGTCGCTGTGACGTTGTCCCTGGACGGATTCCATCCCGGATTTCATCAGCTCTCCACGAGTCCGTTCTGGTAGGCCAGGATCACGAGCTGGGCGCGATCCCGGGCACCCAGTTTGGTCAACAGCCTGGAGACGTAGCTCTTCACCGTCGCGGGCGAGAGCGAGAGTTCCTCCGCAATTTCGAGATTACTCAGACCCTGTGCAATCAGACGGAGCAGTTCCTGGTCCTTCTCGGGTAGTTCCCTGACCATCTTCGAGGGGCGATGTCCTCGCTCATAATTGGTCAGGACCCGGGTGATGAGGCTGGGTGAGAGCATGGATTCGCCGAGGTGAACCTGCTGGATGGCATGCATGATCTCTCCACGGGAACTGGTTTTGAGCAGGAAACCGGCTACCCCTGCACGCAGCGCATCGTGGAAGGTGCAATCGTCCTCCAATGAGGTGAGCGCGATGACACGGGCCCGGAGTCCCAGGTCGACGATCTGCCGGGTGGCATGGATACCGTCGAGCACCGGCATGCTGATGTCCATCAGGATCACATCGGGGTCGAGGCGTTTGGCAGTGGAAACGGCCGTCAGCCCGTTCGAGGCTGCCCCGACCACGACGATCCCGGGCATGGCATCCACTATGCGTTGGATGCGGGCGCGCACCTGGTCGTGGTCCTCAGCTATCAGAACACGGATCTCGGCTTCGTTCATGTCGCTCAATCTAGTCGTTTAATCCGGACCGCCTGCCGCATCGATCTCCCAAAGTTGACGCACACGTGCCTTGATTCGACGGTTCGGGTTTGATTGGAACCAGCGAGATCAGCCCACACCGAAATCAATGCTGAAACGAGTTCTCTCCTTCTCCCGATCTCTGCCACCAAGGCAGGGCTGCTCGTTGAAAATTATATCTCTAATCTCTGTTCAAAGTGGAACATACCATGAAGCACAAGATCACGATCACCCTCGCAGCCATGTTCGCCCTCGCGACGCCCCTACTCACTCTCCCAACCGAGGCCAGCGCGATGCCCATCACCACTGCCTCCAAGACCGTTCCTCCGGCCAGCGCCGCCCCCGCATCCAATTTCCTCTGCCACATCTGGAGGGGTTACTGCTGAAGTCAACGAGGTTTGTTCACAGCCTCCCCGAAGCCGGTTGAGCCGGACCGCAACGAAGGAGCGGTCCACCTCGAAACCACCCGGCAGCCGCACAGCAGAGGCCGCTGCAATTCCTTGGACGTGATAACCAGGGGTTTCGACATGGTCAGTTCCCAGAGCGAGCAGGCCGGCTCAACCAGTTTCCGCTCCTCGAAACCTTGACCACGACCTCTCACCTGCGCCCCCGACCAGAAGAATGTGCCGGCGGGCACCTCACCCGTGAATAAGCCTCAATGGCACAGCTGTATCATTTGACGGGTGAAGTTGCGACGCGCCCGTCTGGCTCTCTCCCTCATCAAACAACTGCCCGTGGAGCCGGTGATCGGCGTTGCGCTATTCACAATGACCCTGGGTACACCACAGGGCACACCGGAGCCGACTTCCACAGGAGTTGCGCTGGTGATGGTTGCAGCCTCTTTCTTACTTCCTTGGCAACCATTACCAGCCCTTGCACTGGCAATGTGCTATTTCGGCTTGTGGAGCACATTCAACGTCCCCGGGGTATCCATGAATCTGTGCGGAGGAGCTTTCGTATACAACTGGTTCAAAAATCGCCGCACCGGTCGCTGGACACTGGCCATCATCTACCCTTTGTTATTGCTGATCACCTGGGAGATTCGCGACTCTTGGAACGACACTCTAATCAATCTCATCTTCTTCACCGGAGTCACCCTGTTCGGAGGTACCACCGGAGCGATCGCTCACCAGAGGCATGAGACCGAGGAAAGGGCTCACCGGGAAAGCGAGAAGACCCTGCGATCGACCCGTCTCCTCATGGCGAGCGAGCTCCACGACAACGTCGCTCAAACCCAGACCTTGGTGGTGATGGCACTCGAGGACCTCGCGGAGGATCCACGGCTTCCCGGGGAACTGATCCCCGACCTACTCGAAACACTCGAGTTGTCGCGCCGCGCCACCACCGAGCTCCGCGCAGCAATGGTGGCTCTTCGGAACGTCGATCAGGATTTCAGTTCTCTCGGACGCCAGTCGACCCACTCCCTCGACACACAGTTGACCCAGGCATTGAGCGCCCTCCAGGAAAATGGATTCAATGTAGAAACTCATTTCGACATCCCTGGCGGCAAGCTTTCCCCCAACCTCGAATACGGTATGTCCAAGATTTTGGGAGAGCTTATCGCCAACGTCGTGTGGCACGGAGCTCCCGGAACATGCACCATCGAAGCCCGCGAAGACGACGGTTGCGTCATGCTGCGGGTGGTCAACGACATCGGCACCTCGGTTCCGGCGAAGAGTAACGGAGGCCACGGACTGCTCGGCGTCAAGGAAAGGGTCGATCTGCTGAACGGCACGCATTCCTTCGCCCCCAAGGGACATCA
>ERZ773250.1851-NODE-1851-length-10229-cov-3.689699_pt1 | contig 10229 bp, 8 predicted proteins | sample MGYA00511258_ERZ773250 | MGnify/ENA primary metagenome ERZ773250 (study PRJEB29015, sample SAMEA2738164) | human oral metagenome | biome: human oral; feature: human-associated habitat; material: saliva | place: China | collected 2187 ... | reverse complement strand
TGCATCCATACACTCGGAGCCTACTGTCAGCTATTCCCTTGCCAGATCCAGATCAGGACCGTCAGCGTCAACGGATTGTCTATCAGCCAAGTCAAGCTGAACTAGAGGCGCCTCATGACTGGGTGCAAGCGCAAGAACAGCATTGGGTCATGAAAGCCAAAGCCTAATCAGTTAAGCATAAACCTTCTTCCTGTATCAGGGGGAAGGTCTTTTTGTATAACTAAGATATTGTGAAGCGGGGCCTTAGAAGCCCGTTTTTAAGACAAAACTATGTGAAGTAAAATTCACGAACTGAAATCTAAGCTTGAAAGAACCCGGAAAATACAGGGTGTTTCATCATTTCTGGATAATTTCAAAACAGATATTTGAGTGTAGTATTACAGTTCAACCCTTAATGTATCCACTTTCCGGCGAAAAGTAACCGTTTTTCTTGGATAAAAGTCCCTTATATTGTATCATTCACAAAAACGGACGATAGGGGCTAAAGTGACTATTATCAAGCCTTAGCGCTTGCATTTACTTGCCAAGAGTGGTAAATTTATAAGGTACAGTCTGCCAGTAATACAGAAATTAAGTCTGTCTTGCTTGGTAGTAGTTAAATAAAGAGAGGAAAGTGTACAAGTATGGCAAAAAAAGTTAAGATTGAAGACTTATTGCGTCCAGATAACTTTAACTTCGACATGGTCCAAGTCTTGAGCCCAGAAGGTAAAGTTGTCAACAAAGATTTATTACCAGATTTATCTGATGAAGAATTGGTTCAATTGATGGAAGATATGGTATGGTCCCGTATCTTACACGAACGTTCAACTGCTTTGAACCGTCAAGGACGTTTAGGCTTCTACGCTCCAACTTTTGGTCAAGAAGCATCACAATTAGGCTCTGTTGCAGCCCTCAAACCTGAAGACTACATCTTACCTGGTTACCGTGATGTGCCTCAACTCATCAAACACGGTTTACCACTCCACAAGGCTTTCTTATGGTCACGTGGTCACGTAGAAGGGAACAACTACCCAGCTGACTTCAACGCTTACCCACCACAAATCATCATCGGGGCACAATACGTGCAAGCCATGGGGGTTGCTTTAGGTCTTAAGAAGAACGGTAAAGACGCAGTTGCTGCGACTTGGACTGGTGACGGTGGTTCTTCACAAGGGGACTTCTACGAAGGGATTAACTTCGCCGGCGCTTACAAAGCACCAGCCATCTTCTTCATTCAAAACAACGGTTGGGCGATTTCTACGCCACGTTCACTCCAATCTGCTGCGCCTACTTTGGCTCAAAAAGCAGTTGCTGCTGGGATCCCAGGGATTCAAGTAGACGGGATGGACATCTTAGCAGTTTATGCTGTAACCAAAGCGGCGCGTGACTACGCTGTAGCAGGCAATGGTCCAGTCCTCATCGAAACTATGTGCTACCGCTTCGGTCCACATACCTTATCAGGTGATGACCCAACCCGTTACCAACCAGACGGTGTTCAAGAAGAATGGCGTGCAAAAGATCCACTCATTCGTTTCCGTACTTACTTAGAATCAAAAGGCCTCTGGTCTCAAGAAAAAGAAGAAGCGGTTATCGAACGTACTAAGGAAGAAGTCAAGGAAGCCATCAAGTTAGCTGACCAAGCACCTAAACAAAAGATTTCTGACTTCTTGAAGAACATGTACGAAACACCAGACTTCATCACAGCAGAACAAATCAAGAAATTCGAAGCAAAGGAGAATAACTAATAATGGCTCAAAAAACGATGATTGAGGCTATCACAGAAGCGTTAGCCATTGAATTACGCAATGACGACCGTACCCTTATTTTTGGGGAAGACGTCGGCTTGAACGGGGGGGTATTCCGTGCCACTCAAGGTTTACAAGCAGAATTTGGTGAAGACCGCGTCTTCAACACTCCTTTAGCAGAATCTGGTATCGGTGGTATGGCCATTGGTTTGGCTTTGGAAGGTTTCCGTCCAATCCCTGAAATCCAGTTCTTAGGCTTCGTTTTCGAAGTAATGGACTCTGTTGTTGCTCAAGCAGCACGTACTCGTTACCGTCTTGGCGGTAGCCGTAACATGCCAATCACTTTCCGTGCACCATTTGGTGGTGGGGTTCATACGCCTGAATTGCACGCGGATAACTTGGAAGGTCTCTTGGCTCAATCACCAGGTATCAAGGTTGTTATTCCTTCTGGTCCATACGATGCCAAAGGCTTGCTCTTGTCATCTATCCGTGACAACGACCCAGTTATCTTCTTAGAGCACATGAAACTCTACCGTTCTTTCCGTGAGGAAGTGCCAGAAGCTGAATACACCATTCCTTTAGGCAAAGCTAATGTTGTCAAAGAAGGGAACCACGTTTCCATCATCACTTACGGGGCAATGGTTCGTGAAGCGGTTAAAGCGGCTGAAAAGCTTGAAAAAGACGGTATCTCTGTTGAAATCCTTGACTTACGTACTGTTCAACCACTTGACATCGAAGCAATCGTCGCAACCACTGAGAAAACTGGTCGCGTAGTAGTGGTTCAAGAAGCACAACGTCAAGCAGGGGTTGGCGCTCGCGTAATGGCTGAAATCACTGAACGTGCGGTTCTTTCCTTAGAAGCACCAGTTGGTTTCGTTGCAGCACCTGACACCATCTTCCCATTCGGTCAAGCCGAACATGACTGGTTGCCAAACGCAACAGACATCGAAGAAAAAGTACGCGAAGTATACAACTTCTAATATTCAGTTGAGGAAAGGAAGTAAATAACATGGCTTTTAAATTCAGATTGCCTGATATCGGTGAAGGGATTGCCGAAGGCGAAATCGTAAAATGGGACGTTAAAGAAGGCGACACCATTCAAGAAGACGATACATTAGTGGAAATCCAAAACGACAAATCAGTTGAGGAAATTCCATCTCCAGTTACTGGTAAAATCTTAAAAATCTTGGTTCAAGAAGGAACTGTTGCACGCGTAGGGGACGTTTTAGTAGAAATCGACGCTCCAGGCCACGAAGACGATGGCGATGCAGCACCAGCTGCAGAAGCTGCACCAGAAGCAGCTCCAGCTGCGGAAGCTGCACCTGCAGCACCAGCAGGCCCAGGTGCCCCAACAGGCGCTCCTGCAGGTGAAGGTAAACGTGTCTTAGCAATGCCATCAGTTCGTAAATTAGCTCGTGACAAGGGTGTTGACATTCGTTTAGTAACACCTTCTGGTAAGGGTGGTCGTGTTGTAGCGGCTGACGTCTTAGCCTTCAACGGTGAAGCAGCACCAGTTGCGGTTGCAGAAGTAGCAGCACCAGCTCAAGCAGCAAGCGTTGCGGCAGCACCTGCAGCACCAGCACAACCTTACGTATCTGGTAAGGGCGAAGCTGAAACTCGCGAACCATTATCTCCAATGCGTAAAGCTATTTCTAAGGCAATGGTTAACTCTAAACACACTGCTCCTCACGTAACCCTCTTCGACGAAGTAGAAGTATCTGCTTTATGGGATCACCGTAAGAAGTTCAAAGACATTGCCGCTAACCGTGGTACTAAGTTAACCTTCTTGCCATACGTGGTAAAAGCTTTAGTAGCAACTGTTAAGAAGTTCCCAGTCCTCAATGCTTCTATTGACGATGCTAGCCAAGAAATTGTCTACAAGAACTACTACAACATCGGCATTGCAACTGACACTGAACGTGGCCTCTTCGTACCAAACGTGAAAGACGCTAACACTAAGTCAGTATTCGACATTGCAGATGAAATCAACGGCAAGGCAGCTTTAGCTCACGAAGGTAAGTTAACTGCTCAAGACATGAGCCAAGGGACTATCACCATCTCTAACATTGGTTCTGCACGTGGTCAATGGTTCACACCAATCATTAACTACCCAGAAGTTGCTATCTTAGGGATGGGGACTATCAACGTTCAACCAGTAGTGAACGCTGAAGGCGAAATCGCTGTTGGCCGCATGTTGAAATTGTCCTTGAGTTTCGACCACCGTATCGTCGATGGTGCTACTGCACAAAACGCAATGAACGAATTGAAACGTTTATTGGCTGACCCAGAATTATTATTGATGGAAGGTTAAGGTGAAATAGATTATGGTAGTAGGAGATTTCGCAATTGAACTCGACACAGTCGTGATTGGTTCTGGCCCTGGTGGGTATGTAGCAGCTATTCGTGCTGCTCAACTCGGCCAAAAAGTTGCCATCATTGAAAAAGACTACATTGGGGGGACCTGCTTGAACGTAGGTTGTATCCCTTCTAAGGCTTTGATCAACGCAGGCCACACCTACCACAATGCTAAACACGGTGACCACTTTGGGGTTATTGCCAAAGACATCACTGTGGACTTCAAACGTACCCAAGAATGGAAAGACAAAGAAGTTGTTGCTAAGTTAACCGGCGGGATCCGCATGTTACTTAAGAAGAACAAGGTAGAGATTATCGAAGGGGAGGCTTTCTTCGTAGATGACCATACTTTACGTGTTGTCAAAGAAGATTCAGCTCAAACATACAGCTTCAACAATGCCATCGTGGCAACTGGTAGCCGCCCAATCGAAATCAAAGGCTTCAAGTACAGCGACCGCGTGATTGATTCTACTGGTGCTTTAGCCCTAGACCACATCCCATCTTCTATGGTGGTAATCGGTGGGGGTTACATCGGTTCAGAATTAGCAGGTGCTTTCGCTAACTTCGGTACTAAGATTACAATCTTGGAAGGTTCTAACCAAATCATCCCAACTTTTGAAAAAGACATGGTTAAATTAGTGGAAAATGAATTCGCTAAGAAGGGTGTCGATATCATCACTAACGCTATGGCTTTGAACTCAGAAGTAAAAGACAAGTCTGTTGTGGTAACTTATGAAGTAGGGGGCAAACAACACACCGTTGAAGCAGAATACTGCTTAGTAACGGTTGGTCGCCGTCCTAACACCGATAACTGCGGCTTGGAAGTTGCAGGGGTTATCGTGGGCGAACGTGGCTTGATTAATGTTGACAAACAAGGTCGCACTAACAAACCAAACATCTTCGCCATCGGTGACGCTGTTCCAGGTGCAGCTTTAGCCCACAAAGCAAGCTACGAAGCTAAGGTTGCTGCTGAAGCAATTGCTGGGCAAGCATCTGAAGTTGACTACGTGGCAATGCCAGCAGTCTGCTTCACTGACCCAGAATTATCTTCTGTAGGTTACACTTTGGACCAAGCTAAAGAAGCTGGTTTGAATGCTAAAGCTGTTAAATTCCCATTAGCAGGTAATGGTCGTGCCTTGTCCTTGAATGCAACTGAAGGTTTCGTACGTTTAGTTGTTGATAAGGAAGACAACACCATCTTAGGGGCACAAGTTGCAGGGGTTAACGCTTCTGACATCATTGCTGAATTGACCTTGGCAGTTGAAGGCGGCTTGAACGCTGAAGACATCGCCTTGACAATCCACTCTCACCCATCCTTAGCTGAAACAGTCATGGATGCTGCTGAGTTGGCTTTAGGTCACCCAATTCACGTCTAATTAAGTTCCCAATATATCATATATGATATATTGGTCAGAGCCGGGGGGAGCCTCGGCTCTTTTCTTAAAGTATTGTGAAAGGGCTTAGCTTCTTAAAATGACAGCTTTTTTATGAAAAAAATGCCGGATTCATGACCTAAAGGCTTGTAATTGATTTGTAATAGATGTATAATGAGTGTAACGAGATTCGAGAATCCACTTAAGGGGGAAACGATGATGAGATCATTCAAGAAAATAATCGCGACCTTACTATTATTTGCGACTATTCTAGTACCAGCTTTCGTAGCTCAGGCAGAGAGCTTGAACGCTATCTTAAAATACAGCATCTATGACTTATATTCAGGAGAATTTGTTCAAGAAGTAAACTTCTTGACGCACTCTTCTAAGGATGCCTCTATTGTCCAAACGGTTGACTGGTTCAACCAACGGGGCATTATGATGGATCCAAAGCGCTTTAACCTCAAGGTATCTAGTTACTTAACAGAGTACTCAACTTCTAAAGGTAACCTATCAGCTTATACAGCAGATATTATGGTTTACACTACTGAAGCGGATGTTTTGAAAAACTTGGGTATCAAGGCTGAGACAGAACCAGGCGTTCGTAATGTGATTGAGATGCCTCAATACGAACCTGAGCGTCAAATGCGTGAAGCTTGGGAGAATGCGACCAATTCTGTGCCTACTGCTATTACACCAAATGCCCCAGCTGCTGAATCAAGCAGTGAAGCAAGTGTGGCTAGCACTAGCAAACCAGTTAAGCCTAACCAAAGTAATGAGTCTAGCTCTAGTCAAGCAAGTGGCAGTGAAATCAATAAGCCGGTAACGGTTGAGAAGTCTAGCAGCAATGAAGTTGGGGCTAAACCTAATGAAAACAGCCGCAGCAATACAGCTAGTCAAGATGTTGCCTATAGTGTTGTTTCAGAATCAAAAGCTAATGAAAGTAGCAAGCCTTTGGCTAACAAACAAAATGCTAATGAGAAGAAGCCAGACCCTAATAAGCCAGCGGCTAATAGCCAGTCTGAATCCCGCTCTGAAGCTTCTCAAGCGCCCGTAGTTCAGAAGAAAGCCTTACCTAAGACAGGGGAAGAGTCCAGCTTTGGTTGGTTACTAGCTCTAGTCTTGGTAATCGCTGGTGCAGCCGTTCTATTCGGTTACAAAAAAACACGAAAGCAATAGAAAGAAAGCTCCCTTTTTAGGGGGCTTTTTTACTTATTTAATTGACACTGACAGTCTTTAAGGGTATACTAGTAGCAATTTAGGGGCAAAATCCGAATTTTTAAGGGAATCCCGTGAGGTTTCCAAGGTGCTCAGGCCAGCTTAGATATGGCCATGTCGACGATTTTGTCTAGATGGAGAAGTGACTATGAAACGACGTGTTTTATTTGATGCTAGCCAAATCAATCGCATGCTGACCCGCATGGCTCATGAAATCAATGAGCGGACTGATATTCATCAAGTAGTTTTGGTCGGCATTAAGACTCGAGGGGCCAATCTAGCTGATCGCCTGCAGGAGAAACTAGCCACCATCACCCAGGTTCAAGTAGCCGTAGAACACATCGATATTCAATTCTATCGGGATGATTTGGTTAAGAATCATGCTGATCCACAAATAAAACATCTTTCTTTTACTCACAATTTAACTGACAAGACTGTGGTCATTGTGGATGATGTCCTCTATACAGGCCGTACTGTGCGTGCCGCTATGGATGCCATCCTCGACGTTAGCCGTCCCCAGGTCATTCGTTTGGCCATTATGGTGGACCGCGGCCACCGCGAGCTTCCCATTCGGGCAGACTTTATTGGTAAGAACATTCCCACTGCGCAAGAGGAGAATGTCCATGTCTGTTTGCAAGAAGTGGATGGGACTGAAGAAATTCTACTCACTTAAGATTTGACTTTTTAAGCTAGTCCAGAGAGGCTATCAAGAGGAAAACTTAAGGGTCTTGTTAGGAAATAATAAGACGCTCATAAGTCAACCACCTGATAGCAAGGACTATTAGGTGGTTTTTTCTTATAGTTTGATCGCCATAATAAGGAGGAGACGTATGCGAAACTTAGTAAAGATGTCAGATTTAAGCAATGAGGAGGTCTATGGCCTGATTGAGAGAGCCTTAGAGCTCAAGGCAGGAGCCAGTCCCATTCATCGGCCGGATTTAATTGCCGCCAATCTTTTCTTCGAAAACTCAACGCGGACCAAGCACAGTTTTGAGGTGGCTCAAATGAAGTTAGGCTTGCAGGTCCTGAATTTTGATGCGTCTACATCCTCTCTTAACAAGGGTGAGACCCTCTATGATACCTGTAAGACGCTTGAAGCGATTGGCTGCAACATCTTGGTCATTCGCCATAGCCAAGAAGCTTACTATCAGGAATTAGAGGGCTTGAAGATTCCTATAGTTAGCGGCGGTGATGGCAGTGGGGAGCATCCAAGCCAATGCTTGTTGGATTTGATGACCCTCTATGAGCATTTTGGTCTAATTGAAGGACTTGAAGTCGTTATAGCAGGTGATATCAAGAATTCACGGGTGGCCCGTAGCAACTATCACATGCTGACCCGCTTAGGTGCTAAGGTTCAATTTGTAGGACCTCAAATTTTCGCAGACCCGACTTTGGGACAAATGGTCGACTTCGACCAGGTCATTGGCCAAGTTGATGCCTGCATGCTTTTACGTGTCCAATTTGAACGCCATCAGGAGGCGGTAGCCTTAAGCCGAGCAGACTATCATGCTCACTATGGCTTAACGCCAGCTCGCTACCAAGCCCTCAAGCCACAAGCAATTGTCATGCATCCAGCACCAGTCAACCGGGACATGGAGATTGCCTCTGAACTGGTAGAAGCTCCACAATCTCGCATTTTCACCCAGATGACCAATGGCCGCTTTATGCGCCAAGCCATTCTGGAGAAACTGATTGCCGATAACGCCCTCTAACAAGATAGAAAGGAAGTCACATCATGTTATTACTCAAAAATGGTCGCCGCCTGGTCAAGGGACAATTGGAGCCAGTCGAAATCCTGATTGATGGGGACAAGATTTTAGCCATGGACAAGGAGCTCAATGGCACGGCTGATCAAGTGTTTGACTTAAAAGGTAAGCTCCTAGCATCGGGCTTTATTGATGTCCATGTCCACTGGCGGGAACCAGGTTTTGAATACAAGGAAAACATCTACCATGCTTCCAGAGCGGCTGCGCGTGGTGGTTTTACAACTGCCATGCCTATGCCTAACCTTAATCCAGTTCCTGATTCCTATGACCACCTCAAGCCCCAGTTAGACATTATTGCACGTGATTCTGTCATTCGCGCCATCCCTTACGGGGCCATTACCAAAGGGGAGCTAGGGGATGACTATGCTCAGTTTGACGAGTTAGCTCAACATGTTTTTGCCTTCAGTGATGATGGGCGTGGGGTCCAAAATGCTAATATGATGTATGAATCCATGTGTGTTGCGGCCCGCCTCAACAAAGCCATTGTGGCCCATTGCGAGGACAATTCCCTAATTCGGGGTGGCTGTATGCACTGTGGCTGCCGCAGTCGGGAACTGGGTCTGCCAGGTATTCCATCTGTATGCGAATCGGTTCAGATTGCCCGCGACATTCTCCTAGCTGAAGCGGCAGGCTGTCACTATCATGTCTGCCATGTGTCGACTAAGGAATCTGTTCGTTTGGTTCGTGAGGCAAAGGCCAACGGCATTAAGGTGACCTGTGAAGTCTGCCCCCATCATTTACTAAGTGACGAGAACGACATTCCTCACAACCATGGCTTCTGGAAAATGAATCCACCCTTGCGCGCAGCCGAGGATCGTCGCGCCTTAATTGCTGGTCTCTTAGATGGCACTATCGACATTATCGCTACTGACCATGCGCCTCATGCTATGACTGAGAAAGACTTGCCAATGCAGGAGGCGGCCTTTGGTATTGTAGGGTCTGAGACAGCCTTTAGCCAGCTCTATACCCACTTTGTCAAGCCAGGCATTATGTCCCTAGATTTTCTCTTGGACAAGATGTCGACTAATGTGGCTAAAATTTTTGACCTACCTTATGGAACCCTAGCCGTCGGGCAACCTGCTGATCTGGTCGTTATCGATTTAGACAAGGTAGCAAGTATCCAACCTGAGAATTTCTTGTCCAAAGGTCGGAATACACCATACGCCGGTCAAGAAGTCTATGGCTGGCCTATCCTGACTATTAGCCAAGGCCGCATCGCCTATCAAGATGCCGCATTTTTTGCCTAAGAGCGAGTAAGACAAGGAGCGAGATTATGTACAGTTATGATAAGCAACTGATTTTAGAAGATGGCACCATCTACAAGGGCTATGGCTTTGGTGCTGACCGGGTTATGTTAGGAGAAGTCGTCTTTAATACCGCCATGACCGGCTACCAAGAAACACTGTCAGACCCTTCCTACAATGGACAAATTGTCACCTTTACCTATCCCTTAATTGGTAATTATGGCATTAACCGAGATGACTTTGAGACCATTAATCCCTCTATCAAGGGATTGGTAGTCCGAGAAGTCTGCCAAAAGCCTTCTAACTTCCGTAGCCAAATGACCTTAGATCAAGCACTCAAAGAACTAGATATTCCAGGAATTTGGGGCATTGATACCCGCAGTCTGACGCGAAAGATTCGCCAATATGGGACCATTAAGGGGATTATTACTGACCTGTCTCAAGATCCAGAACAAGTACTAGAGCAGCTTAGAGAGACTGAACTAGCTAGGGACCAAATTGCCCAAGTGTCGACTTCTAAGGCCTTCCTGTCGTCAGGAACGGGCTATC
>ERZ773250.1850-NODE-1850-length-10233-cov-42.723030_pt1 | contig 10233 bp, 4 predicted proteins | sample MGYA00511258_ERZ773250 | MGnify/ENA primary metagenome ERZ773250 (study PRJEB29015, sample SAMEA2738164) | human oral metagenome | biome: human oral; feature: human-associated habitat; material: saliva | place: China | collected 2187 ... | reverse complement strand
CGCGCACGCGCCCACCGACAAGCGGCCCAGCCTGGCGCTGGACCTCATGGAACAGCTCCGCCCACTCCTGGTCAACCAAACCGTCAGGGCGCTCTTGCGCACGCGCAAGCTCCGGCCCGAACACGGCGTCGTCGAGGCCGAGGCTGGGGGAGTCTGGTTGGGCGGCGACGACAAGAAAATCCTCGTCGACGCGTACGAGGCCGCCTGCCAGCGATCCGTTACCGGCGCCCTGCCTGGATACTCGAGGCCGCGACGCTGGCGCGCGTGCGCTCGTCTCTGGCCGCCCTCATCTCCGACGCCGAAGACGTCATCCACATCTACCCCATCTGCTCATCCTGCGTCGACCACGCCGACATACTCGGCGCGGCCATAGCGCTGGACGATGTGGGGATGTGTCGGGGAGTGTGGTGAGGGCTAGCGAGAATAGCTCCTGGGGCCAGGTTTCGGGGCTGACGGTCGTGGAGCCGGTGTTGCGGAACCATCTGAAGACACTGTTCCCTTACCGCTGCTATAGGGGTGCGATTCATCCTTGGATGCATCAAGATATTGCGGACTTATATCCTCCTCGTCTTCTTCGAGAGTGAGCATCTTGGAATCGAACATTTTATCTTTGATTCGAGTCTTTTCATACTCGGTGAAGTAGCTGATGACGTGCGAGATGCCGTGCTTCTTGGGGCGGAAAGTGTAGGGACTGTAGGCAACAGGGTCCTTTTCTGCGTCCTCGTCGCCCTTCCACCCGTACGCAGAGCGGACGAATGCTTTCACGGCAAGTGATTTCTGCCCAGAAATCGTGGGGGGCAGTTTCTTCTTTATGGAAGCGATCTCTGCGTCGAGACTATTCCGCTCTGTTTTGGAACGCGTAGATTTGTCGAAATTCAGTACGCTCTTTAGATCTCGATAGCAGCCTGCTAGCGTCTTAGAAGAGATGAGCGTGAACACCTCAGCACGGATACAGACCGTCCCGAGCCCCAGGGGTTTTCCTAGTCCCAGATGAAAGAAACCAAGTTCGCCCGCAGCTCTTTGATGCTCTGGGACAATCTTCTCCGGATCCAGAAGCCATAGGAGAACAGAGAGTTCCTCTGCGCTGAGTCCTTCGAAACGCAAGGTCGATTCAAATTTTGCTCCTGTATCGACGTATGAGCCAATAAGGGTTTCAGAGCTAGACAATTGCCTATCTGGTGTTATTTTCTTAAGAATGGATTGTCTCTTGTTAGTTAGCAGAAATCGGTGTGTTGGGTAAGTCTTTCGAATGAGTGAATGTTGATTAGTGAAACATTCAGACCGTTCTGTATCGAAGATCCCTGACCCGTCTGTGTTCCGGAGGTATGGCTGAGCTGTCCAAGGTTTGGGTCCTGCGAGAATTGAAGGAACCCAACCTGACGATCCTTGTCTATGATGAAGATGCTTCTTTCCCTGTTGTGGCTGCAAGAAGGCATTAGTAAGGTAAATTCGTCCTTTGAAAGCCGGTGACGTGTTGTCGCTTGAATTTTGAGATACAAATCCCCAGAGCCGGTCAGCGGCGGATGCCTCTTCAATTGACTGGGCGGGCGTGACGTTTCCAATCTCAGCTAGCCGCGATGGTGGGAGACTTCCGGGGGTAGCTGAGCGGCCCAATTGGGAAAACGCTACCTCCCACTCTTCGTTAGAGCGCTTTCGAGCGAAGACGGGTATGCCGGGGTCGTGTCCAGCTTCATCGAGTAGGAATTCGTATATGTTCTCAGGGGTTAACTTCTTGGACAGATCCTGATCTTTCCCATTCTGTTTAATGTGACTAATTGCTCTATTGATGAGAGTGTGATGGGCACCCTTATTTGTCTTGGGATTGCTCGCAATGCGCGCTGCTTCTAGTATTGTCGCGACGAATGCGCTATTGATGTCGAGTTGAATGGGGTGGGCTCTGGGTGTTCCTTTGTTTGTGTAGAAGATATACTCGTTGTACTTTGTGCTCATGAGTCTATCTTCATTGGTGAGAAAACCAGATTCGGGAACAGTTGTTAAGCGAACGACATAGCCCTCACACTTGATGGGCTGTGGTGTTGCTTGTTTTGGTGACTTTGAGGTGCATATGTTGATATTTTGAATACTGGAAACAATCAGCTTTGTTTCCTTTTTTGTCCCCTTTTTTGATCCATTCTTTGTTTTGTCGGGCAGCTCCTGTTTGAATGCTTCGAAGGAATCTACTTGGCTGAGGTGTGGTGTACTCTCTCGAAGAGATTTCAGTAGATTCTCCACCTCTGTTTCCTTAACTGCGAAATTAACTTCCGCATTGATTGAATCAGGTAGGAGGGCGCATTGCTGTAGATGGATGCTCCACTTGTGGCCCTCATCTCCAAGTGCTACTCGGAGAAATCCAGTTTTCCAAGGACGTATATCATTTTTTTGCCACCTTTGAGGATGGTCGGTCGTGTAGCGAAACTGAGCTTGGCGCTCGTCGTTGTCGAATACTCTAAAACGTGATTGTGTTACTTCTTCATATGCTGCTGAAAGAATTCCTTTAAGGGAAGTCGCGGGGATCATCGCGTCTTGATCGGTTGTCGCGCCGTCAGGATTACCGCTTGCGGAGGGGACTACTAGCCGATCGTTGGCGTCACGTGACGCTGTGATGAGCGGCGTCTTCGTTTCGATTGTGAGTTTGATGGTGCCGGAGTAGCTCTCTCGATTTAGGTGGTCCAGTGGCGCAGGTTCACCATCTTTAAAGAAGGGCTCGTTGTTCCTCAGTGTTGGAATCCCGTTGTATGCGTGGTGAAAGGTACTCATAGTCCCCACTCTCCTGTGAATAGCTGGTCGACTACGACCGTGTTTCCGTACTTATCTTCTTCTTGGATGAACTCGACTGCCGTCATCGGCTTTGTGGCGACGTGTCGCTCGTCCTGTTCTGTACGACCAGGGGTGGGTTCCGAGGCAGAATCCGCATCGCCACTGCCAGAAGACACGTGCTGCAGATAGCTCACCTTGTGGGCCCATCCACTGACACAGGGCTTTCCTGACTCCGAACCTTCGGACGATGCCTCGGCTGTGCTGGCGGTGAGCGTCAGCTCAACGGCGCCAACTCCGTTCACCCATCGGAACTCGTGAGCGAGTGTGGAGTCTGTGTTGGCATCGTCGATGACCTGCCACAAACGTATCTCATATGTGCCTGAGTCATCGAAGCGTGCGGACTTCACATCCGCTACTTGACGCGTCCCGTTTGTTGCCCACACAATTCCGGCTATCTCGCCGTCCTCGAAAACACGAGCCAGTAGCGTGGGTAGCTCCGCGGCACCGTGTATCTCGTGCTCGGTAACCTCCAGACAGCACGGGACAGTGGCAGCCTCGCGGTCGCCGTTCGCAATTTCCTTGTCACTCATCTGTTTTCACGTCCTTATGCGTCGAGGCCTCACATGCTTCGGCATGGGATTCTGGGAGACAATCAGCCCATCCTGTGTATGCGCGGTTTCCCCCGAGTTCGCCACGTAGATACGCGAGGATTGTGTGCGCGGCGCTCGGAGTCGCGTCATCTCTGTCGGCCCGTCTTGCGGGCCATAGCTGTTCTTCATTTGGAGCCGTGATGATCGTCCCGTCGGCGTCAGACATGCTGATACCGGTGACCTCAACTTGGCCGTGGCCTCGGGTTGTTTTCCCTCCGAGCGGAAGTGTGCCCGCGCTGAGTTCCGCTAGAGCAATACATAGGAGACACCAGGACGCTCGCGCGAAGGGTACACAGTCATCGAGTGATAGGCCCGCGATACTCGACTCGGTCTTGACATTCTGAAGAAGACGTGCGGTGTCAACCTCGATGACGATGTCGTTCCACGAGGCATGTGGGTAAACAACTTCAAAAAACAGCGCTCCTTTGACTGCTCCACCAGTCCAGCGATCAATCGCGTTGTGGGGAATCGTCAGGGACTCATTGAGTCTTTGCGTTGTGCAGTCTTGGATTCTGATTGCACCACGGTACTCGGTCGTGCCGAACATGTAACGCACCAGATTCGGATCACGCGCAAGCTGCTCATGGATGTCGATGGGACGGTGATTTCCTTTTTCGTCGGCCGCAACGAAACTCTTTTCCTCAGGCGGTCCACTCTCGGCATATAGCACCGTTCGAGCGATACGCGAGCACCTCGAGCGCAGTGCGCCGCGAATTGAGGTGCCTGGGAGCAACAGTGGATCTGTACAAGTCTTACTGTTATCGGTTGAGCTCTTGACGCGGAGAGGGAGGAGGACATTACTATCTTCCCTGTTCTCTCTCTTGGTGTGCTCTTTGTGTGCAGGAGTCTTCTGTTCAGGGTCGTGAACGAACACACCGGTTGGCGAGTTCCAGCTGATCCGCACCTGCGTCGGCCGAATACGTTGAGCCGGAGAACTCTCTTGATCGCCATCAGATTCTGAGCCCACCCACTTCCGAATCAGATTGATTGCAGTGTGCTCTGCCGATGTCACCTCCGGGCACTTCTCGCCGAAGGCAGAGATTACGCTCGTCAGAATATTTCGCGCAAAGTCCGTACGGGCCTCGTGAACCTTGTGAGAATCTTCGGGATGATCGGGCGCCTCGAAGGGAATCTTGAGTGGTGACGTAGCGTCTGGCAATCTGATGAAAGATACTCGGGAGACATCGATGAAGCCGAGGCCCCCGCCTGTCCCTCCACCGAGAGGGAGGACGCCCTTGCATAGGTCAACTACGGTCAGAGTCAGGAGAAGGATAGCTGCTTGCAGGCGGATTTTGAAGCCTGGAAGCTCATAATCCTTGTCTGATGACGAGTGGGGTGGAAGCACGAAACCGCCAGGGTCCTGGCGAATATTTCGGCAGAATTGGGCGTGGTCAACGTCGATCTGAATCGAATCCCATGTGGCGTGCGGATACAGCAGCTCTGAATACAACGCTCCGTAGGCAGCGCTTCCGGTGACACGGTCAATTGCGTTGCGCGTGAGTTTAAGAGGCTTATCCTTTCCCGTGTCTTCTGGTATCTGCCCCTCGCAGTCGTGGACGCGGACCGCTCCTCGGTACTCGGTTGTCCCGAACAAGTAACGCACAAGGAGTGGATCTGCAGCGAGCTGCTTGTGTACATCCCCCTGCATTGTGAGTTCGTCAGAATTTTCGCTGTCGCCGACGATGCTGCGAGCGATGCGAGAACAGTGGGACCGCAACGCCCCGCGGATCGACGTGCCCGGAAGTAGCAGCGAGGCCTTATCCTCATGTGCGACTTTCGGATAAATAGCATCCCCGTGATCGGCGCGATGCTTGTCATCGAGGTGCCAGTTACGCAGTGGCGCTGCGGGTATCGTGTCTTCTTTGGAGGATTCGATGTCCTTGGGTTTGTTCATTCCGACGAATAACCCCGACGGGGCGTGCCACTGAATTTCGATGGTTGAACGTGAGGGGCGATAACTTGAGTGTTTATCTGGTGTCAACTCTTTCGGTTTGGATAGGTTGAGTAACTGATCGAGTGTGTTCTTTAGCTCGCCCTTCTCCGATTGAACTACAGACTGAACGCGGTACGTCGCAGTGCCGTTCAACTTGATACGGCCCCACCCTGATCCTGTCCTACCGCCGAGGCTAATGAGCTCGCTGTCGATCAGAGTCACAATCTTCTTAAGGGCTTTCTTAACCAGCTTTGAGTCTGTGGGTGAGCTTCCCGCCGTGGCATCACTCGTTGGCGCTGGCGCTGGCGCTGGCGCTTGAGTTTCTCCTTCATTGCGCGGTTCCTGTTTCTTTTCTCGAGCCTCGGCACTGACACGAATCTCGAAGGTCGTGTCCACAGGCAGGTACTCGTACGCGAAAAGTGCGCCGTCTGCGGCCCCGCCGGTGGCTCGGTCAATGGCTGTGCTCATACGGTGGGGGAGGTCACCGCTAGCGCGGTCCCACACCACCGCGTGGTGGAAGGTGAGGGCGCTGGCCCGCAGCGGGAGAGATTCTTTGCCAGTACCGACGTCCTGACGCATCTCACCGCCCCACAGGCTCTTAAGGTCTTCCTTGCTGAAGCGAAGCACAGCCATGTGTTCTTCGAACGCGGCACGAATGGCTCCCTTGATGGAGCGGCCCGGCAGGATCGCCTCACCCAGCCCATTGCGCACGAAAGCGTTCGGATGTACAGTCCGGCCATCCTCGTCGGTTATCGGGCGCTCAGGTACCTCATCGACGCCGCCGGAGTGCAGCGCGGAGACGACGCGCACGGGGATCGACATGTCGTAGCGGTAAATGGTCATGAGGCAGCCTCCGTTGATGCTGTAAAGCTCTTACTCTTGGTCTTGAACAAGGGCAGTGTCGCTTTCGCCAGGATGGGGGAGTCCACGCGGAAGCGCCCGTATCCCTGGGGCGTCAGCTCACCGACGCCGATATGTCCGAGTGCCTTGAGCGACGTCAGATCGTCCGGGGAGATATGCACTTGGACTACTGAACCTGCTTGGATCGCCAGCCGCGTGGCGCGAGGTGCGTTATCCCTCGGCGACCACGAGTCCACGCGCCGGTGCCGGATCGCAGTCAGAATCCGTTTACGATTCTTGTCGCCCGAGTCCTGATCGGGGCTCTCCTGAACGACCGTGACCGGAACGTTGGCTCGTCTGAAGGCAAGCTCCAGATCCTCAACGCTCCCGCCTGGTCCCAGAGCGCTCGACCGTGCGAGCACGTCGGACGTGAACCACAGCGACACAACCTCGGTGGATTCAGAGGACGAGGCCGGGGTTCCCTCATCGGTTACAGGACCCTCTACCGGGGGCGGGGTACTTCCCACTTTGGTGAAGGTACTGCCCACAGTGCAGCGGGCACGCCCGAATGTGCCTGTGAGCTTGCGGGAACCGAGGAAGGCTGGCTGCTCAGCAATGCCGAGGTTGAGCGACAAAGGTGAATCTGCGGATGTAGCACCGGTACCGCGAAGCTCACCCAGTAGTCGTTCCGACACAACAACCGAAGCTCGCAGTTTCAACCCGGCGGGCAGGGCGCGTACGAGAAATAGCTGTCCGTCTTTCGCTGCGCCCGTCTCCGAATTGATCGCCGTCGACTGTCGACCAATCAGCGAGGGCTTCCCGATCCACCCCGTGCCGGGAACGCCGCTCGATTTAACGAAGACATAGCGGCCACGCGTGGGGATTGTGTTGTCTCCGCATTCCTGATCGTCGATGGAAATATGCCTGTTGAAGAGTGTGCAGGGTTCTTTATCGTCATCGTCTTTTTTGTCCTTGAGTTTGTCCTCGGGAACCTTCTCATTCTCAAAAACGAAAGGAACAGGCAACCCGGCCAGACCCTTGTAAACCGGAAGTGCATCGCTGATGCGCAGGTCGCCGCTGACGATAGCGGATTTCACGAGGTCACTGCCCCCCTGATACTTCTTGCGCAGGAGGTTGTGCAGCCACGGGACCAACACGGTTCCACGCAGGAAGTCCAACGAACGGACCTCGTTTGAGAAGGGGACCTCGTAGGAGACAACCGGAGTATCAAGAACGATGTCGAGGGTCGTTTCGTACCAGGTCGTGTCACTGGACTCCGACTGCTGAAGGCCGGGTATTGCGATGTCTTGGGGGTTGTCCTTCGGAAGATCCTTTGGCAGTTCTGGGACCTTCTGCAAGCTCTTCTGAGCGTGGCACCGCAGTTGATCTGCAACGGTCTCTACGTCTGCCGACGAATATGTGGGGCTGTCGTTATCTCGGTTCGCCAGGATTCGTTTAAGCGCGTCGGCAGCTTTCGCATCATGTCGGCCGAATTCCACGTAGTCCTTGTCGCTGACCACCACTGTGCACTCGCCGTCGCCTCCGCTGCGGCCCGAGCCGATGCCTCGGACCATGAGGCCCGCGACCCCCAGGAGGAAGTGCGCGGCATCGATCATCTCCTGGTCGGAGATCTCAGCCCCGGCCTCGTCGATGAGGGTGAACGTGCCCGTGAGGATGCCGGCCGCCGCGCGCTCCGTGAAACGTAGGAACTGGGGGCGCGCCGTCCCCGTGGTCGGGTCGATGGACAGGGACACCGTGTCGTGGACCGGGATCGGCGAGGCCGGGGTCGCGTCCGTGAACAGAACGTGACGCGGGTGGGGGACGGAGCCCGGCTCGCTGTTGGGGTCCTGGCCGAAGAGCCACAGGGCGAAGTTGGTCCACTTCCCGTCCTTTTGCCCGTCGAGCGCCTTTGCTGCCAGCATTGCCTGCTCGCGCAGAATACCCGTGATGACCGTGCCGCGCACGACCGGGTCGTCGCCGCAACGCTCGATTGTTGAGTGTGTGCGTCCCGCGTGGCCCACGCCCGTGGATACGCCCCAGTCGGACGTGAACACGATGGTCACGTGGCCACTCGCACTCGGAGAAGTGGTAGGTGAAACGGTGGTCACTGGGCACCTCCTGCGGTGGAATCGTCTGCTGCTTCCGGTGAGCCATCGCCGTCGGCGTTCTCGCCAATCTGCGAAGCGAGGTACCGGTCAGGCAAGTTCTCGGACAGGTCGATGAGGTCCAGGAGCCATCGCACCTGCTCGATGCAATCCTCGGTGTCCTCCGTGGGATCGTCGAGGCGCGTCTTCGAGAGCAGCGGCCCCAACGCCTTCACAAGCGCCTTCGTGCCGCGTGCGTTCTCCTGCGCATCCGTCCACTCAAGGCGGATCGCGCAGATGGGGTGCTTGCAGCGCTTCGTTATCCTCTTCTCGTCCGGCTTTTCTTTGTCCTTGTCGATTTGCTCCTGAGTCGCGGACACCTTCTCGTCTTCCTTCAGGACGTACCCATGGCATGCGGCTTGTGCCGCCTTATCGTCCTTGGAAACCGTGACATTGTCGGCGAGGAGCTTGACGATGCGGTTCGCGCGGGCACGCGGGAAAGGATCGCCGGTGGTCTGCGTGGGGTTGTCCGGTTTCTTGCCGTCGAAGACAGCGACCGCCTGAAGGATGCGCGCCCAGGAGGACAACGGCTGCTGCTCTGCGGTGGGTGTTTCCTCGGACGAGGTCGTGGTTGCGTCCCCGATGCGCTGCGGCGCATAGTGGCCGATCAGGAAGGGGCGCTGCGTGCGGCCCTTGTACTCGTCCAGCGTGTCATCCGGGGCGAGGACCGTCGCGTCGCGCAGCACGTGGAAGTCGATCGTCGAGCAGGGGACAGTTTCCTTCTTTTTACCGAGCTTCTTCCCGCGCGACACCAGGCCTTCCGCCAGGTCGTAGGCGATGTGGAACGGAAAGTTACGGCCCACGATCGCCACGCCCGCCGAGGCCGTGAGCGGGCCGGGTGTCTCCGCGCCTGCGACAACGGCGAGCTGTTTGAGAAGCTCGTCCTTCTCCGTAAGCTCCTCGTAGTGGCGGATATAGGCTTCCGCGAATGGAATCGCGTAGCGCCCATCTGTGTAGACGGTGACGTCGTCGCCACCGACCAGCACGGGAACCACGGGAGGTCCCGGAAGTTTGTCTTTCTTCGCGATTTCTGTGACCTTTTCCCAGGCCTTGGCTACCGCTTGCTTGACGACCCCGTCGAGGCGGTAGTTCACTTCCATGACGAACCACTGGAAACGAGGCGGCTTCCCGCTGTACGAGCGGAAACGAGGGGGCACTTTGCGGTAGGGGCGGAAATGAGGGGGTTTCTTGCCGCACGGGTTGGGTTTTCTCGGATACGGCGCTTTGGCGAGCTTATTGAGCGTGTTGTTCGTCTTTTTGAATGCGCCGCTGAGGTCACGCATAATTGCGCCCACGCCATTGCCGTCGATGTGAATGACGCCGACAGCGGAAAGAGCCACGAACGTCTCGGATATGTCATCTAGCTGAGGGATGTCCTGGAAAGCTTCTTCAAGCTGAAATGGGTCCTCGCTGAGGTCCTCGATCCGCTTTGACCAGGAACTCTGGTCTTCTGGAGACCAACGTGAGACAACATCCTGGAGCTGTAGACGTCGAGCCGACCGTGACCACGCACGTTTGACACGTGAAGGGAAGGACAAGGTCTCCTGCGCGTCCTGGTCTGTCTGTGTCGGAGGTGAAAAATTGGTGTCGTCGTCAGCCAGAAGGGGAACGTTGAGCGTTTCCCTTGCAAAGCGACGCATCTCCCTGCAATCATCTTCGGAGAGTTTCGGCGATGCGGGTAAAGCAGACTCTGATCCTCGTTCCAGGATCGGGAACTGTGGGAAGCGAGCCGCCGCCGGTCGGCGGTTTAGCGAATACTCCAAAAAGACGCGATCAAGCTCCTGCAGATCGTCCGGAGCTACCGTGCTGGATGATGCCTTGACGAAGACGCCCGTGACGTCCAGACCCGGGGCTTCGGTCAGCGCTCGGAGGGTGACCTCTCGGATCAGTTGTTTGGCTAGATTCTCCG
>ERZ773250.1843-NODE-1843-length-10269-cov-11.224300_pt1 | contig 10269 bp, 9 predicted proteins | sample MGYA00511258_ERZ773250 | MGnify/ENA primary metagenome ERZ773250 (study PRJEB29015, sample SAMEA2738164) | human oral metagenome | biome: human oral; feature: human-associated habitat; material: saliva | place: China | collected 2187 ... | reverse complement strand
CAAGAAGCTTGCCCTGACGAATAATTGCAATTTTATTGCAGAGTTTCTCGACAACCTCAAGAACATGTGACGAGAAGAACACAGCAGATCCGCGGTCGGCAAGCTCGTGCAGCATCTTCTTCAACTCGAAGCTTGCTGCTGGGTCCAGGCCAACAAATGGCTCGTCCAAAATGATGAGCTTTGGCTCGTGGAGCAGAGCGGAAATCAGAACCAGCTTCTGCTTCATACCGTGAGAGTAGCTACCAATAGCATTTGCCAGGGAATCGGTGATGCCCAAGCGGTTGGCCAGCGTTGTAATGCGCTCGACGCGATTCTCCGCAGGAACGCCAAAGATGTCGCTGACGTAATTGAGGTACTTAATGCCGCTCATGAACTCGTAAATGTCTGGGTTATCTGGGACGTAAGCGATAACCTGCTTTGAGCCAACAGGGTCAACCAGCACGTTCTTGGAATCCACAAAAATGACGCCGCCCTCAAATGGCTGAGCACCAACGATGGACTTGATAAGCGTGGTTTTACCTGCGCCGTTGTGGCCGATAAAACCGTAGATGTCGCCAGGCATAACGTCGAGCGAAAGATCAGAAACGGCCACCTTAGAGCCATACTTCTTGGTGAAGTGCTGAACGCTCAACACGGGAACAACCTCGCCAGGAGCCGCTGGAGCTGGGGCTGGGGCCGCTGGGGCTGGGGCCGGTGCAGCAGAAGCTGCAGGCACGGGCGCAGAAGCGGCTGCAGGAGCAGCTGGAGCAGCGGGTGCAACCGGAGATACGGGAGCGTTAGGAACGGGTGGCTGTGGGATGTTGTCGGCCATGTTAGTTTCCTTCTTCCAATTTATCTATCTTGTTCACACGAGTGTCTTGAACTTTTGGAGAGCGCTTTGCCCTTCTCAGAGCATCGCGCAAAATCCATTCTACCTGAGCGTTAGTTGAACGCATGTCGTCTTGCGCCCAGCGTTCAACCGCCTCCCAGACTTCTGGAGCTACACGAAGTGGATATTGTTTGCGAGGTGCCATGGGTTTCTCGCCATGCTTTACTGCTGCAAGGAACCGGTATTAAGCACAGGCTGAGCCTCGGACTCGCCGCAGAGAACAACCATAAGGTTGGAGGCCATGACAGCCTTGCGATCCTCGTCGAATTCAACGACGCCATTCTCGGAAAGCTGGGTGAGCGCCATATCAACCATAGAAACGGCGCCCTCGACGATCTTTTTACGTGCAGCGATGATTGCCTCTGCCTGCTGGCGGCGAAGCATTGCCTGTGCGATTTCAGGAGCGTAGGAAAGGTGTGTGAGGCGAGCGTCATCGACGGTGATACCAGCGACGGAAAGGTTGCGGCTCAACTCAGACTGAAGCGCCTCGGAAACTTCCTCGATGTTGGAGCGCAGGGTAATTGCGGTGTTGGACTCGGACTCGTCCTCCATGTGGTCGTAGCTGTAGATGCTAGCGACGTGCCTGAGCGCGGTCTCTGCCTGCATAGCAACGTAGCTGTCGTAGTCGTCGACGTCAAAGAGAGCCTTTGCGGTATCGCTGACGCGCCAAACAACAACCTCGGCGATCTCGATTGGGTTGCCCATACGGTCGTTGACCTTGAGAACGTCACCGTTCAGCGTACGAGCACGGGTGGAAATGATGGAGGTGTGCACGTTTACACTGGGAGTAACGCCTGCAGCGAGAGAAGAAAGGTCACCCATGTTTGTAGAAAGAGTCTTGGCATAGTAAGGATTTGCCCAACGAAGGCCCTCGTCCTTAACGGTGCCAATATACTTACCAAATAGCACGCATACCTTTGCCTGACCAGGCTGAAGACTGAATAGTCCGCTCGAAACAAACAGACCTGCAAAGAAGAATACCAGTGCACCTACGATGCTTGGGAACGATGGATCCAGGCGAGGATTTCTGTCTGCAGCGATAGCGCTGAGTACAAAATTAGCCAAAAACAAGGCTGCAACTGCAAAAAGAGCAATGGTAATCAGCAGGAACAGCCAACCACTCTTGGATTTGATAATTTTCTCGGTGCTCATAAGATCTCCTTTGTGACAATGAGCTTTCTGTTGGCATCATTGTGATATCACATTGATTGCAAGTCAAGAGAAATTTTATTTAAATATTGTTCAAAAATTGCAGGTGAGAGGGTGGTTTTGTTGGCCTCGGCGCACGGCGAGAAGACTACTGCACATGACGAGAAGTTCTTCTCTTTGAGAACAGCAACCGACCTGCAAGGCTTGGACCAAGCGTGCCTGACTTCTGCAAAGAATCGGTAAGTTTTGCCTAAAAACGTCAAAGAATCTGTGGATTTGCCTGATTTCTGCAAAGAATCTGTATCCAAAATACAGATTCTTTGCACTTTTCAGGCGGGCCTTTCGTGACGTGACTATTGAATCCGAGGTTAGTTTCACAAGCACTCTCATGGAGCCTGATTTTCTCGCCATGTCTGAACGATTTGCCGGAAAAGTACACCTTGTCTGAGCGATTTGCCGGTTTTTCTCATCATGTCTGAGCTGTTTTACTCAGACATGATGAGCTTTTCAGGCTCGCAATCAGAGCCAATCAAAAAATGGAGAGAGGCAGCTTGGTCGAACAAAAAACACACCTCGGGAGAAACCCCAAGGTGTGTTCGGTGTTCGGTGTTCGGTGTGCACTATTGCCTGGTCGCAGCCTCGCAGCCGTCACAGATCGCAGCCTCGCAGCCGTCGCGGCCCGCAGCCACGGCCGGCACGGCGTACGTCACGCTAATCAATTCGAGCGTCTACCTCTAGCCAGTCGAGCTGATCGATGTTGCTCTTGACATGCTCGCAGGACTTGCGCCATGCCTCAATCTCAGAGTCAGAGAGCTCAGGCACAAAGACCTTCTCGACACCGTTAGCTCCGATAACTGCAGGAAGTGAAGAGTAGAAACCGGAAACGCCGTACACGTCGTTGAGCAGCGTGGAAACTGGCGTGATCAGCTTGGTGTCGTGGACAATGGCCTTGATGACCTCGACGGCGCCGTTTGCAATGGAGTACTCGGTGCACTGCTTGCCGCTGTAGGTGACGTAACCGCCCATGCGACCAGCCTGCTCAAGCTCTGGGAGGTCAAAGGTCTTGCCCGTCTGAGCTGCAACTTCATCGAGGGTGAGGCAAGCAATAGCCACGTGTGACCAGCAAGCAAACATGCCGTTGCCGTGCTCGCCGAGCATCCAAGCGTTGATGCAAGATGCTGGATAGCCGGTAGCGCCGGAAAGTGCGTGGCGGAGTCGAGCGGAGTCCAGCGTGGTACCGGAGCCGATAACCTTATTTGGATCAGCGCCGGTCAGATACTGGAGCTCGGTGGTAACAACGTCGCATGGGTTAGCAATGTTGACCCAAACGCCATCGAAGCCAGCGTCTGCGATGCGCTTTGCAAACTTCTTGGCCTCGTCAGTGGTGACGAAGAGCTCGCCATCGCGATTGCCTGCAGCAGCAGCTACATGACCTGCGGCGTTAACAATAATGTCACAACCAGCAAGCTCCTCATAGCGGTCATCAAGCTCATAGACGCGAGCAGGGTGTGGATAAAATGGCATTGCGTCCAACAGGTCGTTTACCTGAGCTTTGCACAGGACTTCGTTTGTATCACTAATAAAGAGCTCGGTAACAAGTCCCTGGTAAAGCAGGGCATTTGCAACGTGAGCGCCGACGTGATTAGCGCCGATAATACCAATTTTGCTGATGAGAGCCATAGTCCACCTCTTTTGTCTCGCCAAAATACTGTGCCTGTTAGCTTAACGGTTTTCTGGGCAAACGGGAAACGATACAAAAAATGAAACAGATTAGATACAACAATCCCCTCAACGTGCCATTTAAGCCCGCAAACGGTATAGTAGTAACCCAAGATTTGGAGAGGAACTATGGGATACAAGACACCAACATGCTCTATTGCGCGTAGCTGCGGAGGCTGTGAATGGCTTTCGGTCCCCTATCCTATCCAACTTAAGCGTAAGCAGGCGCAGGTAGAAGAACTTCTCGCTCCGCTGGCAAGCATCAATAACGTAACTATCGAGCCCATCCGCGGAATGGACGAGCCCCTGGCGTATCGTCATAAGGCAGCAACGCCATTTGCGCCGGGCAAAGGTCGCACGGTTCGCTCCGGTTTCTACGCAAGCGGAACGCACAAAATTATTGCTTCAAAGGAATGCCTGGTAGAAGACGGTCGAGCTCGCGCCATCCTCAATGACGTGGCGTATCTTGCCGGCCAGTTCAACATCCACGCTTACCAGGAAGATCGCGGCAAGGGAGCGCTGCGCCATGGCGTGGTTCGCTGCGGATATGCCACCAACGACGTCATGCTGGTGCTAGTGGTCAACGGCCAGCACCTGCCCCATGAGCAGGAGTTTATTGCTGCGCTTCGCAAAGCGCACCCTGAGCTGACCAGCATCTTCTTGAACGTCAACCAGAAGCGCACCAATGCAATCTTAGGGCGAGAAACCCGTTTGCTTTGGGGCTCAACGTCTATGAACGACAAGCTTTTGGACTGCACGTTTGAAATTGGTCCAACCAGTTTCTACCAGACCAACCCTCAGCAAACTGAGGTGCTCTATCAGCTGGCCATCGACGGCGCGCTAGCTGGCTCCGAGTTTGCAGGTTCCGAGTCCGCCGACGCCGCGCAGGCCAGCGCTGCGCTGACCGGCGCTGCGCTGACCGGCGCTTCCACTCAGGAAGTCACTTCCGCGCAAACCGGCAGCCTGCGAGTTCTTGATGCTTACTGCGGCACGGGAACCATTGGACTTTGCTTGGCTCACGCTGCTGAAGCTCAAGGCATCAACCTTCTGCTCACTGGCGTTGACCAGGTTGAAAATAACATTCAGATGGCGCGCAGAAACGCTCGAAACAATAAACTTGAAGCCAAATTTATCTGCGATGATGCCACTCGCTACATGCAGGCGCTGGCAAAAGATGGTCAAAACTTTGACGTTATTATTCTTGATCCGCCTCGTGCAGGTTCAACGCCCGCCTTCCTTAAGGCAACTGCCCAGCTAGCCCAGAAGAAAATCGTGTACGTGAGCTGCAACGTTGTGACGCAGGCTAGGGACCTTAAGGTTCTTCTCGACAGCGGGTTTGCCATTGAGCGCGTGACACCTGTGGACATGTTCCCTCACACCAAGCATGTGGAGACGGTAGTATTGATGTCAAGGGTGAAGGACTAAACAGTATAGAAAAGGCTTGAAATCAAGGGATTCCGAAGAACTGCCCCGGTTTGAGCAAATGATCGGAATTCTTTTTTAGACTTTTTGACAACAGTTCTGACTACTGGAAACATAAGGGTTGTAACTACAGAACTGCTTTTTGCCGTATTGAGACTACAGAAATGATAACTTTGGATTTAATGCCAAAAGCCAGGTGATGAAGCTTGTTATATTTTGCGGAATAAGTCTTATTCTGGCATTCGTTTTAACGGTAATTATTCCATTATGGTTATAAGGTTATGCGCGAACAAAACTCTTTGATTTTCTGTCACAGCAAAGTTATAAGCATAGTATACGGCGACAAAGAATGGAATTTGCTAAGGAGATAGTTTTATGGATTATATACGAGCGATTCTGGACGGGATTGCAATAGCCGCAATCTTTAACGGTGCAGTGGCAGTCTTAGTACTTATTAATCCAAGATACTTTTTTGATTCTTATCCAAAGGCAATTCAGAAAGCTGCACCTAAACAGATGACAAAAAAGGAGAAAAATATAAATTTCATCATAACAATTGTAATTTGCGGGATTTGTTTCATATATTCAATAGCAAGTCTTATACATACAGGCATTTCGGGCTTTTGGAATCTTTTTTGGATGGGGTATATTCAGTGGAGCATATTGAACTTAGGAGATTTCTTTTTGCTGGATTGTCTGTTATTCCAAGGAAAACATAAGAGTAAGATTGTCATCCCCGGAACAGAGGGGCATCCTGATTACGAGCTCGGCAACTGGATGAAGCATTTGGCAATCAAGGAACATTTTGTAGTCACTCCGTTTTTGATCATATCGTTTGTAGCGGCGGTTCAGGCTTTGATTGTTGGAATAATATAAAGATGAATTTTCGGGTCATTTATCTAAATGGATAGTGAACTTTTGTTTGGATACGCTTGAATTCTCATTGCTAGTGCAACAACAAAAGACGGTCAGAACTTTGACGTTATTATTCTTGACCCGCCTCGCGCGGGTTCCACGCCCACCTTCCTCAAGGCGACTGCCCAGCTAGCCCAGAAGAAAATCGTGTACGTGAGCTGCAACGTTGTGACGCAGGCCAGGGACCTTAAGGTTCTTCTCGACAGCAGATTTACCACCGAGCGCGTGACGCCTGTGGACATGTTCCCTCACACCAAGCATGTTGAGTGTGTTGTTTTGATGTCACGCACAGATGGGTGACGCGGCTGAAACTCGCATGCAACAGGGGCTTTCGGCGATAGCTGCTTCTTGTGGAGAAGGGGTCGATCTCGCGAGATTAGGAGAATAGGAACTTATCGAGGCGAAAACATGAGTAAACCTCGGGTAAGCACAGACGATAACATCAGCCCCTGCGCACCGATTTTTTCGGCATATTGGGTGGGCGCAGACGATGAGCACAATCAGCACAACAAGGCACTTAATGCCGTTGTGGAGAATGTTGCGAAATACGCTGCAAGGCAGAGACAGCTCCCCGGGTCGTTTGCCGAATCGCTTGTCCAGCCCATGAAGGAGCAGAAGATGACGTTCAGCAGCCCATCTGCCGCAGCGGCATGCATCGTAGGCGGCGAATCAAACGGGCAAATCATGTGGATTACAGACGAAGGCGTGAAACTTAAAGACTTATAGAGGGTGTTACATTCCGTTTCTACGGGACGTAGAATAGAGACACATATTGTTTGCATGATGAGCTAACAGGAGGCATGTTGCAATGCTTGAAACGAAGAAAACGCTTATCGTAGTCTATAAGGACGAGCTTCTGATGAATCAGCTCAAGAAGATGATCGAGACACATGACGATGCTGAAGATAAGGTTGTCGGCACAAGGGACAACTCCATCAGCGTCGTGTCTTGGACGGAGAAGGTGTGGCTCGGTAATAAGAAAGCCGGAAACATACAAGGAAAGATCCTATTCCTCGGCGACATCAAGGGAACAGACAAGCTCATCCCCGTCATCGACGTGAAGTTCGATGACTGCGGCGTCAAATACGGATGGGCAGGCAATCAGGCTGTTCTCTATGTTGAGCCGGAAGCCTTGACCAGCCGAGAGGGCTACGACGAGTTTCTGAAGAAGTTGTCAGACCTCCCAGTTCCCAGTTTCCTGAAGACGATGAAGCAAGATATCGTTGAGAACGCCGGAGAGGAGCCCGTCGTAGAGATCGCCAAGCAAGAAGAGACTGACGGCGAGAAGGAGGCTCCTGCCTTCTTGAATGCGGCGAAGAAGATTCTCGAAAGTGGAGCAGATGCCTTCGAGAAGGTCAGTGAGCAGGTCGCAGTCAAATCCGAAGAGATATTCAGGAACAAATCCCTCATGAAAAGGCAGATGCTCTTCTACGGAGCTATCCATCTTTACAGAGATGAGCTTGAGAGCTTCATGAACAAATAGGGTAACTATCGATGCAGACGAAAAGCGAAGTACAACAAGGCTGGGAATTTGCCACAGCGATAATGGGAGCGGACGTAGGCGCCCACATGGGCACGGAATACGTCAGTGCCGTTGAAGCGGCAATTAAGCAGCTTGAAGATAATATCAACAACCACCAGTACCGCAATCTTGGAATCGGGCAGTTGCAGGGCTACATGCTCGAGGAATGGGAAGCTGGCACATTTAACGTTGATGCGGTGGCGGCAGATTCGGCAGACCGCGCAGTGGTTCTTCACAGCACGGCGAAGGACTCCGTGGACATTCACCTGAAATCCGGCACGGATTACAGTGCCAAGTCCTACAGAACCGCCGAGCAGACCACCAGGGCGCAGGCTCGCTTCAATCCCGACACCGGTCAGGCGAGCTATCAGGGTCAGGGCAGGCTCGTTCCGTCAGATCAGCTCGATACCGCAAAACAGACTGCACGTCGGGAAGCACTCCGAAACGAACCTATCCGTGAGGACGTGTCGAAAGCCTACGGCGAGACAGAGTCGAAACTGACCGACAAGCTTGCAAACGACGAGGGTGTGGAGTCCAGATCTGCCTCCAGAAAAGACCTCGAGAAGATGGCAAAGGAAAGCAAGAAGCAGGAGTTCAAAGCAGAGGAGCATGGCGTCACAGCTGAGGGCGCGATCAAGACAGAATACCTGCTGAAGCAGGCTCTGAAAGCCGGATACACTACGGCAGCCATAACGGTAGCCGTTCAACTTGCTCCGGAGATATATAAAGCCATCGATTTCCTCATCAAGAACGGAGAACTCGACCTTTCCGCAGTCAAGCACATGGGTAAGAAAGGAATATCGGCAGGTGCAGAAGGGTTTCTTCGCGGTTCGATATCGTCTGCGCTTCTCATCATGTGCGAGAGCGGTGCGCTTGGCGAAGCCCTCAAGGTAATCAGCCCGACACTTCTCGGCACCGTTGTCGCTCTGGTTTTGCAGACCACAAAGAACAGCATTCTCGTCGCTGCAGGAAAGATGACCGCACAGCAGATGGGTGTGGCATTCGTGGATATGGTCGTTGTGTCCGGCGAATACCTCGTTGGAGCACATATTGGAGGTATCATAGGTCAGGCACTCGGATTCCAGCTTCCTGTTCTCGGATACCTGCTGGGCAGCCTGATAGGAACATCCTTCTGCGTCATCTACAACATCGGCAAGAAGAAGCTAATCTCGTTCTGCGTTGATACCGGCTTCACCTGTTTTGGACTGGTAGAGCAGAACTATGAGCTTCCAGAGGACGTACTCCATGAGATGGGAGTCGAGACGATAGAGATACCACGCACCAGAATCGAGACCACGGAGATACCGAGGATCGCCATCGGTGCGGCTGAAATAAAGAAAGCGGACTACGAGACAATCGACATCACCGTCCTGCGCCGAGGAGTAATAGGCGTAAACAAAGTCGGGTATGTCTTCTCGTAACGATGTCAACCGAGGAAGTTTATTTACGCCTGATTGAATGGTTGAAAAACAAGCAGAAGATGATTTGGGGATTTCTGGACTCTCAAGGAGAATCCAAGATGGCTGACAGGGGGCGAGACGGTATCAGATTATCCACGCACATCCAGTCATGAGGAACAAGTCATAAAGCGGATATGTTTACACAAACAGGCGAAAAAACTGCCTTCATCTGTGTGCACACAACCCACATCGTTTCTCACGTCTCGTGCCATGTTGAATGCGTTATGGCGCTGTCTCGGGTTTAGATTAAAGTCGCAAATTGAATTGAGCAGCTATGAAAACGGTAGAATTTGGAAAACAAAATAACGACGTAATCATGCTGCTTCACGGCGGTGGTTTATCTTGGTGGAATTATAAAGCCGAGGCTGAACTGCTGAAGAATCAATATCACGTTGTGCTACCAATCCTTGACGGACATGCAGGTAGTGACAATGATTTTATAAGCATCGAGAAAAACGCAAGTCGGCTCATTTCTTTTATTGATAAAGAATTTGGAGGCTCGGTCCTACTTATTGGAGGGCTGTCTCTTGGCGCACAGATTTTAGTAGAAATGCTGACGCAACGAAACTCAATTTGTCAAAACGCTGTCATTGAAAGCGCATCTGTCATTCCGTCCAAGCTGACAAATGCCCTAATTAAACCAATGTTTTCTCTAAGTTATGGCTTAGTAAAAAAGAAGAGCTTTGCTCAAATGCAATTTGACTATCTTCATATTCGTAAAGATTTATTTGAAGACTATTATCGGGACACGTCACAAATCTCAAAAGCAAACATGATTGCATTCTTAGAAGCAAATACATCTTATGAGATAAAATCCAACCTTCAAGATGTCCACGCCAACATCCATATACTTGTCGGCGAAAAAGAACAGAAAAAGATGATCCGTTCAGCAGAGCAATTGCATAAGGTGCTGCCTGATAGCATTCTTGAAATAAAGAAAGGCCTATATCATGGCGAGTATTCCATCAATTGCCCGGAGGAGTATACAAAAGAGCTTTTAGACATCTTTGCTACATATTAAATAAATCAGCATGACTTCCCGTACGAGAAGCAACAAGTATAAGCTCGTCTTCGTGAATAGCATAAATCAAAAGCCAGTCTGGCTGAATATGGCATTCTCTAAACCCCTGCATTAAGGTCTTCGAACAGCTCATCTGTGGTGTTGTAGGATGTTGCTTGAATTTTACCTGACATGATATCGCGTGCTTCTTCCA
>ERZ773250.1839-NODE-1839-length-10276-cov-12.329028_pt1 | contig 10276 bp, 9 predicted proteins | sample MGYA00511258_ERZ773250 | MGnify/ENA primary metagenome ERZ773250 (study PRJEB29015, sample SAMEA2738164) | human oral metagenome | biome: human oral; feature: human-associated habitat; material: saliva | place: China | collected 2187 ... | reverse complement strand
TTTCAATGTGTTGATAAGGACCATAGTTATTTGAACAGTTGGAAATCGTTGCCTTCACACCAAAAGAACGTACCCAGGCTTTGACAATCAAGTCTGAAGCCGCCTTAGTTGATGAGTATGGAGAGCTAGGATTGTATTTGGTATCAGCAGTAAATTTCTCACCTGGACCTTCACCAAGTCCTGGCAAATCCTCGCGTAGAGGGAGATCCCCATAAACTTCATCTGTCGATACATGATGGAAGCGAATATCATACTTACGAGCAGCTTCCAAAAGAGTATAGGTTCCGATAAAGTTAGTATGGATAAATGGTGATGGATCATTGAGTGAATTATCATTGTGACTCTCAGCGGCATAGTGAACGATAGCATCTGCTTGAGCAGCCAACTTGTCTACCAAGTCCCCATCCGCAATGTCACCAACAACTAACTCAACACGATCGCCTAAAATTTCCTCAATATTGGCTCGGTTTCCAGCATAAGTCAATTTATCTAAGACTGTCACGTGAACATCTGGAAAATTCTTGTAAACATAGTGGACAAAGTTGGAACCGATAAAACCAGCTCCACCTGTCACGATAATTTTTTTGTATTCAGTCATATTCTTTCCTTTTTACAAATCTTCTTTTTTCAAAGGTTTTACATCCTTAAGTAGTGGATGATTTTTATCTGCTTCTGAAACCTCTGCTTCTGCAAGATTTTCCCATTCGATGCCAAGACTTGGATCAGCATAGTTTACAAAGGCATACTTGGGTTTAAGTTCAAGAGCCCAGTAATCATTGACCAGATAACTATAAGAAACTGTATCTGATAAAACTTGGAAGCCATTAGCCACGCCTCGAGGGACAAAGATTCCCTTGCTTGCATCAATTACTGTCTGATAGGTATTCCCAAAGGTTTCGCCCTCGCGTAGATCAACCCAAGAACCCAGAACTTTCCCTCCATCTGCTACAGAAATGTACTTATCCCAAGGTTCTGCGTGGAGGCCACGGAGAACATTTTTACGTGAGAAGGATACATTGTTTTGCAATTTTCCTTCTGCAAAGAAAGACTCTGGAAATCCAAGTGGGAGCATTTTTTCCTTTTGGAAATTTTCTTTAAACCAGCCACGATTATCACCATGAACAGGGATATCAAACTCCAACATACCTGGAATTGCATCAACCTTGCGTGCTGCAAGCGTCTTACCGAAAAAATTATCTGTCATCTATGCTTCTCCAATCAAACGGAGCAGATACTGCCCGTATTCATTTTTCTTAAGTGGTTGGGCCAAGGCCAATACATCTTCGCGACTGATATAGCCCATGCGGTAAGCAATTTCTTCTAAGTTTGCTACCTGAACATTTTGCATCCGTTGCACTGTCTCAATGTACTGCGAAGCCTCTAATAAACTTTCATGAGTCCCAGTATCCAACCAAGCAAAGCCACGTCCCATAACTTCAACGGATAAATCTCCACGATCTAGGTAAGCCTTGTTAACATCTGTAATTTCCAATTCACCACGCGGGCTTGGTTTAATACTTTTAGCAATTTCTACTACGTCATTATCATAGAAATAGAGACCTGTAACTGCATAATTGGAACGTGGATGCTCTGGCTTTTCTTCGATAGAAATAGCGTTCATATCCTTGTCAAACTCAACAACACCAAAGCGTTCTGGATCCTTCACATGATAGCCAAAAACAGTTGCCCCTGACTCCTTGCTAGCAGCCTTTTGTAGCATTTTCGAAAGGCCAGGTCCGTGATAGATATTGTCGCCTAATATTAGAGCAACGCTATCATCACCAATAAACTCTTCCCCAATGATAAAGGCTTGCGCCAAACCATCTGGACTTGGTTGCTCTGCATAAGAAAGTTTAATCCCAAACTCAGATCCATCTTGAAGAAGCTCTTGGAATCGATGTAAATCCTGTGGAGTTGAAATAATCAGAATGTCCCTAATCCCAGCCAACATCAATGTTGAAAGTGGATAGTAAATCATCGGTTTATCATAAACCGGCATCAGTTGTTTTGACGCAGCCCGAGTTAACGGATATAAACGTGTCCCCGAACCACCTGCTAGAATAATACCTTTCATAATGGGTTACCTTTCTTTGTTGTTGAACAATCATTAAATTGTTAAAAATGCATGTCTTAGTAACCAAACTCATCCGTTACTACACTAAGTGCACGTTCAATAACAACATGCATGTCGTAGTATTTATAGTCAGCTAGGCGCCCACAGAAGATAACTTTGTCATTTTTGGCTGCTTCTTCTTGATACTTAGCAAATATAGCATTGTTCTTTTCATCGTTGATCGGATAATATGGTTCATCTCCACGTTCCCAGTCAGCTGGATACTCACGAGTAATAACCGTCTTCGGTTGTGTACCATATTCAAAGTGCTTATGCTCAATGATACGAGTGTAAGGAATTTCACGCTCTGTGTAATTGACCACTGCATTTCCTTGGTGGTTTTCCTCATCCAAAACTTCATGTTCAAATTGGAGACTACGATACTCCAATTCCCCATGCTTATAGTCAAAGTATTGGTCGATCATTCCAGTGAAAACAACTTTTTCAGCTGATGCTTCGAGTTCTTCACGGTTAGCAAAGAAATCAACCCCAAGCTCTACTTCTACATCGCCAAGCATATTTTCGATAATGACGTTATACCCACCGATTGGAATCCCTTGGTAACGATCGTTAAAGTAATTGTTATCAAAAGTCAAGCGAACTGGAAGGCGTTTGATGATAAATGGAGGAAGGTCTGTTGCAGAACGTCCCCACTGCTTTTCTGTATAGCCCTTAATCAACTTTTCGTAGATATCTGGACCAATCAACTTGATCGCCTGTTCTTCCAAGTTTTTAGGCTCAACATCTTTCATGTCTGCCGTTTGCTCCGCAATCTTATCCTTAACTTCTTGAGGTGTCTTTGTCCCCCACATAGCGTAGAAGGTATTCATATTGAAGGGAAGATTGTAGAGGCTCCCCTTGTAGTTAGCCACTGGTGAGTTGATATAGTTGTTGAATTCGGCAAACTGGTTTACATAATCCCAAACCTTTTTGTTTGAAGTATGGAAAATATGAGCACCATACTTGTGGACATTGATTCCTTCAACATTTTCACAGTAGATATTTCCACCGATGTGATCTCGCTTGTCAATCACTTTTACTTTTTTGCCACGTTTTGTAGCTTCGTGTGCGAAGATTGCTCCAGACAAACCAGCACCAACGATAAGATAATCGTACATAGTTAACTCCTATTAATAATTTATAATTTAACGATTCGACTTAAATAAGGAATTTTCAACAATATTCCAACTACAATGAAACTAATGCTTAACGTGAAGATGACAAAAAGCAAATGTGCTCCTGCAAAACTGAATCCTACTAGTTTCTCCCACACCTTCATAATATATGTATGTATAATAAAAACTCCCATTGTTTGATTAGAAAGATTGATAATCCATCTGTTTTTATCTGTATTTAAATCAAACGTGAGTACCGTCAAAAAAGTTCCTAAACTTACAGCTTTCACAAGAATACTATCGTAAAAATATTCAGCAAAAAGATTATGATGAATATCCTTCGCTATCATAAACAAGATTAACGGTGAAGCAAATAGTAAAACTACGGTGGTTACTTTCATCCAACTCTTAAAACATTTTTTAAGAATATCCAAGTTGAATTGAGCGAGAAAACCACCTAAAATATAATAGAAAAACCAAGTCCATAATCTAAACGTTTGTATAATATAAAACTGCACCGGAAATTGAACCAAATAATTTGTCAGTTCAAACATCAAACCAATAATTACTAGAAGAGTTAAAATAAGTAAATATTTATTTTTTGAATTTAGAAACTTTTTCAAAATAGGTAAACACAAGTAAATAATTATTAGAGCACCAAAAAACCAAAATTGAAAAAAATAACCTTTTTGTATCAAAGAGTCCAAAATTATTCTTATAGGATTTTCGGAAAAATTTCTCTTATATATCCAAATTATTAAAGACCAAATTGATACGGTTATAAAAATCCATTTTACTTTCTGCAGGATGTATGAATAGCTAATCTTATTCCTTCCCAATAGTAAATAGCCATTTACCATAAAAAATATAGGAATTGAATAGGTACCTAAGTAATATAAATATGTCAAATAATTCCAAGAGCTAGTTTCTTTAAATCCTGATATTGTAGTATGGAGTAATACAACTCCTATACAAGCCATGATTTTAAGGAAATCTAGGTTTATATTCCGTATTTTCTTCATTTCGATCGTTTTCCTATCATTTGTTTTATTTCAACCATATTTACTACTCTAAGGCATATTACTGCGATAAGATAAATCAATCCGCCAAGCACCGCATAGACTAAAACATTTAGGGTTGGTGTCAAATGTAAAATCGATTTTATAAGTAACAATAAAGCATACATAACGGCTGAAGCCAAAAAAATCTTTGCCATTGCCCCCATAATCAGCACTTCTTTAAGATAAGTTCGTGTGAAGTAGAGTTGAATCCCCCATACCAAAGTTTCTGTCAACACTGACACAATCGCAGCTCCAATAAAGCCCAATTGGGGCAGGAAGATTAGGTTCAATCCGACACTGACAATGGCGGGAACAGTTGTCGAAATCATAAATTCTTTATTTTTATTATGAGGGATTAGAATTTGAATCCCCATGATATTGGTCCATCCGATAAAGAACATTCTAAAAATCATGATGGAAATGGCATAACGCGCATCCTGGAAATCCTTTCCTAGAAAGAACTGAACAAAGTCATCATTGACAATCAACATGCCTGCAATAATCGGGAAAATGACCAAATTATAAATCAGGAAGGACATTTGATGCATCTTGTTAACTGCCTTGTGGTCACCTGAGGATAAGAGGCTCGATACACGAGGCAACATGACACTGCCCAGCGAGGTCACCAAGGTCAACAAAATATTGACGAGTTTTAAGGCCTGGTCATAAATCCCCACATCCTTTGTAGAGGCGAGGGCTCCCAGCATGGTCCGGTCAAGGGTGACATAGAGGGAAATGGCAATCTGCGGTAAAAAGAGCAGAATGACTGGTTTCAAATGCACCCGTGCATAGACCATATCAAAATGGACTTTCCCAATGAACTCCCGAGCAGATAGCCACATACTCAGCTGACCTAAGAGATCAAAGATAGTTAGTAAAAATACATAGAGATAAAGATCATTGGCAGATTTGACAAACAAGAAGATGGAGATGACTCCAACCAGTTTGACCGTGATATTTCGAACCGTAATCTTGCGGAAGTCCTCTAACCCCTGAAAGAGCCAGGAAATGTCTAGTCCTTTAGAAATCAAGCTAAGTCCTAGGATATAAGCAACAGGGTTTTGCATAGAAGGAAGGGTCACACATAAAATAATATAGAGGACAAGGGATAAAATTGTAGCCCCCAACTGAAGGGTATAAATCCCCCAGAAATTTTTTGGGATGTCTTTCCAATGTCCCGAAATCTCCTTAGTCCCATAGTTGGCCACTCCTAGCGTCGCCAAAAGGATAAAATAGGTGACAATGGAATTGAAATAGCCGTAGGTCCCTAGATCATCTGAACTAAAAACACGTGTCACATAGGGAGTGGTGATAATCGGCAAGATGATCACCAGCAACTGGTAGGAGAGATTATAGGCGTAATTTTTTAACACTTTCATAAGGATGTAACTCGTCTTAATCTTTCTTTTTAACTGGACTTAACTCATTTTATTCAATTTTGTTATCTGGATTTATAATAAACAATCGACTGATGAATAAAATTAATGGAGAGTAGCGAAGAACCAACATTTGAGGATCAAACATTCCATGAATAATCATAATTCCTAAACAGGCAAGTACGATATCTTTTCTAATCGATACAAAATATCTCATAACTTTAGTAAGAGCAAACAACATGAAGGAACTGACTATCAATCCATCAATAACTAATAACTGAACAAAAGAGCTATCAATATAATTATAATTACTAGCGAAATTCCCAAATATATCTAACATAGAAAAAGAAATTCGTTGCCCAAACAAATGAACTCCAAAATTTTGAAAACCTCCTACACTAAGCCGTAGTCGATTGTGAGTGAATTTATCTACGAAGTGGAAGAGATTCCCAGATGAATAAAAACAAAAATACAAGATAATTGCTAAAGCTACAATAAAACCGTAATGCGCAAGTTCCTTTGACCAGAAGTTTCCAATGATAAACTCTTTTTTAAAGATTTTAATACTAAACAAAGCATAGGTTAGTATCAAAATACTTAAGTAAAATGGACTGGATGTCGAAGTTTGTTGGTGCATGTAAATCGTAGCCAAAAATAAAGCCAGCAATTCCATGTAAGAAATCTTCTTTCCTCTAAACATAAGATAACTACATAGTGCAAAGAACATACGTTGAGAAGCAAAGGAAACATAGTTAAATCCAAGACTATAACGATAACCACCATCCGCACTCATAAACATATTGGTAATAATACCTTTTTGACTGGCATAAATTGTCAAACAAAGCACTAGGAATGTCGCCACAGAAAAAGTTCCTAATAATTTTCTAAAATCAATATCTCTAGCAGAAAAAACAAGAAATAGCACATTTATATTTAATATTCCATCACGATTTTTTGAAACTATAGACATCACTATAAAAAATACTAATACTATTAATAATTGTTTCCAATGAAATCTAAAATAATGTAGAGTTTTCGAAAAGTTTATCAACTCCTTTATTAATAGCAATAAAATAGTACAATAAAGTAGTATGCGATAAAATGATAGAAAACCGTCTAATCGAACAAAATAAGTGGTTGTGACTAATGAAGCGACAACAACCCACACAAATAGGGTAAATAAATAGATTTTTTCTGAAATAAACCGATTGTTTTTCACAAGTACTTTTCATTCCTTTCGATTATTGTATTAGAGAAAACCAAAATAATTCAAACGTAAGATAAATAGTAATAAGGTCAGTCATATATGTTGATTCTGTAAAAATTTCGAAATATTACACGAATCAATCTTTCCTAAACCTCTCATACCCCTTAATTTTATCCATTATCCGATTGTAAATTAAACACAATTTGTATTGTTTAAACCTCAACAACTTTCTAAATACAACATAACGATTTCCAATGGAATAATCTAGCCTGCTACTATTAAATGCCTTTGAAAATTTATTATCTTCTATTGTGGTTTTCATCAATTTTGACGCTTTATTTAAAGAGTAGGTTCCATTTAACCAAAGTGGTCCAAAGTAACGATCAATAAAAATAGTCATTGCATTTATTATGAACTTATCCTCTAGTAATTGTTTATCAGAATTATCAGGATAGATAGATAATATTTTTCTTACTTGATTCACAAATTCTACTTGACCAGCTAGATTTTTTTCGTTATAGAACATTAAACTATGCGTACCTGTTACAGTATAAAATTTTTCTGAGCTAAGTAGTACATTATCTGCATACGTAATAAAGTTAAAATTAAACAGAACATCTTCACTTACAGACAATTCTGTATTGAATCTTATCCTATTTTTATTAACTATCTCTGTCCTAAAGAACTTTCCTGCTACTCCAGGTTCAATGCCGAATTCTCCAATTCGTAACGAATTTTTAAAAACATCAATTTTTTTTTCAAAAGAAATTCTTGGTATATATAAATTGCTGGCCAAAGATTTAACATCTGTGAACAAGATATCAAAATTATTTTCTATACTTGAAAAAATATCTAAAAAGTTCTCTTCAAAAAGATCATCACTATCAACAAAACTGATAAATGTGCCTGATACCATATCCAATGCTGTGTTTCTAGCTTGACTTACACCACCATGGTTATTTCGTATCACAATTAAATTATCAAAAACAGATTTATATTCTTCCAATATAGCGACAGTATTGTCAGTTGAACCATCATCAACACAGATTATTTCCACAGAACTACTCTGTCGACCAATTGAAGCAATCAAGCTATCCATAGTTTTTGCCAAGTATTCTGAAGAGTTAAAAGTTGGCATAATAAAGCTCAACAATAATTTAGACATTTTCGCTCCTTATTAATAATTAGGTTCTACTCGTTTCCCCATACGTTGAAACACTCCATCCCAAAAACCTTTCCAAATAATTGGAAAGTTCTGTTTTAAATGTCGATGGCGAATTGAAATCACAAGATGATGAGCAATTAGTATCAGCGGACTTAATTGACGAACCTTCCAATTCGTTCCATAACGTTTGTCAAAAATAATATTATTTCGAATTTTATAATAGTTTCGCCAATTATAAGGTTCTTCCTGTTTAACAACAGATGGATCAACCTTTACAGCAAGTTGTCTATGCAACTGCGCCTTAGTAACAAAAATAATTTCTGAATATTTTTGCAGACGTTGTGCAAAATCGGAATCATCGTATTCAATAAAAAATCCACTATCAGGAATACCAACTTTACGAAGTAATGACATTTCAACCACTGGACCTTCAAATGGCATATCAACAACTTTTATAGCATCATCATTAAACGGACCATAAGTTACTGTTTTTCTCATTTCTGTCCAAAACTTATGATAATCATCAAAGTCAAAGTTAGTAATGGCTCTATCATCAAAATTTTCATCGGTACGATTCGGTATACCTACTTGAACACTTTGTAAAGCCATTTGTTCCATAATTTTTTCTAAACAATCAGGTTCAGGATAGACATCATCATCCATAATCCACACGTAATCGTAATCAAGTTTGGATATTAATTTAATACCATTGGCAAATCCGCCGGCTCCCCCAAGATTTTCATGATTATGATAATAATAAAAACGTCTTCCATCCTTCTCTGTTTCATACAGATGATTTTCTACTATTTCATTGCCTTTTGCATCAATGTAGCCTAAATCAATAAGTGTTTCTTCCGTATTGTCCGTAGCATTGTTATTAAAAATCAATACTCCAGAAACATTTTGCTGTTGATTTAAAATACCTTCTAGTGCCTTTTGAAGATATTTTGAGCGATTGTAAGTTACTACAAGGGCACAAACTGATTTCATATTTAACTCCTTATCAATCTATAATTCAAATGAACTTTTATCAGGAAACAGTTGATCCATCTCCTTTACAAAGTCCACCATTACTTTTTCTTCGTCTTGAATATTAAATCCATCATTGATACACATAATTTGGTATTTACCAGAATTCAATAAGCTCCAAAATTCTGGTCCTGCATTGTCCAAAGAAAAAAGACCTCCCAACTTAGGATTTCCAACTGCGTATTGCCCACTAGCAATTTGCCAATACTTAAAGAGCCATACATTAGTGTCGGAAGGATTTCGGAAACGGCTAGCTGAAGTTTTTTCTAAGATATCTTTTTCCTTTTCCCATACCCATTGCATTGTTGATTTTAACAGAGGATATGGCAAGTGGCTCTCCCAAAAGCCACAGATAAATTTACTATTTTTATATAGTAGCGATTTAACTATATTTTTTAATCCTTGCTTGGGATCAAAAAAATGTCCATTTTTTAAAATTTCATTTCGAGTAAAGTGGCTAGTAATAATTTCCATATCATTTATTTGAAAATTACCTGTTCCGTATCTCTCAGGAATAATCGGAGATAGAGCGGTATTATATCTAGGCAATCCTTCCTCTGAGAAAAAATCATCAGGTGATACGGGGGCGGTTAGATACATATCATCATTGAAAAAAACAAAATGCTCTGACAAACCTGGTATCCTATGAATGTTACTTTCAATTGGGTTTGCAGAAAAAACTGGTAAAAAATCATTATTAATTATGTCCTTATGATCAATTAATACTAACTTATCACTGTTAATGTTTAACCAGATCGGTTTTTGATTATCTGTAACAAGATAAACTTTATTCACCCAGGGTGCAAATTTTTCCACCCCTCTAAACCAGTATTTAAAAGTTCCCCACTCACGGTAGGCCTTGACAGAATTCATACTTTTTTGGGATGTATCTACAGTCTCGGAATATTCAGCCTTCTTAGCTTGCCAAACAGGATCTCCCCCATCTACCCAAGTAACAACAAAATCAATTGGAAAATTCATATTACTTCCTCAATATTATTTACTTATATTTTTTATACAACTCCGAGAAGTTCTTAATGTAACTATCTAAAGAAAACAGCTCTTTTTGTCTCTGATACCCTTCTCGCCCAAATTGTTCTCTTTTTTCAGAACTATCTAGTAAGAGAGAAATGGCATTAGACAGTTCTTGAGGAGAATTTGGTTTGACTAAGCAACCACTTTTGTCATCTACTACCATTTCAGCTATTCC
>ERZ773250.1838-NODE-1838-length-10279-cov-8.972516_pt1 | contig 10279 bp, 8 predicted proteins | sample MGYA00511258_ERZ773250 | MGnify/ENA primary metagenome ERZ773250 (study PRJEB29015, sample SAMEA2738164) | human oral metagenome | biome: human oral; feature: human-associated habitat; material: saliva | place: China | collected 2187 ... | reverse complement strand
CGATCGTGAGCGCCATGAAATCACTCTTCTCAGCGATGGGCGTTCGTCTGGCCAGCCGCAAGCTCGCGCAGATCGTTCCCGTCGCCGGAATCGTCGTGAGCGCAGGGCTTAACGCGGCGCTCATGCGCACCATCGGGGACACGGCCGACCATCTGTACCGGGAGCGTTTCCTGGCGGAGCGCTACGGCCACGTGCAAGCGAGCGGCACGTCGACGGACCTCGTGCCATCAACCGGGCCTCAGGAGCTGAGCGTCGACGTCGCGCGTTACGTCGAACTCGCCGAGGCAGAGAGTCACCCGTAGAGGAGTGGCAGTCCCACTCCCTCTGTGACGTGGGCCTCTTTTTTGTAACCGTTGTAGGCTTGGGGTATGACGGATCAGCCGGAGGAAGAGAACAGCACGCGCGACGATATTCGGCAGCGCATGACTGACGACGATCGTGCTCAGTGGGATGCGATCCAGGAATGGAAGGCCGCTCAGGTTAACCCTCGCAGTCCTCGAGTCATCACTCAGCGCATCCGTTCGTACGTGCTCACCCCTTTGAAAAAAGTGGTTGGCTTCGCGGGCAAGATGCCCGGCGTCGCTACGGTTGCCGGCTGGATCTCATCGGCTGTCCTGGGGCTCGTCGAGAAGGCGACAGCAGCCGCTGAATCATCGGTTCGACGCGAACGAATCGTGAAGGCGTATCGCAGGGCCGGCAACGACGTGGAGTGTCTCGAGGACATCCGAAACCTGAACCTGGCAGAGATCCAATTGGTCAGGCCCCACCTAAAAGTGGGATATGCCACCGTTAGCGCGACGGAAGGAGCGGTGAGCAGCGTAGTCGCGACGGGAGGGGCGGTCGCGGCCATCCTCGGCCTGGGCATTGCATCGGCACCCGGTATCGGCGTGGTTGCAGGGGCGATCGGGCTTGATATCGCGACGTTCCTGGCCTCCTCTGCGCGCCTCGTGTCGCACACGGCTGCGTACTACGGGTATGACACAAAGGACCCAACGGAAAAGCTGTTCTCCGCGATGGTTTTATCCCAGGCGATCGCCCCATGCAGCGCTGCTGATGACCATGCCGTCGAGAAGGAGACCTCGATGCGTGTGTTTAACAAGGTGGTGCGCAAGCTCACCAAACGCGGATCGATGGAGAGCGTCGGGAACAACGCGCTGACCGCGTCCGTGAACTCCTTGTTCGCGGCCCTCGGAGCGCATCTCGTCGGCATGAAGATGGCGCAGATCCTGCCGATTATCGGCATCATCGTCGGCATGGTCCTCAACGCCTCCCTCATGCGCACCATTGGCGTGACCGCCGACCATCTCTACCGTGAACGTCTTCTGATCGAACGATACGGACAGGATGACTCCGCGTCCGATGGTGAAGAAGCAGACGATGAAGAGGATCTGGATACGGAAGTCACGCGCTACATCGAGCTCGCCAAGGCCGACAAGCGCCGCTAGCGCGCCCCGGTTGGGTTAGCTCCTCGAGTTCCAGTTCTGCCAGTCGTTCCAGTCGTCGTCCTGAGCGTCGACCGAGATCATCGGCATACGCGCGGACGAGGCCTGGTCCTCGTTCTCCGCCTCAATGGCGTCGTTGTGGTCCTCGCGCTGCTTGCGGCGCTTGCCCCAACCCCAGCGCTTGCGGCGCTTCGACTCGCCCTCCTGTTCGCGGCGCGCCTCCTCATTCCATGAGAATTCGGAGTTCCAATCTTCCTGGAATTGGGCGGGTACCGCCGGTGCCTGGGGCGTGACGGACGGCTGCGGGGCGACGGGTGCCTGGGGAGCCTGCGGCATGGCCGGAGTCTGCGGCACGAACGGAGCCTGCGGCACGAACGGAGCCTGCGGCACGAACGGAGCCTGCGGCATGGACGTCTGAGGCTCCTGTGTCTGCGCGACCCGAGGCGTTGCAGGCGTGTACGGCGCGGCCGGCGGAACGGAAGCAGCCGCCTGTTCGGGCGCGGCTGGTGCGGCCTCCGTACGTGAAGGTGCAGACCAATCGAAGGAATTCACTCGGCGAACACGCGGGATCTGGGCGGTCGGTAGCTCGCCGTCATCGATCACGGGAACGAACGAGGCCTGCTGCGTAGGTGCGGATACGGGCTCGGGCGCAATGACGGGTTCGGGCTCCGGCTCCGGCTCAGGCTGTGGCTCGGGCTCGGGAACCGCAATCGGCTCCGGTTCGGGCTCGGGTGCGACGATGGGTTCCGGTGCGGGAACCGCAATCGGCTCCGGATCGGGCTCGGGTGCGACGATGGGTTCCGGTTCGGGAACCACAACCGGCTCGGGCTCGGGCTCGGGAACCGCAATCGGCTCCGGATCGGGCTCGGGTGCGACGATGGGTTCCGGCTCGGGCTCGGGCTCGGGAACCGCAATCGGCTCGGGCTCGGGCTCGGGTGAAGGCGCGACCTGAGGAATCGTGACCGGCGCGAGTCGCGGAATTGGAATGCGCGTCGGTGTCGGAATTGTCTCGGGTTCGGCCTCGGGTACGATGATGGGTTCCGGTTCGGGCTGAGGAACAACGATGGGTTCCGGCTCCGGTTCCGGTTCGGGCTGGGGGATGATGATCGGCTCGGGCTCGGGCTCGGGCTGAGGAACGACGATGGGTTCCGGCTCCGGTTCGGGCTGGGGGATGACGATCGCTTCGGGCTTAGGCTCGGGCTGAGGAACAACGATGGGTTCTGGCTCAGGTGCGACGGCATGCCGAACCTTCGGGATCAGCATTGTTGCAGGAGCATCATCTTGGTCTGCGGGCGGCACCGGCACAGGGTCCGAGACGCGCGACTCGCTATGTGCACGCTCAGTTGCCGGGTGCTCGTGGTAGACCTCGGCCTCGCGCGTGACGGCCTTAGCCGTCGAGACCTGCTCAGCCGGGATGTCCCGGGCGGGCGCGGGAGCAGGAGCGGGAGCAGGATCTGCCGGAGCTGAGGGCACATAGCGATCGGAGCGACGCTGGGGGGTGCCTGTAATCGCAGTGGCGTCCTGCCCCTGGGGGAAACCCGGAGCATAGTTCGCAGCAGGTGCATCCGACCCCTGAGCCATCGGCTGCATCGGCTGTGTCGGCTGCGCAGGGAAAACGGCGGGGCGGTGCCCGTTGCGCGAGCGCCTGCGCTTCGGAGGCTTCGCTCCCTGAACGGGAGCCTCGGGTGCGGGAGCCGCAGGTTCGGGACGCGACTTGTGCTGCCAGACAAAGCCGGTATCACGCGGCTTGGGCTGTGGGAGCGAGGCGAGATCGAGCGCAGACGAATCGGCTGCGGAGGGGCGTCGCGCCTCCTCGGGCGAAACCGTTGCTCCTCGGCCCTGATCCACCGCCGGGGCGGTGGCAGTCCGTGGTGACATGTCTGCGGATCGCTCCGGAGCGTAGGGCCCCGAGCCCTGCATTCCCTGAGGGGCGCTCGGGCGACGCGCGTGGGACGGAGGCGTGCTCTGTCCCACGCCCTGCGCGGACTCCTTCGAGCGCTTCGAGCGAACCACGTAAATGACGATGACGACGACCAGCACGATGACGATGAGGCCGACAATTAAGCCGATCAGGAGTCCGAGGGAGGGACCCGAAGAAGAATCGGAATCGGATGAGGCAGGGGTTGTGTTGTCGGAGGCTGTTTTACTCCCGGGCACGGGGGTTGCACCCCACGGGTCCTTCAGCGCGTTCGCACCGGCCGCTGCGGCCGGATTCCCGCCGGCGGCAAGTGTTCCATTCACTGTGATGACTTGCGGGACAGTGTCGGTCCATGTCGACACGGAGAGCGCTCGTCCTTCGTAGGTCGTTGCAGAGGTCGCTGCGCCCGATGTCGCGGACTGTACTTCGCCCTCGACGCTGAGAGACACGGAGGCGAAAGTGAGGGAAGCGCCGAACGTCTTTCGATACGCGGCCAGGGTCTGGTCAGTGCGAGCAGAGAGCACGAATGTCCCCGAGTTTTGGAGGGTGAACTCAGATTCATCCTGGGCGCGCGTGTACATCAGCTGCATGTGGCAGATAGTGGCGTCGTCGCGCGTGACAAACTCGACGTGCTGGTCTGTGGAGCTACCTGCATAGGGCGTGCATGCGGATTCACTCATCGTCCGAGAGGGATCGACGATGGTCAAGGTGTCGACGAGCTGGCCGTCCTTGGTGAGGACGTATGCCTCAGACAGAGTCTGGGCGTCCGCTGCGTGAGCGCCGAATACGACCGTCGACGTGATGAGTAAAGCCCCGAGCGTGGCACACAGGGCGCGAAAGAATCGCATGCAGTCCTCCTGATATGAACTATTCGATTATCGTCTGTTCGTGGATACAAAGCAACGAGGGGCGTCGGGAGTGATCTAGCCTGACCGGTCGTCAAATTAAAGTGAGAGGACTGTCAAAGGTGTGGATCCCGTATTGGCAAGGTGAGATCATGCCCTGTCACGTAGTATGACAGGTATCTACCTAAGGTCAGGTTTTCGATGGCTGGTTGGGTGAAAAGCTGAATGAACTGAGGAGGGGTCCTGTGAAGTGTCGACCTGCCACGCGTGCCGATGTTCCCGATATGACACGAATTATCACCGAGGGATTCCTTGACTACCCCTTGCATATCATGCTGAAGCCCTACCTCTACCGGTCGGAGCATTACCCGGAATGCGTCACTGTAATCAATCGCATGCTTGCGGATTCGTACCAGCGGGTCCGTCATGCCCTCGTCGTTGAGCATGAAGGGCGGGTTGTGGGCGCGGCACTCCTGCACGATCGCAAGGTTGGATTTGTCCGGAGCTTCCTCAGTGGCGGGTATGAGTTCTTTCGCTATGCATCGCCCTTGCTCGTGAAAGAGTTCTCGGACGCTGTGGATTCAGGGGACCAAGTGACGGCTGAGAAAGGTGACTTCGACTGGTATCTGGAGGTGCTCTCCGTCGATAAGCAGATGCGAGGGCGTGGTGTCGGTCGTTGGCTCGTCTCGCAGGTTCTTCCGGACTATGTGGCCAAACGTGGTGGGCGCGCGTATGGATTTGTGACTTCCACCGAAGAGAACGCACGCTTTTACCTCAATGGTGGGTGTGAGCTTCTGGATCGATTCGACATACATATGCGCGATGAAACATGTCCGATTTGGTCCTTTCAGAGGCGCGCAGAGCGTCTTTGATGAGCGATCCAACGGGCCAATTGCGTTGCGCTCCGGCCCTTCGTCTGCAGCCTAGTCTTTTCGCAGGTCGTAGCGCGTGATGCACGTCCCGCAGTTCCGCTTGACTTCAAGGGCTTGAGGTCTTTTAGGGTGAAGCTATGGCAGGAACTGGCTCCGGGCGCACGTACTCCATTAAGGAGGTAGCGGCGCTCGTTGGCTTGCCCCCGTCCACCCTGCGCTATTACGAGGATGTCAGCGTTATTCCTGCCATCGCTCGCGATGCCTCGAGCGGGCATCGCATATACACCGAGGATGATCTCGAGCTACTGACCTGGGTGTCGTGCCTGTCTGCATCCGGGATGTCGATCGCGGACATGCGCGAATATGTCCGCTCCGGCCTGGGTGGGGACAGGGACATCTCCGAGTTCGTGACCCGGCTGGAACAGCAGGATGCCCGCCTCCAGGAGGAGGCGCAGATTATTGACCTTCGTCGTGAGTTCTTGCGCACAAAGATTGCTTACTGGCGCGCGATCAAACACGAGGATGCCGCAGAAGCTGAGCGCTTGGATATCGATGCGCGCGCGCTCGCGGAGCGCCTCAAGAAGTGGTCAATGCGTTCGTGAAAGCCTAGTGGGGCGGTCTTCATGCCTGCTCCGAACGTCGCCCCGCTAGGGGGCACGGGGCCGCGTATCCGGGTGGATGCGCGGCCCTCATTCATGATCGCCCCGGAGTCCAGTAGGGGATGTGCTGCCTCAAGTAGGCCATCTCTCGCTCGATCGCCCGGGCAAGGTGCTCCAAGGGGAGCGCAGCGTCCCCGTGCCATGAGATTTCACTGACGACGAGGAGTCTGGGGAGCAGGTGGTAGAAGAGTAGGTCGGGGGTCGTCACCAATGTGGACCAGGCAACGGCCTCGACGCCTTTGAGTCGCTCGCTGTGAAGCATGGGCGGGAGCTGCTCGGCGATCTGGTGCGCGGTGAGTGGGGGCTGTGGTGACGAGGAATCGAGTGAGGGGTGGCTGAGGGTTAGCAGGTCGGAGTCTGCGAGTACCCATGAGGCACCCGACGTGGCTGCGTCCTCGTTCTCGGTTCCACTGTGGCGTGAGGAGAGGAGGATCGTCCCAGGTGGTGGGCCGCCGTAGGCGTGGATTGCCGTGTCCCATGCGGCCGCGCGCCGGCCATGGAAGTGGAGGACGCGCATGGCTCTGTCTATGAAGAGGCGCTCAATGTCTCGTCCGGAGCCGAGGCCAGCCTGTGCGAGCCGTCGGTCCCGTTCCCATGGGCTCCAGTCCGTGCGGGGTATGCCGATGTGGATGATGGGGGAGGGGAATAGATCGCAGGCGTGATGGAAGGCGGCCTCGACGAATTGGAGGGTTGAGGCGAGGGGCCACAGCGTTGAGTTGTCCTCTTGGGGGGAGACGAGGTCGGGGTTGCCCAAGTGCGGGTATGCGCGGATTGCAGCGCCGGCTGCGGATGGGATTGAGATTTCCGGAATGATGCGCACGTCCCGCTGCGCGGCGAAGCGAACGAGGTGTCGAATGTTTGTGTCGGAATAGAAACCCTGAGTGGTGCGTGCGGGTGACGTACGCCATGAGCCTGATTGCTGGGGTGTGCACGTGCGGTCGTACCAGCGTGCCGGATTTCGTGGAATCTGTGCTCCGACAGATGTGAGCGCCGGGTAGCCGGGTACTGGGAGACGCCAGCCTGCGTTGTCTGTCAGATGCCAGTGCAGGATGTTCAGGCGGTAACGCGCCATGACGGTGATGATGAGCTCCATGACGGGCACTGGCCAGAATGTGCGTGCGGAGTCAATGAGGAGGCCGCGCCACGAGCATGCCGGTGGCTTGGTGGGATCGTGAGGGAAGGGGGAGGGTGATGTCGCCATTGCGTCTCCTAGAGGTGGACTTATTAAAGTGTAACAAGCGTCACTTATGCTGAGGGTCGGTTTAAAGGGTGTCAATCTCTTCAGTTTCAAGGGAAATGGTGAATATCTTCCGACTGTCGGGTTTGTCATTTAGGGATACAATACCTCTGCTAATGTGAACCTAGTCATACTCGAAGAGGAGTGTTTTATGCTGTCGACTGACACAGTGTCTCTGAACCCCAACCCGCTGGTGCAGGCCCTCGGAAAGCCCGCGAAGGAATTCACGAAAGCCGACATCATCGGCTACATCGAAGACAATGACATCCAGATGCTCAACCTCCGCTATGTCGGAGGGGATGGGCGTCTGAAGACCCTGAACTTCGCGATCCAATCCAAGGCTCACCTGGACCGGGTGCTGACGCTCGGAGAACGCGTCGACGGTTCCTCGCTGTTCGCATTCGTCGAGGCGACCTCCTCGGACCTGTATGTCGTGCCGCGCGTGGCCACGGCGTTCCTCAATCCCTTCGCGCACATCCCGACCGTGGATATTCTGTGTGGCTTCTACGATGTTGACGGCCAGCCCCTGGCCTCGGCGCCCCAGGAAATCCTGCGCAAGGCGCAGCGTGCGCTCAAAGATGAGACGGGCTGCGAACTGCAGGCACTCGGCGAACTCGAGTACTACCTATTCTCGGAAGAAGAAGAACTATTCCCCGTCGAGCCCCAGCGCGGCTACCACGAGTCCGGTCCCTTCTCGAAGTGGGAGGACGTGCGCACGGAGACGCTCGCACACCTCGTTGCCATCGGCGCCTCGGTGAAGTACGCCCATTCCGAGGTCGGTAACTTCGTTGCCGACGGACGTCAGATGGTTCAGCAGGAGATCGAGTTCCTGCCCGTCGACGCCTTGGACGCGGCCGACCAGATGGTGCTCGCCAAATGGGTGCTGCGCGAAGTTGCCCATTCCTATGGCATTCATGTCTCCTTCTCGCCGAAGATCGCCGTGGGACAGGCGGGTTCCGGCATGCACTTCCATACCCGCATCGTGAAGGACGGCGTCAACCAGTTCTCGACGGGGTCTGGTCTGACGGACACAGCGCTCAAGGTGATCGGAGGCTACCTGTCGCACGCAGCATCGCTGACAGCGTTTGGTAACACAGTCCCCACCTCATTCCTGCGTCTTGTTCCCCATCAGGAGGCGCCAACCGCGATCTGCTGGGGTGACCGCAACCGCTCCGTTCTGGTGCGCGTACCTCTCGGCTGGCAGAACATCGACGATTCGATGTTCCGTGATGCCAACCCCATCGAGCCGCCGATCGCCGACCTGCCCAATGACTCTCAGACGGTGGAGCTGCGCAGCCCCGACGGGTCCGCAGCGGTCCACCTGCTTCTTGCAGGCATCGCCGTCGCCGCGCGTCTCGGCCTGACACAGCCGGGCATGGAAGAGTACGCGCGTGAGCGCAAGGTCGACGGCGACGCCTCTCAGACCCCCGGCCTCGACCAGCTGCCGGCCTCCTGCTTCGAGGCTGCCGACAGGCTTCTCGCCCAGCGCGCGGACTATGAAGCGAAGGATGTCTTCCCGGCAGGCCTTATCGACTCGTGGGCGTCCCGCCTCATCGACCTGGGAGACGAACACCTGCGTGATGACCTGGCAGACTCGCGCGTGTCAGTCGAGGAACTTGTGGAGCGCTACTTCCACATCGGCTGATCCATCGACAAGTGGCCCCGACCTCGTCCCCGAGGTCGGGGCCACTGTGGTCCGTGGACGCCTAAGAGTGGTCGGGCGGGGAAAAGCGCTCAGTGGCTGACTGAGCGTCAGGACGGTCGCAGGCCTGAGCACTCGCGGGTGCATTCTCCTCGGACGTTGACGAGGTCGGCGCGAGAGACCGCCTCCCGTAGGGGGTGGCAGCGCTCTTGCGCGTCGAAGCGGAGCGTCGCTGCGCGTCACGCAGCGTAGCGTCACGCTCGAACTGCGCGTCCGCAGCCACCTGGCGCGAGCGCGCAGATCGTCGCGCGAGACCGGTGATGACAGCCAGCGCAAGGACGCCGCCCGTGATGGCCGCGATCGGTGTCAGCGACCGTGCAGTGGAGGTGTGCACCCGCCCGTCGGAGGATGCTGCAACGGGTGCCGACGGCGATGGGCTAGGGGAGGGCACCGCGGTGGGCGCATCGGTGTCAACAGTGCCCGTCGCGCTCACGTTGCCGGTGACATCGTGCCAGGTGACCGTGCTCGCGTCCGTCTTCGTCGAAGCCCCGGGGGTGGTGATCTGCCCGTCGTTCGAGGCATCGACGATGACGGAGCTGTGCGCGATCAGAGTGACGGACTCGATGGACGCAACAGCGTCGGGCGTTGCGAAGCCCTCCAGGAGACGCGTCGACGTCGACTCGAAGTGGAAGACCCCGCCGTCGTCGACCGAGACGACCTCAGCGCCGCCGTCCTCAAGGTCCCACGTGAAACGGCACCCGTCCACGCCGTCGACCGTCACGAGGAGGGAAGACGTCGCCTTGGCGGCCGTGCCCATCGACTGACACTGCTCGCCAATGAGCGCCTGATCCGTCACCAGCGTCACCTGATGGGTCGCGCTGACGCCCGGCGTCATTTCGTAGACCTCGGCCAGGCGGATCTGCGTCGGGTTGTCGGCGAGCGTTGCAGCCCCGCCCGCGGTCAGGGCGAGAGCCCCTGCGGTACCGAGCAACGCTCGCACACACCTCATGCGGCCTCGTCCTCCGCGCGCAGGCGAGGAACCGACGTCTTCTCCGGGCGGATCCCCACCTTGTCCGCGTAAAACGCGCGGATAACCTCCATGTCGGCGCGCACGTCGCCCGTCAGCTGGTACGTCGGACCCCAGCCGAAGGTGCGGGTGTTGCGGTCAATAAAGCCGAGTTGAATCGGCACGCCCGCCTCCATCGCGATCCGGTAGAAACCGGACTTCCAGTAATCGCGGCGCGAACGCGTGCCCTTCGGGGTGATGCACAGCGTGAATGAATCCGCCTCGCGGATGCGCGAAGCGACCTGGTCGACGAGGCCGTGCGCGGCGGTGCGCTCCACCGGGACGGCGCCGATCTTCTTGACGAACCAGCCGAGCAGCGGCGCCTTGACGACGGAATCCTTCACCAAGAATGAGAACGTGCGCCCCGACTTCCACATGGAGATCGCCATGAAGACGCCATCCCAATTCGAGGTGTGCGGGGCACCGATGACGATGACCTTGTCCGGCAGGGGCTGGGTAGTCAGCTTCCACCGGGAAACGGACAGGTATGCGGACGCGATCGCGGAGGTGAGAGCCATGGGGGCCTTTCTGGTCGTAGCTGGAGCTAATCCTACCCGTGGGGCGGTCAGTCCAGTGACTCCACGGCGAGCGTCTGCGT
>ERZ773250.1823-NODE-1823-length-10320-cov-3.003994_pt1 | contig 10320 bp, 10 predicted proteins | sample MGYA00511258_ERZ773250 | MGnify/ENA primary metagenome ERZ773250 (study PRJEB29015, sample SAMEA2738164) | human oral metagenome | biome: human oral; feature: human-associated habitat; material: saliva | place: China | collected 2187 ... | reverse complement strand
CTAGAAAAATGATCATAAACACACTCCCTAAATAAAATAACATAGAATCAGATGGTATTGTATCTGCTTGTCTCTCTGTTTTGGCTAAATTCTGATCTTTCGCAATGAAAGTTTAAGTCCATCCATATCATGAACACACGATAAGAGTTACACATAAAAGGAAAGGATCAGTACAATGAAAGATATTATCCAAAGTAATTCCGGGGTTACCCATAAAAGTGGTGTGAAAGGCGATCATGCAGGCAGAAAGCACAAAGGCGTGAAAGAAGGCATTAATGCCCCCTCTCAACAAACCATCGTACAACCAAAATTAGAGCTGACCACACCCGGGGATAGTTACGAGCGTGAAGCCGACCGTATGGCAGACTTTGTGATGCGAAAGGCGTATAGCGGGCTACCCACAGAGATGCCCTCCACTAGCTCCGTACTCCCCCCTTTGATTTCTCGTCGTGCAAGTAGCTCTACCTCCGGAGTCGCTGTGGATAGCGCCACAGAGAGTGGCATACACGCCTCGCGGGGAGGAGGGCATCCGATGCCTACGGCACTACGATCGCAAATGGAGAGCGGTTTCGAGACAGACTTCTCCAGAGTGCGCCTGCACACAGGCTCTGCGGCCGAAGCTATGAGCAACGACCTAAGTGCCAAAGCCTTTACCTATGGCAACGATATATACTTCAACCGCGGGCAGTATAGCCCCGATACCACAGCAGGACAACATCTGATAGCCCACGAGCTTACGCACGTGGTTCAGCAGAGTGGAAAGGTAGGGAGAGAGGAAGAAGAGAACGAGGAAGACAAAATAGTTAATGAAAGCACAAAAAAAGACCAAGATGAAATAACTACTAATTACGATAAATGGATGGAAGAGCAGGAAGTTAGACGTTATAATAATAATATAGACCCAAAAGAAGACTTTGAAAATTCTGCTTTAAAAAACATTGGAATGATGCCCATGATTCGGAATTCAATGATCACCGCTGTTTACTTAATTCATAAAACCCGATACTGGCTCAAGTATTGCATTGATAAAGAGATACTACGACAAAAAGAAGACGAAGACTCTGAACTGTACTCATCTCACATAAGAGATAAAGAATACTACAGAAACCTTGTTACTACTATCCTAAGTAGCCCGAACTTCTTAAGCATAGTATTTAACAACCTAGGTTGCATTAGAGAAAAAATTGTCAAATATGATTTTCATAATTTCAAATACATCAAGTTGATAACAAACGAAAATCAAATGCAAACTTACGGAGTAAATAAAGGCGGAAAAATAGGATTATCAGATATGTTTTTCGGACATGGACTTACAAACAAGGATAGAGCTTACGCTATAATTCATGAATTTGCTCACTCTGTTTTACACAATAGTGGAGAAGAACTATATATTGACAACTTCGAAGAAACAGAAAAAGGTATACCTCCTCGTGCAGAAGTATTTTGCGACATATTCAACACACTAAACATATATAATAAAGAAAAATGCATTAATGATATTATCAAGACCAAGATAATCAACAGTCCTGACTTTTATGTCTTATTGTGCTATTTATTTGCATACTAACAATTAAAAACACCTCCATGCCACTATATCAAGCATTGACATATATCAAAAAGAAGGTTGAGGGGATGCTCAACACTCCGAACGTAGAGATCTACCTTGACAGCGTCGGAAAAGACGATGTGAAAGAGGGCGTATATGTGTCATTGCTCTACGCCGAGGAGGAGAAGACCCTAAAAAATAACGACTACCTTCAAACCTATTACGAAAAGGAAAACCCAAGCAAAGTAGAGGGGTACCGCAAGGTGAACCCAAAGCTGTATCTGAATCTTTATATACTCATTGCATCCTCATGTTCGCCTTATGAAGAGGCTCTGAAGCATATTTCTTGCATCATTGCCGGTTTCAGACAGAAAAACGTATTCGGAAGAATCAAAAAGGAAGATGGCACCGTGTCGGACGACTTCGGCGAGGGCTTTGAATTGCTAGACAAATTGGTATTCGACATCCACACCTTGTCGTTCGAGCAACACAATTCGCTATGGCAAACCATAGGAAGCAAACAATACCCATGTATCGTGTATAAGGTAAGGGCAATAGCCTTTGCCGAACCACAGACAGGCCCCGACATGAAGCCTATCCAGAAGGTTCTCGGCTTGATAAAGCCCATTACTCCCGGACAGCTACCTGAAGGATCGGATGCCACCATCACCGACGCCGCTCAAATAAAGGCGGAAAAAGCTCAAAAAGAACAATTGGTCAACGACAGTTTTGAACTGATAAAAGGAGATCGTTCCGTCATTGTTGTAAATTCGAAAGAGGTGTACGACAGCGTAAAGGCGATGCTGAAATCAAAGTAACAAACAGAAAAAGGAATCATCACAAATCAATATTAACCAATTAAAAATCAAGTAATTATGGCAAGTTACAAAACACCCGGAGTGTATGTGGAAGAAATCCCCAAGCTCCCCCAGTCAGTAGCGGATGTCCCTACGGCAATCCCCGGCTTCGTAGGATACACCGAGTTTTCGTCGTCCAATTCTGATATCTCTGTCCCAGATTTACAGAACAAGCCAAAGAAGATCGGATCTTTACTCGAGTTTGAGCGCTTTTTCGGTAAAGCTCCTCAGCTAACATTGTCTAGTAATGGTGAGCCAAACAATCAATTTGTCACCTACGATAGTATTCGTCTCTTCTACGACAACGGAGGCGGTGTTTGTTACATTGTCTCCATTGGCGACTATAATTCGAAAAATATAACCTCCACGAAATTCACAGAAGGGCTGAAAAAACTTGAAGACATTGATGAAGTCACTTTGCTGGTAATGCCCGATGCGGCAACCTGTTTGGATGCGAGCCAACTGGCTTCGGTACAGGTAGCGGCACTGTTGCAGTGCAAAACATTGAAAGACCGTTTTGCCATTCTCGATGTGAAAGAAGACTTTTCGAAGGAAAATGCCGACGACCAGATCCAAGCTTTCAGAGATGGTATTAAGACCGAAGGGCTTGAATATGGAGCTGCGTACTATCCGTATATTTCCACAGCATATACATACAACGGATTTGACTTCTCTTCTATTCTTGGGCTTATCATGAAAGAAAAGTACAAGACTTCAGATACGCAAAAGTTGTTTGAGCAGCTGTTTAAAAACGACATCTCATCTTGCTTGACGGCCTATCGTGCTTTGAGGGATTCTCAGCAAATCCAAAAATACATAAACGGGAAAACGAACAAGCAATTAAGGCCTTGTTATTCACCAGCCAATATCGACTATGAGACGGTCAAAAACATATGGAATAGTGGAGAGCCGGTAAAAGAGTTTGGTATTAAGCTGGAAGGCAAGGACAAGGAGAAGATATGTGGAGAAAAATACGAATCGTTAAAATCAGCGAATTCGGAAGAATTGAAGGCGTACATCCTCTCCCAACTCCCTCCTTCCGTAGGTGATGAAGGTCTGGATGATACTCGAAAAAAAGAAATAGCAGCCCCCTTCCTTCAAAAGAAAGTCATTGAAGACTTGGTTGGAGAGCAAATAAACAAGGACGACTCCCTTTATTTGTCACAAAATCTCTTGAAGATTAATCCTACCGACAAAGATCAACAGGTCAAGGAAGAAGCTCTGAAGCCATTTATTCCATTTTATGAAGAATATGAGAAAGCTTTGGCAGCCAAGGCCTCTATTGTGCCGCCAAGTGGAGCTATTGCCGGGATTTATGCTCAGAACGACAACTTTGCGGGTGTTTGGAAAGCACCTGCTAACATGGGCATCGCATCCGTCAAGGGGGTTAGTCGAATGATCAACAACCAGGTTCAAGAAGGAATGAACGTTCATCCCACGGGGAAATCGATCAATGCCATACGAGCTTTCAGCGGCAAGGGAATCTTGGTATGGGGAGCACGCACATTAAAAGGCAACGATAATGAATGGCGTTATATTCCCGTCAGACGTTTGTTTAACTATGTTGAAGAAAGTGTGCAGGAATCCACCGAATGGGCAGTCTTTTCGCCTAACAACCAAAATACATGGACAAAAATCAAATGCCAGATCGAAAACTTCCTTACCAATATCTGGCGTGCGGGAGGTTTGGCAGGAGCTACGCCCGACCAGGCTTTCTATGTCAATTGCGGTTTGAATGTCACCATGGATGCACAAGACATATTGGAAGGCAGACTCATCGTGGAAATCGGGATGGCTGCAGTTCGTCCGGCCGAGTTCATCATCCTTCGTTTTTCACACAAATTACAAGAATCATAAACAACTAATAATAGAAGATAATCACTATGGAAGAAACGAATTATCCATTACCGTCATTTCACTTCGAAGTGAGATGGAGTGCAGAAGAAAAAGAGGCAGTTCCATTTACTGAGGTTTCGGGACTATCGGTAGAAAATCAAGTTATAGAGTATCGGGAAGGCAATAGCAAAGTGTATTCTACCATTAAAATGCCGGGACTGAAAAAGTATGGGAACGTTACATTGAAACGCGGCGCAATGGCCAAAGACAATAGCCTATTCGATTGGTGGAACAAGGCTCAACTGAACAATAAGATTGAGCGTAAAAATGTCGTTATCAACCTATTGGACGAATTGCACGAACCTGTTATTACTTGGACACTGCAAAATGCATTTCCCGTAAAGGTGGATAATGCCAATTACAATTCGACTAGTAACGAAGTGCTGATCGAAACAATTGAGTTGGCACACGAAGGCTTGACCTTGTCTCGACCAAAGGCCAAATAATCAATTATGTACACTTCTCCGTCATCCCTCGCAAGGGATGACGGAGACAATTGCTGGTGATAATCATTTTTCTGAGAAAAGCTGTGGCAAAAAAAAGAAAAGAAAACGAGATTTATTCCTTAGTCCCTGCGTTTAGTTTCAGAGTTGATTTTGTGGATGGACTAAAAGCCGACAACGTATCATTTTCCGAAGTGAGCGGACTTCGGGTAGATATCCCATGCGAAGAGGTATCGAGTGGAGGGGAAAACGACTGGATTTACAAGTTGCCCAAACCAGTAAAACTGTCAAATTTGATTTTGAAAAAAGGGATCTTGCCCCATCCTAATGAATTTGTTGCTTGGTGTAAAAAAGCCATTTATGAGTTCGAATTCGTCCCAGCCACAATAATTGTTTCATTGATTGGGGAAGATGATACCATGATAAAGTCATGGGAGATATCCAATGCTTATCCGGTAAGATTTGAAGCCTCTTCCTTTGACGCGAACAAGAATGAAATCGTTATTGAAACCGTTGAGCTTGCGTACAGCAAAATACATTTGTATAAATCACCGGAAACCGAAGATATTGACAACATAAATAGTAAAACACGAACTAAATAAGATTCTAGAGAAAAGCATTTAAGGTTATCATCAATAGCTTAGGGGTTCTATCAATCGAATCTGTTGGAGAATCAGGGATACAATGGTAAATCATAAATGAGTAAAACAACGGAAATATGACTATCAAAATAAACGAATTGATCATTAGAGCCAGGATAGAAAAGAATGATAACTTTTCGCAAGATCTTCCCAACGTTCCTACAGAAAACGATGAGTATCTGGCTCTGAAAAAGCCCATGGAAATTGTGAGTATCAATAAAATCAACCGAGAAAGATAAATTGAGAAGTCATGAGTGAAAGTGGCAATGAAAGTAGCGTAAAGAAGAGCGGAGAGATAGCACGTCTCGTGTTCAGTAGAAACGCTGACGGCTCCAAGGAGAAACCGGAGAACGGGAAACTTGATTTCACCGTGATGATTAATCCCGAAAGCATTTCCAGGGCTTTGGGCATAGAGACAACCAGCAACAATTCGGCAAAGTCAAAGAACAAAGGGGATGCATACAGCTGCAAACAGGAGACCTTATCATTCACCTTTTACTTGGATAGAACGAATGTAGTTCCAAAATCTCAAACGAGACATGATTCTCAAAGTGTTGATGAAATGATCAAGGAATTTTTGGAAGTGGTGTACAAGACTTCAAGTGGGAAGCCTGTTCAGTCCGTTGCAATACAGTATGGAACTCATCTTTGGACGGTTCGAGCCAACTCAATCACAATCGAATACAGTTTATTCTCCAAAGGAGGCGAAACTTTAAGAGCAAAGATTGCCTGCACTTTCGCTACCATTATCGATGACGCTTCTAAGCCGAACCCACCTCGGAAGAAGCGCAAGAAGACAACGGCAACCCAACCTTCGAATTGTGTTTGCGAATGTCCTCCCAATACCATCGAAACAGCAAGGGAAAGCAATCAAGATACACTTTATACGAGTTCTGAAGCGAATTATTCCACAAATGACGGGAGAGAAATCAAGGTATAATAGGAATTAGTAAAATAAGGAAGTATGAACGACATAGAAGAAGCCAAAAAGATTTCATTGGAGTTTAAAGTGCTGATTAATGACAATGATGTTGCAGACGTTGCAGATGTGATTTCTATTTCTGCATACAAGCGATTCTGCAAGATATCAACAGCTGAAGTCGTTCTGCATTATGGGAGTCTACTAGATGACGATTTTGTCGATGATAAAAATCAAGACATCTCCATCGGTGGCGAAATGGAAATTTATGCCGATGATGGAGAGAGGTGTATATTTAAGGGAGTGATTGTAAAAAAGTCAGTTAGCCTATCGAATAAAAGATCACTTTTGACGCTTACCGCCAAAAACAAAGCCTATAAAATGACTCTCAATCGATATAACTATGTCTTTTCAGAAATGAAAGACAGTGAAATGATTGAGGAGGTAATCAATAAGTACGGGTTAGACTGTGATGTCGAGGCTACATCCTATAAGAACGAAATTGCCACACAATACAACTGCAGCGATTGGGATTTTATCAACATTAAAGCAGAGTCAAATGCGCTCCTGGTTTTTACTGATGATGACAAAATCATAGTCAAAAGACCAAAGGTCGAAAGTGCGAAGTTTGAAATCAATGGTTATGAATCCATTGTCGATTTTGATGCGCAACTTGATGGGCGTACCGCTTTTTCGGAATATAAAGCCTTCTCATGGAACTATAACAGCCAAGAAAAGCAGGAGGTGGAGAAAAAAAATGCTTCAAACGACTTCCAACAAGGATCTCAGCAAACCAAACAGTTGGCCGACAAACTTAAAAACGAGACCTTTACCATGAACATTAATAGCTATTTTGTCGATAATGATGTTGTGGAAGAAAAAATCAATGCCACTATCATGCGAAATAATCTATCACGCATTATTGGCAAGGCAAGACTATTTGGTGTAAGTGAGATAAAACCAGGAGAAACCGTCAAGTTTAGCGGATTGGGGGACAGCTTTAACGGTGATGCCTATGTGACTGAAGTGGGATTTGAATTTGAAAAGGGAGCTTGGAATACAACCATTGGATTCGGGTTGGAGGAAACTTCCTACTACTGGTCATATGATGATATTAATGCAGCACCCGCTGCAGAGCTTTCTTCCGCAGCACATGGGTTGCAAGTTGCAAAGGTGGTGGCGTTGGAGGGAGACCCCGCCGATGATTTCAGGATAAAAATCTCACTTCCCTGTTTTAACGGCGAAAACACTGAAATATGGGCGCGCTATGCTACAGCCACCGCAGGAGACAAGAGAGGTGTTTTTTGCTTTCCCGAAATTGATGACGAGGTGGTCATAGGATTTGTCGATCAAAATCCAAATAATCCAATTGTGTTAGGATCCCTTTATAGCAATAAAATGGCTTCGTCGCAGACACTAAGTGATGATAATAATGTAAAAGGCATTTATCTGAAAAGCGGTGTCAAGTTGGAAGTCAACGAAGAGGATAAAATCATCACCGTTGAAACACCTGGAAATAATAAACTTGTTTTGAACGACAAAGACGGAAAGATTGAGATTGGTGATGCAAATGGGAATCAAATTGTTATGGACAACCAAGGTATAGTGATCAAGAGTGCTGGAAAGATGTCCCTTGAAGCGACATCGGATATGGCGCTGAAAGGCGTGAACCTAACAGCGGAAGCTTCGGCATCGTATAAAGCCTCAGGCAATGCAAATGCCGAAGTGTCTTCTTCGGGAATCATGGTGGTAAAAGGGGCGTTAGTACAAATCAATTAATCAAAAAATCATGGCAGCAGCAGTAAGGGTCGGAGATGTGACAACACATGGAGGGGTCGTAACAGGACCAGGGGCTCCAACCGTTATGATCGGAGGAATGCCCGCAGCGGTGATGGGAGATATGCACACTTGTGCGATAGTGCCTACGGCGGCAACTCCACATATTCCTTCCTCGCCTTTTTTAATCGGAAGTACATCAGTGTTGATTTGTGGTAAACCAGCCATTCGCGTAACAGACATTTGCTTGTGTGGAGCAAACGCTGCAGTTGGTTGTCCCTCGGTAATAATTGGAGGATAGACATGATAGATAATGACAACTTATATGAGTTTTTAGGGAAAGGATGGAGCTTCCCACCCACATTTTCGAAGACATCAAGAAGTGTCAAGATGCTAGAGAATGAGGAAAATATCGCTAAAAGCATTAAGGTCATTGTGCTAACAAGATTGGGTGAAAGGTTCTTCCACCCCAATTTTGGGACGGAAATCAATGATTTTGCTTTTATGAGAAATGTGATATCGAAGGATAGGATCCGATTGAAAAGAATGATAGAAACCGCCATTACCGAGAATGAGTATCGGGTTGATGTGGATCAGGTTGATATTCAAAACAATCAACAAGAAGGTTGTGTAGAAATATCGGTGGCTTATACCATCAAGGCGTTCGACACAAAATACAACATGGTGTTCCCGTTTTATTTAGAAAGCGGAGTTGGGTATTTAGAATAAAAGGCAAAAGAAATGAACCATTTGAACGATCATAAGGGAACCTATAGGCACGAGCGATTTCCCAAGGCGTTGGATCCCAATTATTTCAAATTGGATGAACGCTCTTCCAACGATATTATAGAGCAAACGGCAATGTTGGCATCGTATATAAAATACTACAACGAACAGCATCTTGAAGACGGAAATTGGGAAGCTTTCTTTGAGAACATTTATGATTATGTTCACCACGAAGTTGATTTTCAAAAGATAGATGAATGGGAGAAAAATGCCCAAGCTCCTCCCCATTTGGCTTTATACTTAGCCTTTGTCGAAGTTTTCAGAATAGCGCAGGACGAGCTGAATCGTTTCTCCCAACGTCATTTAGAGTATTACTATAAAAACATACTTGGATTTGAAAGTAATATGGCTGTGCCCGACAAGGTGTATTTGTTTTTCCAAATTGATAAGAAGGCGATTAAAACACAAATCCCCAAGGGAACGCTTTTTGAAGGGGGCAACGATAAAAACGGGAAGAAACGGCTGTATGTGTCCGACTTCGATTTGACAGTCAACAAATCGGAGATCGAACAAATCAAAACATTGAGCATTAAAACCTTCAAAAAAGACAACAAGAATTACCTCGACTTCACCACACAAGACAATATACTGACCGATAAAGCCTCCCATCCTGCTGATATTGGTTTTGCAATTTCCTCCCCAATGTTCTATTTGAAGGATGGAAAGCGAACACTGGAAATCAAATTTTGCGATAAAAAAAGTGCTCGTCTAGTTCATACGTGTGCAAATGTCGAGTATTCTTCTCCCCTCGGTTGGCAACCTGTTCCAATGAAATACGATCCAAAAGAGGAGAGGGTTAGTATCACAGCTACCAAGGCATTGCCTTCATTCGCCATCTATGACGAAGAGGTGCATCAAATGCACATTAAAGCCAAAGACCCTGTCTTGCGTTTTGTTTTTTCAAAGGGAGAACCGATTGCCGAAGGAAATAGAAGAGAGCTGTTTGCATTAGGCGTAAATTTGATCAGTTCGATAAAAGTTAACGTTGAGGATTCAAAGGATCTATTGCTTTACAATGATTATGGAAGGTTGAATAGCGATATGCCGTTTATGCCATTCGGACCCAACCCTATCCCGCAATCTTCTCGCTTCTTAATGGGGAACAATAAGATTTTCAACAAATACCTCCGGTCTTTTGAGGTCAATATTAAATGGAAGGGCATCCCCGATGATATTGAGAAATACTATCAAACCTACAACGATGGCTGGGATTTGTTAAGTGAAAGGCAAAAGAATTTGTACAAGAGTTTTAAAGAGAATAATTTCTCAAAGTTTAGCAGGACCAAACTTCCTGGTCGCTTATTGTACCTAAATAATGGCAATTGGTTAGAAAACCTAGAATTTACCAATGAAGGCGATAGCATTCGTGAGATGGTAAGGGATTACACCAATCAAACAAAATCTGGGTTCGTTCAAGTTGTTTCTTCCATTGATTATGGTCATACGATATTCGGTA
>ERZ773250.1819-NODE-1819-length-10329-cov-4.477613_pt1 | contig 10329 bp, 8 predicted proteins | sample MGYA00511258_ERZ773250 | MGnify/ENA primary metagenome ERZ773250 (study PRJEB29015, sample SAMEA2738164) | human oral metagenome | biome: human oral; feature: human-associated habitat; material: saliva | place: China | collected 2187 ... | reverse complement strand
CGGGGCACAGTGACTACAAGGCGATGAAGCCCTACATCGACATTGCGGACGACATCAAGGCTAATGCCATGAGTAAGTTCAATCAATTGTAGGCCACGTATTCGACTTAGGAGAGTAGTGATTCTGCAATGAAGAACGATTGAGACGGGAGTAACCCATTCATCCTATATAAGGATGAGACCTAAGTCTTGCGCTATATTCCGCACGATGTTATACCTTTACAAATATACTACTGGTCGCATGAGTAGATGAAATCACCATATTATGGTAATGAATAGGATAAAGGCTGTATTGGCAGAGATGCAACTAACGAGTAAATGGCTTGCCCAAAAGCTGGGTAAGGCGGAAAACACGGTCTCTCGTTGGTGCTCCAATAGGGTACAATCCTCCTTGGGGAATCTGGTAGAGATTGCCAATGTATTAGATATAGAGGTCAGAATGCTCCTCGCCCCCACAAGAGATAAGTCGATATAGCTACACAATGGCTAAGAAAAAGAAACTAGAAGGAGCTGGCATACCCAGCCTCGAAACGATACTTTTCAACTGTCGAGAGTACCTCCGCAGTAATGCTTCGCTCAACGATAAGCGTGACCTCCTGCTGACACTCGTTTTTCTGCGCTTCATTGGCGAGAAGTTCGAGGACGAGCAGCAGCTCCTGCGTCAGCAATGCCTAGAGAATGGCCTGACGGACGAGGGCGAGATACAGGACTTCCTCGATCAGCCTGGTATGTATAGTGGTGTTGCCTTCGTCCCTCCTTCTACTCGCTGGGAAGAACTCATACTTCTTCCCCCTACAAAGCTCAACTCCTCGCTCGATGATGCTTTGATAGCCCTGGAGGATAGCGGTGAGGTCTTCAAGGGCTGTGTGCGCTTAGGGCTCTTCACTAGTATCAATCTCGAGGCGAACATTATTAAGAAGGTGATGGATGAGGTGAGCAAGATCTCGCACAAGGCCTTTGGTACAGAGCGAGACCTCATCGGGCGAGTGTACGAATACTTCCTAAAGAGCTTTACCATCAATGCTACCAAGGAGGAGGGAGAGTTCTATACTCCCCACGATATCGTAGAGCTGATCGCAGCCTTTATTGAGCCTTTTGATGGCACACTCTACGACCCCTGCTGTGGCTCGGGTGGCATGTTTGTGCAGTGTGCCAAGTATGTCGAGGAGAAGCAAGGTGACATCATGCAGGTCAATGTCTATGGACAGGAGGCGGACCCCGCCACTTATCGCTTGGCGAAGATGAACCTGGCTATGCGTGGGATCTCGCACCACCTCGGTGATCGCAATGCCTCGACCTTCTCTAATGATATGCACCGAGGGATGACCTTTGACTATATCATGGCGAACCCACCCTTCAACCTCAAGAAATGGTACGACTCTTCTCTTGAAAACGATGGTCGTTGGGCTGACTATGGTTTACCTCCCGAGAGCAATGCCAACTATGCTTGGATATTGCACATGCTCTCCAAGCTCCGTCCTGAGCGTGGTGTGGCGGGCTTTCTCCTGGCCAATGGGGCTTTGGGGGATGGCGATACGAAGACTATTCGACAGAAGCTCATCGAAGCAGACAAAGTTGAGGCGATCATCGTGCTCCCTCGTGAGCTCTTCTACACCACAGATATATCTGTCACGCTGTGGATCCTCAACCAGAATAAGCGTGGTGGACGCTGGCACGACCGTAAGCTCCGCTCTCGGCAGGGCGAAGTGCTATTCATGGATTTGCGTAGCTGGACGGACAACCCAGTCAAGGGCGAGCAGAAGAAGAAGGTAATGTTCACTAAAGAACAGATCCAGCGAGCTGTCTCTATCTATCATGATTGGCAGGCGGAGGGGACGGATGGCACGAACTATGCCCAGCCTGAGCTCTATCGGTCTGTGGGCATCAAGGAGCTGGAAGAGCAAGACTTCTCGCTTGTGCCCAGTCGCTATATTGAGTTTGTAGACCGTGATAGCCAGATCAACTATGACGAGGTCTTGAGAGATACTACCCAAGTAGTTCAAGATCTCCTACTCCGTCAGCAAAGTAATGGCAAAGCTCTACGCAAAGCCCTCAAGCACCTCGGCTATGACTGCGAATAAGACGAAGTGGGTACGCCTCGGAGATTATATCGAACTTTGTGATGAGCGCAATAGCGCGGGAAAATACTCAGTAGAGGATGTAAGGGGCATCAGTACTGACAAAACTTTCATTGATACCAAAGCGAATATGGAGGGGGTGTCTGTGCTTGCCTACAAGGTTGTACGTCCTCATATCTTCGCTTATGTAGCAGACACCTCTCGTAGAGGAGATAAGATAGCCTTGGCACTTAATACATCAAGTCAAACCTATCTTATTTCATCTATATACAGCACGTTTCGGGTCGTAGGAGAGCTCCTCCCCGAGTATCTCTATATGCTATTGAGGCGAGGCGAGTTTGACCGCTATGCCCGCTTTAATTCTTGGGGAAGTGCCAGAGAAACATTTAGTTGGGAGGAGCTTTGTCGTGTTCGCATTCCCCTGCCAAGTATGGAGGTTCAGCGAGATTTGGTGGCAACTTATGAGGGCTTGAAGCGTTTGGCCGAAGACAATGAAGCCTTGATTACTCCGCTTACTGAGGCCTGTCAGGCATTCATTGTAGACTGCAAGCGGCAATATCGCTCTGTCCCCCTCGGTGACTATATCGAGGAGGTAGATGAACGCAACACGAAGGAGAAATGTTCTGTGGCGAATGTCAGGGGCATCAGTACTGACAAAACATTCATTGCCACTAAAGCCAATATGGAAGGTGTGTCTGTATTTACCTACAAAGTCATAAGACCTGGTATTTTCGCTTATGTTGCAGACACCTCTCGTAGGGGGGATAAGATAGCCTTGGCGTTTAACTCCTCAAGTGACACCTACCTTATTTCTTCGATATATACTACATTCAAGGTTCTAGACAAGCTACACCCAGAGTATTTATACCTGCTAATAAGCCGAGGAGAGTTTGATCGCTATGCTCGTTTCAATTCTTGGGGTAGTGCGAGAGAGACTTTCAGCTGGGAGGAGCTTTGTCGTGTACATATTCCTCTCCCTCCACTAGAGGTACAGCTTTCCATCGTAAACCTATACCATTGTATCGAGGACGCTAAACGTATTGCCCGAGAAGCCCGAGAACGCTTGGGGACGCTCTGTCCCGCCCTTGTGCAGTATGCTATAGAAGCCTAAAACTATCGTACGAAGGATATGAGCAAGGTGTCAATACGATTTTTCAATGACCGAGAGGTGAGAGCCGTTTGGGACGAGGCCGAGTCCAAATGGTGGTTCTCTGTGTTGGACATCATAGGCGTGCTGAACGACCAAGACGACTACAACAAGAATAGGAACTATTGGAAGTATCTCAAGACGAAGCTTAAACGTGAGGGGAGCGAAGTGGTTAGTGCTACTAACCAGTTGAAGCTACTTGCACCTGATGGGAAAAAGCGACTTAGTGATACGCTCGATGACCAAGGAGTGGTGGCACTTGCTCAAAGCTTCCCCAACGCTCGTGCGATGCGCTTCGTGGAGTGGTTCGTCGGGGGCGAAGAAACGATTGATGGTCGCAGTAGATCCAAGGCATACGCTCTCTTTGAGAGTGGGCTCTTAGAAGGTATTGAGGTCGGTACAATGCGGGGCTTGCAGCAAATACACGCCTATCTCTTTGGTGGACTTTATGACTTCGCAGGGCAGATCCGACAAGTCAACATCGCTAAAGGGGGCTTCCAGTTTGCCATGGCTCAGTATCTGCCTACCACGCTTACTCATATCGAGCAGATGCAGGAGCAGACCTGGGAGCAGATTATCGATAAGTATATAGAGATGAATATCGCCCACCCTTTTAGAGAAGGCAATGGACGTGCTACACGTATTTGGCTCGACTTGATGCTCAAGAAGCAACTGGGGCTGTGTGTAGACTGGAGCCAGGTAGACAAATATGCCTATCTCGAAGCCATGAGAGCTAGCGTAGCCGACGCCTCAGCCTTGAAACGTCTGCTATACCCTGCCCTTACGGATAAGATCAATGACAGAGAGACCTTTATGAAGGGGATTGACTACTCGTATTATTATGAGCAAGCAGACTGAGCCTGCTCAGTAAGAATTAAGCCTATGAAGGTTTACGAAAGTGAGTACGAAGAAGCTCTCATCGACCTCCTCACAAAGGTAGGCTGGAGCTATGCACACGGTAGCAAGCTACACCGCACGAATAGAGAGATACTCCTCATGGATGATCTCCGTGGCTTCTTACACGAGCAGTATGCTGAGCTGGAAGACGATGATATCTCTGCCATCATTGATCACCTTCGTCACTCAGGTGGGCAAACACATTTTGCCCAGCTACGCTCTACCTATCGTCTCCTTATGGAGGGCTATCGCTATACGAGGCAGAGTGATGGGCGAGCCTTCGATATAGCTTATATAGACTTTGACGAGGCAAGACATAATCGCTTCCGTGTGGTTAATCAGTTTGAAGTGGGCTATGGGCAAGGAAATGACATCCGCATCCCCGATGTGCTCCTCTTCGTCAATGGCATACCGCTCTGTATCTTCGAGCTGAAGAATCCTACTGATGCCACGGCCACGATAGCCGATGCCTATGAGCAGATCCACACTCGCTACAAGAGGGATATCCCCCACCTATTGAGGTATTGCCCCCTCTCTTGCATTAGTGATGCTACACGCAACAATACCAAGCTCGGCACGACCTATACACCTTATGAGCATTACTATGCCTGGAAGAAGGTACACAACGAAGATCCAGCAGCTCAGAGCGGCATTGACCAAGTGCGGACCATCGTGGGTGGAGTGTACGAGCCCGAGCGTTTCCTTGAGATACTGCGTGACTATGTCTACTTCCCCGACGCCAAGAGCGATCGAGAGGAGGAGGTCGTGTGTCGCTACCCACAATTCTTCGCCACACGACAACTGAGAGATCATGTGCTCAAGGCTCATGCCGAGGGCGATCGCCGTGGGGGAACTTACTTCGGAGCTACAGGCTGTGGTAAGACCTATACGATGATGTTTCTTGCTCGGCAACTCTCGCTTCGCTCACCCGAATTGGGCTCGCCTACCATCGTGATGATTGTAGACCGAGAGGACTTGCAGTCTCAGGCGGGTAATCTCTTTCTCCGCTCCGAAGAGTTCCTTTCGCTTGGCACAGCTAAGATTATTGAAAGCCGTGCCGACCTCAAGGCAGAGATGAGCCTACGCACCTCAGGAGGATTTTTTATCTGCACGATACAGAAGTTCTGCGAGGAGACGGGACTGCTTAATGAGCGACGAAATATCGTTTGCTTCTCCGATGAAGCTCATCGCTCTCAAGTAAGGCTCAACATGAATCTCAAGGTCAAGGATAAGGACAAGGGGATGGAAGGCAAAGAGGACAAGAGTGATGAGCTGGGAGCTTTCATCACGAAACCTTATGCTGAGCTACTTCGTACGGCTTTCCCCAATGCTACCTTTGTGGGCTTTACGGGGACGCCTATTGACGACACGATTCAAGTCTTCGGGCAGGTTGTCGACAGCTATACGATGCGGCAGGCTGTCGCAGATGGCATCACACGAGACATCAAGTATATCCCACGCATTGCCAAGGTAACTCTCGAGGCAGAGAAAGTACAGCAGATAGACGCCTACTACCAGCAGTGTGCCGAGGAGGGAGCTACTGAAGCCGACATTGCTACAAGTAAGAAGGCTATGAGCGCGATGGAGGTCATCTTGGGCGATGACGAACGTTTGGAGCGTTTGGCAGCCGATATTATAGAGCATTACACTCAATGCTGTGACAACCGTCCCGATGTAGTGCAAAAAGCGATGATCGTCTGTAGCAAACGGCAGATAGCTTATCGGCTACTAAAGAAGTTTGAGCAGCTACGCCCCGATTGGTTCGAGGAGCGTAAGTCCCCAGATGATAGTCGCCTATCCCAAGAGGTGCTACAACGCCTTAGCCCCATGCCCATGATAGCCATGGTGGCTACACGTAGTGGCAATGACGCTGCCGATATGTATCACTACCTTGGCGACAAACAACGTGTCAAAAGGCTTGATGAAGCATTCAAAGCCCCTGAGAGCAACTTCCGCATCGTCATCGTGGTAGATATGTGGATTACGGGCTTCGATGTGCCTTGTCTCACCTATCTCTATAACGACAAGCCCCTGCAGAAGCAAACCTTGATACAGACTATTAGCCGAGTGAACCGTAACTATCCAGGTAAAGACTTTGGCTACGTGATTGACTACATCGGTATTCACAAAAACATGATGGAGGCGATGCGTCGTTTCGGAGGGGAGGACTTCGGACCCAGTGAGGACGATGTGGCTCAAGCCTATGAAGCCTTACGCATCGAGTTAGAGATCATCAAGCAAGTCTTTTCTAGATTTGATTTGACACCTTTTACCAACAAGGAAACGACACCCTTGGCTCGCTTGGACTGTCTCTCTCGGGCAGCTGAACATGTGATGATGATGAGTGAGATGCTCCATATTGATGGAGGCAAGGGTGTGCCTCAGAAAGTTAATGCCAAGACCTTCTTTCTCGCTCATGTGAAGCGACTCCGAGCTGCTTATGATATCTGCCAACCCTCGAATGTGCTCTCATACAAAGAACTGTCTCTCTCGCAGTGCTACATGGCTGTAGCTTCGTATGTGCGTAAAACCTCGGGTGAGAAGCACGATGTGGAGAGCATGAATAGAGCGGTCGAACGCATGGTTTCGGAAGCACTGCGCTGCAACTCGGTCGTGAGCATCCTCGAGACCGATGTGGAGAAACAAATCTTTAGCCCTGAGTTTACTGAGCAACTCAAAGACATTAAGCTCCCTGCCACAAGGCTCGAGCTCCTAATCAAGATGCTGCGAAAGACTATCCGAGAGTACAAAAACACCAATAAGGTGGAGGCAGAGAAGTACGAAGAGCTACTCCGTAAGACACTGGAGGCCTATCATGAGCGTAGGGCGTCTCTATCCGCAGCCGAAGCCTCTACGACACAGAACGAAGCCGTGAGTGCAATCATCGACGAAGCCACCAAGCAGGCGATGGAACTGCTCCGTCAGCTGGGCGAGGATAAGGAGAGCTTCCGAGGACTGGGCTTGACCTTCGAGGAGAAAGCCTTCTACGATATCTTGATACACTTGAGGGATAAATACAACTTCGTCTATGGAGAGGATAAGCGTGTCGGGGCGGTCATGATCAACGATAAGTGTAAGGCATTGGCTAAGAAGATTAAAGAACTTATCGATGTGCAGTCGTCTTTTACCGACTGGCTAAACAATCAGAAAGTACGCGCCGACCTCAATCAGAAGTTGTATTTTTGCCTCCGAACCAACGGCTATCCACCTCAGTATAATACAGAGGTTTTCACTCAGGTCATGGAGCAGGTCGAGCATTTCAAAACCTACGCAGGGGAATAGAAAATGTACAAAGGAACTATAAAATAGACAATTAAACAACCTCTTTATGGATTACAAAAGTAAAATCACTTCTCTCTCAGATCGATATAACCCCGAGAGAACCCAAGTAGTAGAAAATCGGCAGTTCAGAAATAGTGATCTACGCTTAACAGACAACGACGTTATTCGGTATGTCAAAAGAGCAATGTGTGCAGTAGATGAGGAGTATACCAGAAAGACAAAACAAGCTGGAGAGAGTGCTAAGCTTCATCTGAGCAATGCACTAACCGATGTCTCATTTGAGTATCAAGGGTCTATTATGACCGATACGCATATTAGAGGAGCTAGTGATATCGACCTTTTGGTCCTTTGTGATAAATTCCACAGTACTGAAATAACTAAGGTAAGAGACGAGATAAGCAGTCCATCTAGATACTACACACTACAAGAACGATCTCTTCTGGAGAAGTATAATCAGAATTTTTCTGTATATCAAGGGGATAGCTTCAGTGATTTGGCTAATCTTAGGGCTGATATCGAAAGAATAATGAGACAAACCTATGATGAGTGTGATACGTCACACGTTAAGGCTGTAAAAATAAGGAATAAGCATCTACATAGGGATGTCGATATTGTTACTGCATCTTGGTTTCAATCCTTGGATTATGTTTTACATGATATGCGTAAAGAGAGGCTGGGGATCAATATATACAATAAAAATAAGGGGTATGCAGAAGGTCCAGATTATCCATTCTTGAGTATCTCAAGAATAAACTTGAGAAGTGCTGAAACTTTTGGTCGTTTGAAAAGAATGATCCGTTTTCTCAAAAATGTGAGAACAGATTCTAATCTAAACATTCCCTTAAGTAGTTTCGATATCAATGCGATATGCTATTCAATTCCTATACGAGATTATGTAAATTGTGACTACAAGCAATTGGTCTATGTTTTATGGCACACAATGTTTCATCTATGGCATGATAATAAAGAAGGTCAGCTAAAATCTGTTATTGGAGATGAATATGTATTCCGAGGAAAGCCTGAAAAAGTAGAAGCATTAAAGATGTTAGAGGATGAGGTGTATAAGATCAAAACTGATTTAGAAAAAGCATGAAACCAAGGATATTTATAGGCTCTTCTTCAGAAGCATTAGACGTAGCCCAACGTATAAAAGATTTTTTCTCCCCAGATTATGAGTGCTTTTTATGGACGGATGATGTGTTCAAAAACAATGAATCTTTCTTAGAAACGCTGGTCAAATCTGCGAGTTTATTTGATTTCGGGTTTATGGTTTTCTCCGCTGACGATAAGGGAATTATACGAAATGAGCTTTTTGAAACACCACGAGATAATATTTTGTTTGAATATGGTCTATTCCTTGGCAGGGTTGGTTTAGACCGAGCCTTTATCATAGCAGAGGAAACGGTAAAAATTCCAACCGACATGCTAGGAATTACTCACACTCGATATATAGTAAGGACTGGCGAGCAAGGAAAAAAAGAAGCAACAGATTCTCTAGAAAAGGGACTTGAGAAATTAAAAAAGCAGATTGATGAGAATCTCAACTTAGGTCATCTAGGGCTTCTCCCCTCAACTGTAATTGCGATTTCTTACTTTGAAGGATTTGTTAAACTCGCAGCAGAGTGGATTATGAATAGTATCCCTAGCATAGAGTTAGAAGGCAAGAGTTATGAAAAATGTATTCTTTACATCAAGATGCCAGAAACCCTTGATACCGATATAAAGAAGAGTGCGAAACTATTCTATAAAAAACAAGGGCTTCATGAAACAGAAATAACAACAGGTCATCGGAATTATCCTATACATTTTGAAGCAAAGGATAATACTAATGATACATTAGAAATCTATGATATGCCTACAATACTTAGCGGTATCGACAAAGCTATCGATATGTATTTTAAGGTAGGGCATATTGGGAAAACTATTCAACAGCAATTGGCTGAGGATAATGAGATGAATAATTTCAAACGGGTTCTTCAATTATTGATTAACGAGGATGCATTTTGTCGTGAATGCGTGAAGATTATTTGAAATGTTATTCTTTCTTCCGATAATCAATGGTCAACTCCACGGCTTGCTTTTGCAGGTCGAGGAGTTCTTTTGTTAGGCGGTATATATCTTTCAGAATAGTCTCGAAAGTCTTCAGTCGTTCTGTGGTATGTAGAATGCGAACGAGTTGATTGTAGTTTACCCCTATCTTATGTACTTGAGCTGAGAGTGAGGAGAGCTTTCGGTAGTACTCCACAGCTGATTTATCCACCGCAATTACCTTAAAACTCTCTCCTAATAGCCTTGCTCTTGCAAATTCGGACTTGGAGCGACAGCCCGACCTTCTGTAAAGGTCAATAATTCGCAGTTGGTCTTTCGCATCAGGCAGACGGATATGCCAGTCTTCCCACTTGTCGGGAAAATCGCCATATCTCTTGGCGACGCCTTTCTTTCGTTTTCCGTTACTCATCAAGTTTCATTTTTCTGTTTCTCTAATTACAATGTTGGAGTGATTGATACCCCTATTGGGGCAAGGGTCTTTGTGCGACAAACGACAGTTTGTGTCACAAAGACACACCTTGCTAATATCAAGAAGGGATGCTTCATGGCCTCTACCGATCATTCTATTTCTTTAGTGCTTGAGCGAGCTTGGGCTCGAGACGTCGATATCTCGATTAATTAATTTCTCGAGATCTCGAGATTCGCCTCGGAGGATCGAGCTGCTGAAGACACTGATTTATCGATGAAGTCCTCTCTTGCGAGGAGGAGATATCTTCTTTCCTTGCGGTCGCTGGACAAGGTATTCGTTGACGTCTTTATAGGGAGCGTAGCACGCTCGCATATCCTTGACGGGTAGCCCAGCGTCGAAGAGTTGTTTCGTTGCTCGATCCCCTGCTTCATCATTATCAAGAAGGCTCTCGATCATCGTGTAGGCATG
>ERZ773250.1817-NODE-1817-length-10343-cov-3.033340_pt1 | contig 10343 bp, 10 predicted proteins | sample MGYA00511258_ERZ773250 | MGnify/ENA primary metagenome ERZ773250 (study PRJEB29015, sample SAMEA2738164) | human oral metagenome | biome: human oral; feature: human-associated habitat; material: saliva | place: China | collected 2187 ... | reverse complement strand
GCTTTGTAACGGAATTTAACCGAAGAGCCTTGGAAAAGCGAAGAGAAGAGAGGGAAGAAGGCATTCGTTTTATGACCTATCACAGTGCCAAAGGACTGGAGTTTGATGAAGTCTTTTTACCGGATTGTGTAGAGGGAGTCATTCCGGATGGAAGAGCGAAGAAGGAAGAAGAACTGGAAGAGGAACGGCGGAGCTTTTATGTTGCCTTTACAAGGGCAAGACTCGGGATTCACATCTACGTCACAAAAGAGCGCTACAGTAAGAAGGTGCATCCGTCCAGGTTCATCGGAGAGCTTTTGGACGGAAGCTAGGAGAGGAGCGGTATGGAAAAGCTAAAGATTTTGGTTGTGGATGATGAGGAGCGGATGCGGAAGCTCTTACAGGATTTTTTGAAAATGAAGGACTATGAAGTCTTACTCGCAGCGGATGGGGAAGAGGCTATTGATATTTTCTTCCGAAAGAAGGATATTGCACTTGTTATTTTGGATGTGATGATGCCGAAGATGGATGGCTGGGAGGTTTTGAAGACCATTCGTGAGCATTCCAAAGTACCGGTCATCATGCTGACGGCAAGGTCTGAGGAAAGCGATGAGCTCCGCGGTTTCGACTATGGAGCGGATGAATATATTGCGAAGCCCTTTTCTCCGAAGATTCTGGTAGCCAGGGTGGAAGCCTTGCTTCGCCGCACCGGGGCACAGAAAGAAGAAATATTGGAGGTGGGCGGGATTCGCATGGATGAGTCTGCACACAGTGTGACTGTGGACGGGAAAGAGATTGACCTGAGTTTCAAAGAGTATGAACTCCTGCATTATTTTATTGAAAATAGAGGCATTGCACTCTCCCGTGAGAAAATCCTGAACAATGTGTGGAACTATGATTATTTCGGCGATGCGCGTACCATTGATACACATGTGAAGAAACTGAGAGCAAAACTGATGGATAAGGGGGACTATATCAAGACGGTTTGGGGTATGGGGTATAAGTTTGAGGTAGAGTAGTCATGAAAAAACAGTATTTAAGAAAGAAGTTTTCTTTGCTCTTTGCCGGTGTTTTTTTCTGCCTCCTGGTTTTGATGTGGGTTGGAGACAGCTTTTTCCTGGAAGGCTTCTATGAAAAGCGGAAGGAAACGGTACTTCGAACTGCCTATATAGAGATGAACCGGTATTTGGAGAGCGGAAAGAGTTTCGCGGATTCCTTCCCCAGCGAGGAATGGACGGATGACAGTGATGCCACGCCGGCGATGCGCTACATTGCCCGTCTCACGGAAATGGAAAATATCTCCGTCATTCTGATGGACAACAACAGCTCGCTTTCCTATACGTCCTCTGCGAATTCCGATGCGCTTTTGAAACGACTTTCCTCGTATATCCTCGGGAAAGACGGGGAGAAGAGAAAAGTCCTTTTTCGGGGCGATAACTATACCATCGTTAAGACGAAAAACAAGGGAGATGACGGAGGATATATGGAATCCTGGGGCTACTTCTCCGACAACAGTACCTCTTTCATCATGTCTATGCCGCTTTCCAGCCTCAGTGAAGCCATTTCCGTTTTTAACAGTTTTTTGCTTTTCCTTGGCTTGATTACCCTTGCTATCGGGGTCATCATTGTCAATATTGCCTGCTATGAAGTCACTAAACCGATTCAGGAACTTGCGGATTTGTCTTTGAAAATGAGCAAACTGGATTTTTCCGCCCGCTTTCAGGGGGATGCCAGAGATGAAATCGGGACGCTCGGAAATTCGATGAACACCCTTTCGGAAAGGCTGGAAGAGACGATATGTGATTTGAAAAATGCGAACAATGAACTCTTGAGCGATATTGAGAATAAAAACCAGATTGACAAGAGAAGGCAGGAATTTGTGGCTAATGTGTCGCATGAGCTGAAAACGCCGATTGCTTTGATTATGGGATATGCGGAGGGGCTTTCCGAAGGTCTTTGTGAAGAGGAAGAGAGCCGTGCCTATTACAGTAACGTCATCTTGGATGAGGCGAAGCGGATGAATCACATGGTCAAGGATTTGATGAACCTTTCCGCCATTGAACAGGGGAAGGATCTTCCGGATTTTACGATTCTGGATTTTAGTAAGCTCCTTCGGGGTGTACTCAGCAATATGGATATTCTTCTCAAGCAGGAAGGCATTCAACTGGAGATGGATGTACCCGAGGATCTCTATCTTTGGGGAGATGAATTCAAGGTGGAAGAAGTGCTGATGAACTATCTGCAAAATGCCATTCATCATGTGGAGGAGCCGAAGCAGATTGATGTCTATACGGAAAATCGGGGGAAAAATCAAGTTGAAATTCATGTACGGAATACCGGGAAGGCGATTCCCGAAGAAGACCTGCCCCATGTGTTTGAAAAATTCTATAAAGTGGATAAGGCGCATACCCGTTCGTATGGCGGTTCGGGACTCGGGCTGAGTATCGTGAAAGCCATTATGGACAGTTTGCATCAGGACTGCGGTGTGAAGAATACCCTGACGGGCGTGGACTTCTGGTTTACCCTGGAAAAGAGAGAAAAAGCATGGGAGTAGAGTGCGCAGGTAAAAGTTAAAATTATTTTAGTGCAGAAAAGGGCAGTCTATGATAAAATGAAAGAGAACTTATAAAGAAGGGAGTTTCAGATGATGGATAATCAAAATGATTTGTATAATAGGAATGATATGGGAGAAAACAGAGACAGCTTTTCCTCTTTTACGGAAGGAACCTTGTCTCCTTCTGCCTATAATGTAGCAATTGGGGTACATCTTTTGGCAGGACTGCTTATTACCTTTGTTCTTGCTTTACGGATACCCTATGTTTTGCCGCAGGTTTACTCGGTGCATCCGGTTGTTTTCTCTATCGGCTTTCTGGTATTGGGACTTGTAGGCGGAATGATTGCGGCAAAGGGAAACTATGTTTTGTCGTTAGTCGGCTATGGGATGAATATTTTGGCATTTGCCATCTTACTCTCCATGGTAACGATGCTTTATCCGGCAAATTATATCCTTCTTGCAGCTGTGCTGACAACGGTAGTGGTGCTTACGATGACCGTTGCCGCAGTGGTTTTCCCGAATGCTTTTCTTTCCATGGGAAAAACGATTTTTATTGCCTTAATCGGACTGGTTATTGCCGAGTTTGTGACGATGTTGATGGGAATGTTCTATCCGAATATCTTCGCGATAATCGGTATTTTCATTTTCTCTCTCTATGTGGGTTATGACTGGGCAAGAGGGCAGCAGTATCCGAGTACGGCAAGCTATGCCTGCTTTACGGCATTACAGCTCTATATGGATATCATCAATATCTTCATTCGTATTCTGCGTCTTTTGTCTAAGAGAAGATAAGCGTTTGCGGATAGGAAAAGGAATAAGGATATTTTCTATAAGGGAGGATGGAAAAGGTACTTTCCATCCTTTTTTATCAGCTGAGTTTATAGAAGAATGGAAGAGCGGAGTAGAAGAGGCAAATAGAAGAGCAATGAGCTCTTCCGAAAGGATAGAAAGCATGATTTGTAAGCATTGCGGGCGAGAAATTGATGAGGAAGACCGGATTTGTCCTTTTTGCAAGACACCGGTGATTCGGATTAAGGTGAAGAAGATTTGTGCGTTTTGTAAAACGGAAATTAAAAAAGGAGATACGGTTTGTTCCGGTTGTGGAAGGAAAGTACCGGAGAAGCTGAGGGAATTGCTGGCAAAGGAGGATGTAGCGGAGAGAGAAGAGAATCCGGAGGAGCGTTTCGGACAGGAAAAGGTGGATTTTCCGCTTCTGATGCTGAGCCTCCTGCCTCCGGTGGCAGCGCTGTTTTTTAAAGTTCTTTTTTCCAAAGTGGGTATCCTTCCGTGGTACATTACGGCTTTACTGGTTTATTTTGTAGTGGCAATGCTGGTTTCCTATACTATGGACAGCGAGATTCGACGGAGATGGAGACTGGAGAAAGGACAAGATATAAACGATTTTCAACATCTTTTCTTTTATCTCTGTCCGCCCTTTACAGTCTATTTTCTGCTTTGTAAGAGAGCCGGGAAAAATTGTCCCGTTTTTTTCTTTGAGGCAATGCATTTTGCGATTCTGCTTTACTGCATTTATATTCGATAAAGCTCTTTTTTATGAGGGAAGTAAGAAAGAAAGGATAGAATGGATTTTAATTTATGGAGAGAGGTCTCTTTTCCGGAAGAAATTGCACTGGATAAGATTGTGGAGAGTGGACAGTGTTTTCGGCCGAAGAAGATTTCTCCTTCTGTTTACCGCTTTATTACGAAACATTCCTTTTTGTACTGTAAGCAAGTTTCTGAAAAGAAGCTTGCTTTTTATGTGAAGGAAGAGGAAGATTGGGAGAAGCTTTGGCGTCCCTACTTTGATATAGAAAGGAACTATAGGGAAATAGAAAAGAAATATCCGGAGGATATGTTTCTCCGGAAGAGTATCGTTTTTGGAAGGGGGTTACGCGTCCTTCGGCAGGATCCGTTTGAGATGTTGATTACTTTTATTTTGTCTCAGAGGAAGTCTATTCCCGCGATTCGCAGTTCCGTAGAAAAGCTCTGTAGTGCGTTCGGAGAGAAGGTCTACAGTGCGGTGGAAGAAGAGGAGATTGCTTTCTTTCCGGAAGCGGAGGCTTTATTCGGTAAGGACCTTTCCCATTGCTCTCTCGGCTATCGGCTTCCTTTTGTCAAGGATGCCGTGGAAAGGGTTGTGGAAGGGAGCTTGGATCTTTCCGCACTGCAAGAGAAAGAGACGGAGTCACTACTGGAGACTCTGATGGAAGTGCACGGGGTAGGCGCGAAGGTTGCGTCCTGTGTTGCTCTCCTCGGCTACTCCCGGATGGATATTTCCCCGGAGGACGTCTGGATGAAGCGGATTTGGGAGAAGAAGTATCAGGGAAAGCGACCCTATGAGAAACAATCGGATGCCGGAATCATCCAACAGTATCTATTTCATTATGCTATTCACCATAAGGAGGAGTTTTAGTGTCTTACGCTTTTTTTGCTTTGTTGTCGAGAATGAAGTTTATTAACCGTTGGGCGCTTATGCGGAATGCACGGGAGGAGAATCTTTCGGAGCACTGTCTTGAAGTGGGGATTCTTACCCACGCCCTCTGTCTTATCGGAAATAAGAGGGAACACAAGCATCTTTCTGTTGAGAAAGCGGTCCTTCGTGCCCTGTATCATGATGCTGCGGAGATTCTTACCGGAGACATGCCCACGCCGGTGAAATATCGAAAAGAAGAGTTGAAAACAGCTTATAAAAAAGTGGAAAAAGAAGCGGAAGAACGTCTGCTTTCCACACTGCCCCCTTATCTTACAGAGGAGATACGCGGGGTTTTCTTTCCGGAGGAGTACGAAACGCTCGCCTATGAGAATCAATTGATTAAAGCGGCGGATAAGCTCTCCGCCTGGATTAAATGTGAAGAAGAACTTCGTGCGGGAAACCGGGAATTTGAGACGGCTGCGCTTTCTACCAAACAAAAGATAGAAGAGATGGCGGAAAACTTGCCGGAAGTCAGGATTTTTCTGGATGATTTTTATGCAGCTTATGGCAAGACCCTGGACCAGCTCACGGAAGAAGCGGATTAAAGTAGGACAATATGGCATATATATATGAAGAACGAGAAAAAAATGGAGAGAGGGAACTCATCCTTAGCGGTTACGACGGTGCGGTGAAGTGCCTCTCGGTACCCGCTTTCCTTCGCGGGGAGAGCGGAGAGATGCTTCCTGTTACGGAGATTGCTGCCCATGCCTTTGACGGCAGGGATGATCTTTCAGAGGTGGAACTCCCTAAAACGATTCGTGTACTGCGCCCTTTTTCCTTTTTTAATTGTAAGCATCTTCGCCGGTTTTCACTATGGGACAGTGTAGAGGATTATTTTGACGGAAGTCTTCGGCAATGTGTTTCTTTACGGAATGTGACGATCTACCTCGAGAAAGAAGAGCACTTTCAGATTGTGCGAGACATTCTGGGCGACAATGATCGGGAACTTGCCATGCATTTGTTTAAAAAAAGTGGAGAGGACGAGCGGGAATGCCTTCTTTTCTTTCCGGGCTATGTTGATAAAGTGCGGGAAGATACCATGGCAAGACAACTCCACGATACGATTGAGGGATGTGGCTATAGCTACCGACAAACGGTAGGAAGAAGGCAAATCGATTTCAGACTGTATGATCAGCTTTTTGAGAGGGCAATTTACGACGCGAAAGAAACGGCAGTTTATATTGCGCTTGGAAGGCTCCGCTATCCGCTTGCGCTTCTTCCGAAGGCGGAAGAGGCGTACCGTGCGTTTTTAGAGAGAGAAGACTGCTTTTCCGTGCACCTTCTCCTGATGGATAAGGAGATGGAATGGCTCCGTTTTTATTTGGAACTCAATCTTCTTTCTAAAGAGGCGGTTTCGGAAGCTTTGCTGTACTTATCCAAGGAAAATGAGCCGGAAATGCTTGCGCGACTTTTACTCTATCAAGAGACGCGGTTCGGAGGAGAAAGACGACGGTCCTGTTTTTCTGTGGAGGATTTGTAATGGATTTTGAAGAAAATGAGAAAAGGAGGAGCAGACTGTGGGACGGACAGGGGAAAGAACGGCAGCATCCCGGAAGCAAAGTGCAGGAGACGCTTTACAGAGCCTCGGCATTCGGATCTTTAATCAGGCGAGGATAGAGCTTTGTCTTACGATGCGCTATTTAAGTCGTGCCCTGCATCAGCTTTCCTTTCAAATGAGCCTTCATACCATGCGAACGGGAACGGATGGAGAGCGAATCTATTTTCATCCGGAGTTTGTGTTCCGCCTGTATGTAGAAAGTCCGCAGAAGTTCTATCGTGTGTATATGCATTCTTTACTCCATTGTCTTTTCTCCCATATTTTTAAAAGGGAAGACAGGGAGAAAGAACTCTGGAATCTAGCAACGGATATTCAGGTGGAGTATGTTTTGGATTCCATGGATGTAGACCTTTTGCGTAGACCTGCCTATCCTTTTCGTGAAGCGTATTTTCATACGCTGGAAAAAGAAATCAAGGTTTTAAGTGCAGAAAGGATCTATGCGTATCTTTCTAAAAAAACACTCTCCTATGAAGAAAAGCGGCAGCTCGAAGATGAATTTGTAAAGGATGATCATCAGTTTTGGGAGAAAATCGGGGAAGAGGAACGTAGCGCAAGGGGAGAAGCGCGGAACGGGGAGGAAGAAGAGAAAGGAGAGGAAAAGCAGAAAGAGCATACAGGACAGGAAGGCGCCTTGCAGGAGGAAAACGCGGCTCAGGACAGTGCGGAGAAGGAGGAAAGAGAGAAAGCGCAGGAAGGAGTAGACGCGAAGGCAAAGGCGGAATCCGCGGAAGAAACGGAAGCCCGAGAAAAAGGAGACGGAAAAGGAAGGAAAGAGGGCAGTGAAAAAGCAGATGAAAAGAGAGATCCGGACAGTCGGGAAAAAGAGCGGGATCTAGCAGACCGGTGGAAAGACATCGGGAAACGCACGGAAGAAGAGATGCAGAAGAAAGAGAAGGAAGGGGAGGAAGAGAAGTTATCATGGTTCCTTACCCTTTCTTACAAAACGTACACGCCTTTTCAGGATTTTCTTCGGAAGCTATCCGTAGACAAGGAAGAATTAAGGACGGATCCGGAATCCTTTGACTATGGCTATTATTATTTCGGGCTGACCCACTACGGGAATATGCCGCTTATTGAAGAAAATGAATATCGGGAGAGCAGGAAAATCCCGGAGCTGGTTATCGCAATCGATACGTCCTATTCCACGAAAGAGAAACTGGTAAAACGTTTTCTGGAAGAGACTGCTGCGATTTTGGGCAACAAGAATACCTTTTTTCAGAATTGTACCGTGCATATCCTGGAATGCGATGATAAAATTCAAAAAGACATCGTTTTCCACAGTTTGGAAGAAATCGATTTTTATCGGGAACGTTTTCAGGTAAGCGGAGGATATGGCACGGATTTTCGTCCTGTGTTTCAATATCTTGCCGACTTACGAAAAAGAGGAGAACTTACAGAGCTTAAGGCTCTGTTGTACTTTACAGACGGGAAGGGAAGGTACCCGAAGTCTGCACCGGGCTATCCCTGTGCTTTCATTTTTCCGAGAGGAGAAGAGATAGAGGATGAAAATGTACCGTCCTGGGCGTTGAAACTGTATATGTAAGAAATAGAGAGAAGACATTTTGGAAAAAAGAGTAGGGAAAAAGGGAAGGAGTAGAAAGAAAAGAGCATGACGATACAGGATGCGAAAGAAGAAATTAAGCGAACGGTGAAAGCGTATCATCAAAGAGATGAAAATGGAAAATATAAGATTCCGGTGGAAAAGCAAAGGCCGCTTTTTCTCATGGGACCTCCGGGAATCGGGAAAACGGCGATTGTAGAGCAGGTAGCGGAAGAATTAAAAATAAACCTGATTTCCTACACGATTACCCATCATACCAGACAGTCGGCAATAGGTCTTCCCTTTATTTCCCGGAAGAAGTTCGGAGAAAAGGAGTATGCGGTAACGGAGTACACGATGTCTGAAATTGTGGCTTCGGTGTATGAGCAGATTGAGCGGAGCGGGATTCAGGAAGGGATTCTTTTTCTGGATGAAATCAATGCGGTTTCCGAGACGCTTTCCCCTACGATGTTACAGTTTTTACAATACAAAACCTTCGGTATGCACCGTGTGCCGGAAGGATTTGTCATCGTGACCGCGGGCAATCCCGCAGAGTTCAATAAATCGGTGCGGGATTTTGACATTGCGACCCTGGACAGACTGCGCCAAATTGATATTGAAGAGGATTTTCAGAGCTTTAAAGACTATGCGTATCAGTCTTCTATCCACAGTGCCATTCTTTCGTATCTGGAGATTAAGAAAGACCGTTTTTATTTCGTGCGACAGGATATAGAGGGAAAACACTACGTTACGGCACGTTCCTGGGAAGACTTGTCGAAGATGCTCTATGCCTACGAGGAACTGCATTATCCGATTGATAAAGCGCTTTGTATGGAATATCTCTCCGATCCGGAACTTGCAGAGGATTTTTCCCTTTATTACAGTCTTTACCAGAAATATAAGGAGAAGTACCATGTTCCGGAAATATTAAGAGGCAACGAGGTGAAAGACAAGAGGCTATTCCTGGAAGCGCCTTTTGATGAGAAATGGAGTCTGTTGTCCCTCTTAAATGCGGCTCTACAGGAAGCTTTTCGTACTTACGCGAAAGAGAAGTCTCTCCATGCCATGCTGTTTGCTTTTTTGAAAGACGTCAAAGTGAAAAACGCGGAAGAACAAGTGGGGAACAAGATAGAGGAAGAAATTCGGAACGAAAGAGCGCGCCTGTCCGGGTGGAGAGAAGCAAGAATTCTGTCTTCCGAAGAAGAAGGACTCCATCTCTCCTATATTCGGGGATTGGAGAATTTCTCCCGGACTTTAAAAGAAGAGGGAGGCGGAGCGGCATTTTCCTTCCTGAAGGCGAAGTTTCAGAAAATGGAAGAAGAGCGGCAGGAAAAGATTGATGAGGCGGGGAAAATGCTGAGCAATGCGCTTCGTTTCTTAGGAGAAACCTTCGGAGAAGGGCAGGAGATGATTCTCTTTTTGACGGAACTGGTAAAAAGTCGTTATGCACTCCTTTTTCTCTCCGATATTGGAAATGATACTTATAATCAATACAACCAATATCTGCTTTTAAAGGATAAGCAGAAATCCCTTCAGGAGGAAGCGGGGAAGTGGATCAGCTGATTTTTGTTTTGGAAATGATTGGAACGATAGCCTTTGCCGTTTCCGGTGTCATCGCCGCGAAAGAGAAGGAAATGGATTTGTTCGGTGCCATTGTTTTGGGCTGTACAACCGCTGTTGGCGGGGGAATGGTGCGGGATTTACTCCTCGGAAAAACACCGCCGCTTATGTTTACACAGCCTGTTTATACGGAAGTTGCTTTCGGAACCAGCATTTTATCGTTCTACCTGGAGAAAAAGCATGGAAAAATCAGTGCAGAAAACCTGACGACTCTGTTGTATATTGCAGATAGTGTGGGACTCGGTATTTTTGCGGTGGTAGGAAGCCTTGCCGCTTTTGATGCGGGATATGAGAAAAACTTGTTCCTCTGTACTTTCGTCGGAACGCTGACGGGAATAGGGGGAGGATTACTCCGGGATATGCTCTCCGCGGAGCTTCCCTTAATTATGCGAAAGCGGGTATACGGACTTGCGGCGGTCTTTGGCGCCCTGACGTTCTCCCTTCTTATGGAGTGGCACTATGAGGAGGATGTTGCCATGTTCTCCGGTTGCTGTGCTACCGCACTCATCCGTTTTCTCGCAATTTACTATCACTGGAACCTGCCGTCGTTTAAAGATAAGTAAAAAAAACAGAGGCACAGCCCCAGCATCTCTAAGCCTGGTTTTACCCGCAACCTCTG
>ERZ773250.1815-NODE-1815-length-10349-cov-4.018166_pt1 | contig 10349 bp, 7 predicted proteins | sample MGYA00511258_ERZ773250 | MGnify/ENA primary metagenome ERZ773250 (study PRJEB29015, sample SAMEA2738164) | human oral metagenome | biome: human oral; feature: human-associated habitat; material: saliva | place: China | collected 2187 ... | reverse complement strand
CTTCGGCTTCACCACCCTGGTCGGCAACTTCTACTACGCCGAGGTGAACCTGCGCTTCCTCTTTGGCGACAAGCCCACCCCGCACTGGGTCCTGACGATCTTCCGCGCGGTGGCCTCGTTGCTGGTTTTCGCTGGCGCACTACTGGAGTTCTCGGTCGCATGGAACATCGGCGACATCCTCATGGGGTTGATGGCCCTCATTAACCTGCCCGTCATCGTGATCTTGGGCAATAAGGCCATCCGTTGCGCAAAGGACTACCAGATGCAGCGCAAGCAGGGACTTAACCCCAGCTTCCGGGCTTCCACCATTGGAATCACCCAGAAGTTGGATTACTGGCAGGACTGATTCCACGCTCTCGAAATTAGTCAGGGTCTCGGCCGCTTCCTCAGGAGGCGGCCGAGACTTTTTTCAGTACGAAGTAAGCCAGCAGCATCTTGATCAACAGCCCGGCCAGCCTGCGCAGCACATACAAAAAGGGCCGGGTTTTAAACCCGGCCCAACTTGTGGAGCTAAGGGGATTCGAACCCCTGACCTTCTCATTGCGAACGAGACGCGCTACCAACTGCGCCATAGCCCCAAGGACCCCACCATCATAGCGGGAGAAGTCTATTTGGCCAAACGGAGCCCAGGAAGAGCCCCATGGCACGACTACTGCGCGATGCGAGAATCCAGTGCGGCCTCGACGTCCAGTACGACCGACTCGAAGGCGACAACCTCTTCAGTCGAGCGTGCATCCTGCGCCACAGGACCAGCTGCAATCGGACGAGCAGGGATACGAGCGTCTACTCGTGGAATTCCTCGGATATCCGTATCGGGGTGGACAATCCGACCACTCAAACGAGCACGCATTGCATAGGTCGGTGCGGGGATCGCTGCCGGAGTCCATGTGCGGCGCTCAACCGGCGCGGGAACCTCTTCTTGAATTTCCGAGGCCACGCTCACTTGGGCGTCGGTGCTTTCCTGCGCCGAAACTTCCTCGAGCGGAGCTTCCGCAGCCCCTTCTGCACCGGCTTCCTCGGACTCAAGCGAATCGGAAGCCTCAGCAACTTGCTTGGCTTCCACAGCTTCGGCCTGAACAGTTACCTTGGCCTCAGTTGTCGAACGCGAGAGCTGATCGCGCAGACGGTGAAGCTGGGCTACTTCTTCTTCGCCCATCCGCTGGGAACGCACAGCACATGCGCGCGAGAAAGCAATCGTCGCAAGACCAAGAGCAAAAGGAAGAACGGGCCAGATCCACGACAGTGATGTCGCAGCCGCTGAACCTGCGAGAATCAGAGTCGCAAGCCCCGCCACCGCAACAAGGAGCATGCGGCGCCTGGCGGCTGCGGCCTCGGCACTCAAGCGAGCGGCACGACGTGCACGCAACGCGGAAATCTCACGCACTCCGCGGCTGCGCGCACGGGCGGCCTCGACGGAAATGACTGGAGCATTGTGTGCCACTGGTGAGCTCCTTCGTTGAACGGGACGTGTGCCACTGAGAAGTTTGGGCGACTCGGAGGCGCAATGATCGATAGAAGTGACGCTAGTTGATTCGACGAGACGCAAGCTGGGAGAGAACCGATCGTTCTCTCGGGACTGCATCATCGCGCTTCGACGAGCAATGAGGTATGGAAGGGTCGCCACGCTCACAAGGACTGCTATCGCAACTAAAACTCCGCCATACACCACTCCCCCACGCTAAAACGTCGAGGCTACAATCAGCGGCTAGAGCGGGCGCGTGTCTTTAATCGATAGCAGAAGAAATCCTGAAGATCGCAACACTATTCACAGTTGTCACACCTGCCCCATTATTGGCTAGCGAAGACCTTTCCCATACAGGGAAGTGAGCATGCCACCTTCGGGAAGAGATTCAGCATCCATCGCAAAACTCACGTGGTCGGCCCACTGCCCAGCGATGTTCATATAGCGCTCGCGATAGCCCTCTTCACGCAAACCTAATTTGCGACACAGACCCAAGGAACGCTCATTTTCAGGGCGCACATTGACCTCAATGCGGTGCAGCCCCAATTCTCCAATCACGAGGTCCATCATGTAGGAGACCACCAAAGAAGCAAGACCCATACGCGATGCTTCCTGCGCAACCCAATACCCGAGAACACCCTGGCTCATGGCTCCCCACTGGACCTGAGACAGCGTGAATTGACCAACCGGGCGCCCATCGAATTCGGGCATCAAGATCAAGGAATGCCCCTCGCGCTGGTCACGGTCCGCGCGACGCATGTACTCCCACAGCGTCGGGAGCTCCTCCCGAGCGCCCGCAGGCAATGTCGCATCCCAGGGGGTAAGCCAGGGGGCGTTGGCGCGACGCACCGTATCGACGCGTGAATGATCATGACCCAATAGTGGGCGGATCGTCGCAACTTTTGGTCGCTGAGGGGCGTCAGGATTCTCGTGGAGAAACCCCTCGCCGACCGGATCCGAAATCTGGACGCTGAAAAACGAAGGGTCGCGGCCCCACACCTGAGTCGGCGTAAAAAGTGAACGCAGATTCATCTGCGATCCCTATTAGTCCAAAACCATGCAGCGCAGGGTATCCCCAACGCGCACATTCGTCACGTCTTCGGGGACAACCGCGAGAGCATTGGATTCGGCCAATGCAGAGAGCAGCAACGAGGCCGGGGCCCCCATGACCTTCGCCTGATAGCCACTGTGGGGGTCACCAACTAGGCGCACGCGCACAAATTCACGGCGTCCGCGAGGCGAATACCACGAGCGGTCCACGCGAGCTTGAACACTCGGACGATTGAGTACAGTCCAGCCCTGCATGTGACGCAGAGCGGGACGCACATAGACCTCGAAACACACCTGGGCAGAAACCGGGTCACCAGGGAGGCAGAAAATAGGCGTTCCCGCACGCCCCTGGTCATCTCCACCAACGGTACCTACACCAAGGATGTGCCCGGGCCAAGCTGCAACTGAGTCAAAGCGAACCGTGCCCAGCGCGGAGAGAACTTCGCGCACGGTATCGCCACTGCCGTAAGAAATACCGCCGGTCGTCAAAATCAGGTCAGCGCGCACCAACTGGTCTTCGATCGTTTCGCGAAGGACCGAGCGCTCGTCGGGGACCGCCGACACGCGGAAAGTCTGGGCTCCCGCGTCAGCAATAGCCGTCGAGAGCGCATGACCGTTGGCGTCAAAAACCGTTCCCGGACGCGCCTCGCGCCCCGGCTCAACGATTTCGTCACCGATCGACAGGATTACCACTCGAGGACGCGGGTGGACCAGAACGCGGGAACGACCGACACCGGCAAGAAGAGCAACCTGACGAGCTCCCACGCGGGTTCCCGAACGGAGAACAACGGTTCCTTCTTCCACGTCCTCAGCTTTGCGGCGGATATTTTCGCCCACCGCAGGCTGAGTCTTCGCGGAAACCTTCGCGACACCGTGGTCGCTGAATTCCAGAGCAAGAACTGCATCCGCGCCCTGCGGCATGGGCGCACCCGAAGCGATTCGGATTGCGCGACCGCGAATGAGGGCTGCAGGGTGAATATCTCCCGCGCGGATTTCTTCCGTAACCGGTAAAACAACCGGGGCGTCCGGACGAGCCCCTTCTAGATCGGCAGCAGCAAGCGCATAGCCATCGCACGCAGCCAGATCAGCAACCGGGAGGTTGAAAGGAGCTTGGACATCTTCTGCTAGGACGCAACCAACAGCATCTGGAAGTTGAACATCCAGAGGGGGCTGCTGTCCGACAGCGGAAATACAGTCTTGATAGAAGTCAGCGACCGAGCGCATTACAGACCCAGCACCTTCGCGAGGCGATCCTTGATCTGCGATCCAGCCTCGTGGACAAGGAAGTCTGCCAGCTGCGGGCCGAGCTTAGGATCTTCCAAAGCCAAGGCAATGTTGGCCTCGAGGTAGCCCAGCTTGTCACCAGTGTCGAAGCGGCGATCGTTGACGACAACGCCGTACAGCCCGCCGCCATCTGCCGGATCGCGATCGATCAGTCGGGCAAAACCGTCGGTCAACTGGTATTCGCCGCCGCGACCGGGCTCAATCTTTGTGAGCTCTTCGAAGATTGCGGGGTCGAAGACGTAGCGGCCGACAACTGCGTATTCGCTCATGACTTCTTCGAGCGGGGGCTTCTCGACAACGCGGTCGATGCGCATGAGCTCACCCTCGTTGAGGGAGACGCCCTCGGGGATCGCCAGGGGGGTGACCGAGGTCGAGGCGTATGCCGTCGCCTGCTCGGGAGTCACACGCAGAAGGGCAACAACCGAACCACCCAGAGCGTGGCGCACATCGATCATGTGCTTGAGCAAGGTGGAGTTGGGGTGCATGAGGTCATCGGGAAGCATCACAGCAAAGGGAGCATCACCGACATGCTGGCGAGCCTGCAAAACTGCATGCCCCAATCCCAGGGGGTGTCCCTGACGCACGGAGTGCATGCGCGCAAGCTGGAGGTATTCACGAGACAGGGCAAGAAGTTCATCCTTGCCTGCCTTCTCCAGTTCATGCTCGAGGCCGGGATCGGCATCGAAGTAGGCTTCGATGGATTCCTTACCGGTTCGAGTAACGAAGAGCATATCCTCGATGCCGGCATCCGTTGCCTCACGAGCGATATATTCAATTGAAGGGCGGTCAACAACAGGCAGCATTTCCTTGGGCACAGACTTTGTGATCGGCAGGAAACGGGTGCCGCGTCCGGCGGCCGGGACCACCGCGTGACGCACAGGTACATTTCGATCTGTCATGATGACCACAGTAGCGGAGGAAAGGGCGCATGAGCGACATTACCGTGCATAAAGACTCAATTCGCCGCAAGATTCGCGCCCGCCGCGACGCGTATTGTGATCAGCGAGGCCGCGCGCACGAAGGTGAACATTTGTTGCGTAATTGGCAACGGGCACTGACTGAATTCGATGTTCACCCAAGTCCCCAACACCCAGTTGCAGCTTTCTACCCCATGGAGAAAGAACCGGATATCACCGGCATTGTGGGCGCGCACAACCCGATCCTCCTGCCTGTTTTATGCCAGAGCGATGGGCACCTTCTGAAAGAAGTGGCGTGGTCGCTCCACACACGAGAAGATTCGCTGATTCGCCCCAATCCTCGTTTTCCTGCGCAAAGTACTGCTGAGCTTCGCGGACCCGAGGCCATTGCTACAGCATCAGTCGTTTTGGTGGCGGGGCTTGCAGTCGACCGCGCGGGGACTCGGCTGGGACAAGGGGGCGGGTGGTACGACCGTGCTCTGCGGTTCATATCCGCCCAGACTCCCGTAATTGCTTGCGTTTTTGACTGGGAATACACGGAGGAGCTACTTCCCCGTGAAGCACACGATAAGGCCGTCGATGGGATTCTTACGCCCACGCGTTTTATTGATCTGAAAGCGCAATGAGTAACTCCTGCAAAACCTTGCCGCATTTTGTGAGGAAAACTGCTTGTTTTCAGCTTCCCTCGGCATTCTTTTTCTCGCTAGGCTTTTTCCTTGGTTGACGCATACGCGTCACGCAACACGTGCGAGTTCGGTGAAACCTGCTGGACTCAGAGCTGACTATCAACAACTCTAGGAGTTTTCCATGCTTAAGGGCTTCAAAGAATTCATTTCCCGCGGAAACGCCATTGATCTTGCCGTCGGTATGGTGATCGGTGCTGCCTTCACCGCAGTCGTCACCGCATTGGTCTCCAAGGTCATCAACCCCCTCATCGGTGGCCTTTTTGGCGAGCAGAACTTCGATGATGTCTTCAAGTTCACCATTGGCACAGCAACCGTGCAGCCCGGTGCCGTCATCACTGCGCTCGTGAACTTCCTGCTCGTCGCCTTCGCTCTGTACTTCTTCATCGTCTTGCCGATGAACGCGCTGGCAGCACGCCGCAAGAAGGAAGAAGCTGCGGAGACCCCCGAGGTCAGCGAAGATGTTCAGCTGCTCTCGGAGATCCGCGACCTGCTTAAGGCTCAGAACAACAACTGATTGTTCGCCTGAAAACGTCACGGTGGTGGCAACCATTTGGTTGCCACCACCGTTTTTATACTCAACAGCGCCGCTTAGATCCGTGCTTGCGCGTGCGGAGGCACGTTCTCTTTCAACCGCCGAGTATTCGACTGATCAGCTTCGCCGACAATATGAGCCTTATCAGCGGCGTCTTGCCGCTCCTGATCACTCACCCGCTCCTCAAGAGAAGTGGGGATCCCCTGGTCGCTCAAGCGCACATCCACCTCGTTGACGTAGAGCACACGCCTGCGTGCTCGCCGCCGCGCACTCCCCTGACCGGTTTCACTCATTCTTCAGCTGCCCTATTACTTTGCGCTCGTATTCCTACGAACAACGTGACGCAAGACAGCGTCAGTTTGGGCACCACGGCGCGTCAGACCGAGAGCGTGCCAAAGCTCATCGACCGATTCTTCCTCGCTGCGTTCTACTCCATCAGAGGCAACCCACTGCGCGATCTCATCCAATTGATCATCGCTGTAGGCAGCAAGGGGAAGCCCACGAGCAATTGCAGGACGCTCGCCGCGTGCACTCTCGGCCTCGATATCGCTTGCAAGAAGGTCGCCCTCCCCACCCTGAGTATCTTCAACCCACTCATCGCGACGCTGACGTGCCTCGCCAGCATGATCATCTGCTGCATCTTCTTCAGACATAGGCGCGAGATCAGCATCCTCAGAAGCACTCGCACCGAACTCAGCATCCGGATTCTCAGGAAGCTCCATCACGGGAACAGCGGGACCGTTGATCTCGTCGACGGCGTCCAAAACCAACTGAACGATTCGATCTGTTTCCTTCGCTGGATCGATGAACACCGCCATCGACAAGGCAATGTGGACCTTCCAGCCCTGTGCTTCAAGCATCGCGGGCCACAGGCGATCACGCACACGCAGCGAGGGCTGCGCGACGTATTCGTCATCATCGGTGAGCACCGCAAGGAGTAGACGCCCCGGCACCTCGGGGTGCCCGATCGCCAGCGGAATCCGCAATCCACCGGGAATCCCGATGTTTGCCACGACTTCAAGACCGAGGCCGTAGAGTCGATCCGCAAGATCAATCAGCAGTCGATCGGGCTCAATATCCAAGGTAGGCCACGAATCAATACCAACCCCGGATTGGCCTCGGGCAATCTCAAGGAGGTCGACGAGCATCAGCGCACCACGCTGGGACAGGCGGGACGTATCGATTTCTTCGGGGCGAATCGAGGACACGACGGTGAGGTCTCCGCGCACCGAACGCAAGACATCGGCCATCGCGCCCGCTCCCGCGGGGGAAGAAAAGACACCGAAGTGGTGGATCACGCGACCGTGCGGGGTCTTCGCAAAACCGACAGCGATGATGATGTGGTCGCGGCCCAGGCCTCGTGCACCATCGGGGTCGACAACCACGAAGGGCTCCACGCGTGCGGGATCGAAGAACGAGGCCAAGCCGGGCTCTGCGCCGATCGTCCGCATGAGCTGGCTGCGGATCCTCTCCGCGTGCTGCGAGTTCAGGGCGACCACTGCGAGGGAACGCTCAGGAGTAGTCGTCGCATGTTCGAGAACAGCTTCGACGACGGCATCCACTTCCACCGCGGTCGATTCAACAGCCTCGCTACCGGGGGTCGGCATACCCGTCCCCTCGGTCCAAATCGCTGTTACGGGAGCACTGGCGGAAGTCCACGGAACCGGAACACCCGTGTGATCAACGCGGTAACGCGCAAGCAGGAGCGCCATCTGGTCGTTCAAACGAGTCGGGCGTACTTCCATGCGCAGGTGCGGAAGAACCTCGGAAAGAGCCGCAACCGAATCATCGACGTGTTCTTGAGCAAGATCAGCGAAAAGAACGACCTGAGAAGCACGCGAAATGATCGGAACAAGCTCCGCCAAAGGCAGCGCATCAACGTCATCCAAGATGACAACATCGACCTGATGATTCTCCGGCAAAATCTGCGGGACAAGAGTCGGAACCGTCAAGACCGCCGGGATCAAATCCCACGCCAAGGGGAACTGCGCATACAACGAGGTCAGCGCATGCTGGTCATTGACAGCTAATTCAAGCGCGCTCAAAGCCTGAGGATCGTTCGCAACGGCTTGGGTTCGGCCTCGGCGAAGGCGTGAGATCACTTGCGGAACCAAGGAGGCGACCTGCTGACGATCCAGTTCGCGTCCTTCAGTCAAAGCCTGCTCAAGGACCGCAGGATCAAAGCCACCCAAACGAGAGTCCGTCGCCAGCATGAGACCAAGGATGGAAGCCCACCACGCAAGATCGAGTTCGGCGTCCAGCTGGTCGTCATCAACGTGACGGCCACGAAGATCGCGTGTCAAAGGCTCCAGCCCCAACTCGGCCAGTTCTTTCAAGACCGCGACGCGACGCGGCAATTCATAGCCGCCCTCAGGATCGGCACTCAGGCGCTCGCAAAGCTTGGCCAAATCAACGATTGGCATCATTTCCAGATCGCCATGAGCGGTAACGAACATGGGGTTCAGGTGCGCGAGATCCTCGGCAACCTCGTCAGTGAGGGCAGCGGCCTGAGCCAAGTTCGAGGGTAGCTTCGGCCAGCCGTCGCTATCGCAGTGCTGACGCCACACATCGCGGCGCTCCTGAACGGTCAACAGCGCACGATGCAAGTCCTCAACATGGCTTCCCGGACGCAGCATGTCCTGCGCCTGCTTGACCAAGCGGACGCGCTGTGAGCGGGGCATGGAAATACCGTGCTCTTGACGCCACTTCTTCGAGGCGGTCGCAATGACCATATCGGCCGCGGAACGCTCAAAGACCCGCGGTTGGAAAACGTCGAGAACCTCACGAACCCCCTCGAACATAGCGAGTTGGTCGTACCACTGACGCATATTGACCGCCGAAGAAATCCCCGTCTCTCCAGCGACAGAGGCAATCAGCACACGAAGCTCAGGCAGAGTTTCCTTCGCAAGGCGATTCACGCGCTCAAGGACGTCGGGAACCTGCTCCTGGGAACCAATGACGATCCCCTTCCACGGGCCCACCTGCGCATTGCGCGAAAACACTCCCAAGGACGAGGCCTCGTGGAGAAGTTCGCGGGCACGCGCACCTTGGTCGGAAGCGATCTCAATGAGGATCTCTTCACTCAAACGCACACGAGTACGCGGCGCTGGCTTGGTCGCCGTCAGGTCGGTGAGAACCTGGAGGGCATCAAATGCGCTGACCCCAAACTGCTTGAAGGGGCGATGCAGGTAGGTCGTGTAGGACGAAAGCGTCTGGCGAACACTACGCAAACGAGCGCGCATCTTTGCGACCTCAGCGCTGTCCTCAACCGAGGTCAGATCTTGCGAGGCATGAATGAGCTGAAGACCCAGCGTCGCATCAGAGGCGTTAGAACCGTCGATACGAACCGCGGCCTCGTCCACGCCCAAGTCGCGAAGGCGACCGTGCACGGCCAAAGTCCGTGAGGGGGAACCAGCAATATGGACCACCGTGCGGCCATTCGCGGCGCTATCGGCAATAATCGCCGCGATCAAAGAAGCATCATCTGCCCCCGAGGGCGCATCAACGATGAAGGAATGACCATCCGCGACGGCCTCGACAACGTCTTGCTGCTTCGGCGTCAGGTCACCGGCACCGCGTTCCTCATCGGGGTCACGGTCACTGGGGTTTGATTCGGGAAGAGGCCCCGAAATGGCACTACGCGCAGCCGCATCCCCAGCCAGAGCGCGAATAATACGATTCTTCATCAAGTGAGCGGGACGATCGAGCTCACGAAGCAGAAGTGCGGCCGGGTGCTCAAAAATGCCGATGGTCAGTTCTTCGCGTACATCAAAGTTGTCAAGCACCGAGGCGGCTTGACGCGCGTGGTCCAAGACAACCGAGGCCGAAAAACCGTGTGTCTGAGTGGACAGGTGCGCGACCTCGTCCATGTCGATGTGGACGTTCTTTTCCGCGAGTGCGTCTTCGAATGCGGCCGACAGTTCCATCCCGTGACGCAAGGTAATGACGACATCGTCGCCTTCAAGACTCAGGCGCAGGGGACGCAAGAAAACCGGTGCGCTGGTGCGGGCCTCGTCTTCCCCCCACTGTGCGTGTCCGATCGCGATGTGGACGGGAGCGACGCCGTGGCGCATCGCCATTTCATGGGCGAAGGAAACCAAGGAACGCGCGCGCTCCAAGGCGCGTTTGTGCGCAGCGCTTTCTCGGATGAGGCTGGAGAGTTTCGTGGGCCGCCCCGCATACAGTTGAGCCAGGCCGCCGGGATGCGCCTCAGATACGGTCAATCGCGGGAAAGTGTTTCCGCCTTCTTCTGAGGTAATTTGGCGCAATTGCGCACGCCATTCTTGGACAACATGGTCGCTGGGTGCACTCGGCATCTCGGAAGAGGGCTGCGCCTGCTCCCGCGGGGAATCTTGTGTCGATCGAGAAAAGAAATTTACGGCCACAAAACCACCGTAATAGAAAAGGCTGGGCTCACC
>ERZ773250.1814-NODE-1814-length-10351-cov-6.187549_pt1 | contig 10351 bp, 5 predicted proteins | sample MGYA00511258_ERZ773250 | MGnify/ENA primary metagenome ERZ773250 (study PRJEB29015, sample SAMEA2738164) | human oral metagenome | biome: human oral; feature: human-associated habitat; material: saliva | place: China | collected 2187 ... | reverse complement strand
TCGTTCGTCAGGTGCGAGACCTACTGCTCGCACGTGGGATCAAGCGTATCTCTGGGCGTCTCCTGCTGGATATGGCAGGCTTCCCCCCACCTTATTATAGCGAACACTGGCCAGACGAAGACCTCGATCATTACTACGCTGTACCTGTCTCGGGCTTTAGTCTGGCAGACAACTACGCTGACCTCTATCTCTACGATGAAGGCGAAGGCTTAGGCGTAGATCTCCAGCTGGCGGGGCTTCCTTTGCCCTATCAGAAGGAGTTCTCCCGAGGGGCAACCAATCGCCTTAACCTCTCGCTCCATCCCAAGCTCCATAGCCTTATGCTAGCTGGCTCGGTGCGTGCGGGCAGACAAGGGGTCTACCTCCGTCAGCCTCTCTCTGATCCTCCAGCTTTCGCTGCTCACTGGCTCTCTGAGGGTCTTCGTGGCTATGGCATTCCGCTGGATAAAGCTCCTCAAGTCGTCTATGGGACAGAGCCTATGCGTGGGCTGGATACCATCGGCTTCTATCGCTCGCTAGCAGCTGACACGCTCGCCAGGATCACCAACTTCCGCAGTGCCAATGGCTATGCTGAAGCACTGGCCTACGTGCTCAATGAGCCCCAAGATCGTGCTTCGGGTCAGCCTGTCGCTATGCGTCGCTTCTGGCAGGAGCGACTTGGGCTGACGGATGCCTCCTTCTTCCCTCAGGATGGATCGGGCCTAAGTCCTACGGGTGGACTGACTTCGGAAGCACTGACACGTATCCTTGCCGATCTTTGGGCTAACCCTAAGGTGCGTCGCTCCTTCCTTGCCTCCCTGCCACGTGCAGGTGTCGAGGGGACGGTGCGTAGCTTGGATGTGCCTAGCGAGATCACTGCCTATCTTAAGAGTGGATCGATGCGTGGCGTACGTGGCTATGCGGGCTACGTACAGCGGGACGAGAAGTGGTATAGCGTCGTCTATATCGCCAACGGAAGTATTGTCCCCGAGGATGTGTGCTCTACGTTTACACGTCTTTTGACTGGGCTCTTCACTGACAGATCTATGGCTTCTCCTCTGGTTGTCAAGGCGTCATCACCTGCCGAGAGTAGCTCTTCAGAGAAGAAGGTCACGAGACCCTCGACGAAGCGCCGAGGGAAGTCTCGGAGATAGTCCTCTTCATTCATCCAAGCGAGGAGCTTTCCTCGTCTTGAGCTGAAGCAAAATCTAACCCGATCAAGGTCTCTAAGGTGCCTTGATCGGGTTTTTCTTGTTGAGAAGCTTGCTGGGTAGGGAGGAAGAGCTTAACCTTTGCTTTGGGAAAGCTCTATGTCTATTCCAGCAGAGGTTAGTCTTTATGTGAGCTAAGGTTTACCTTCGCTCTTTCTGATAGCTGGGTGATCGTCCTGAGCCTACGAGCTTGCTCGGCCTTAGGGCTTAGCTTGGGGAGGTGTTCTCTTGGATGGGTCGTTTGTGTTCCTATCGTTTGGGGGAGGGAAAGGTATCCCTTTTAAGGGAGAAACTAACCGTGGACGAAGAGTTTAGGTTATCTTTGCAGGACAGAGTCGTAGACTTGGCTTTGATCTAAGAGCAACAAATACAACGAAATACTTATGAGTACTAAGCGCACTATCCCATCCTCCGAGCTGATTATCAATGGTGATGGCTCGATCTTCCACCTTCATCTGCGTCCCGAGCAACTAGCTGATCGCGTCTTCTTAGTCGGTGATCCAGCTCGTGTCGATATGGTGGCTTCACGCTTTGACCATATCGAATGTAATGTTACCAGCCGTGAGTTCCACACGATCACAGGCCTCTACAAGGGGAAGCGTATCAGTGTCGTCAGCCATGGGATCGGCACGGACAATATCGACATCGTGCTTAACGAGCTTGATGCACTGGCGAATATCGACTTCGATACACGTCAGGAGAAGGAATCCTTCCGTCAGCTGACGCTAGTACGTGTCGGTACCTCCGGAGGACTACAGGATGAGACCCCCATAGGTACGTATGTCGCTGCCGAGCACTCTATCGGCTTCGACGGTGTCCTTTATTTCTACGGAGATACGGAGCGTGTTCGCAACCGCTCCTTCGAGGCTGAGCTCCTGAAGCAGCTAGACTGGTCTATCGAAGGCCTTCGTCCCTATGTCGTCGCAGCCGACCCAAGCCTCATCGAACAGATATGTCAGCAGGATATTCTCCGTGGGAATACGATCGCAGCCAATGGCTTCTATGGTCCCCAAGGTAGACAGCTTCGTCTCCCCCTGCATGACCCAGAGCTGAACAAGAAGATCCAAGCCTTCGACTACGAAGGACGTCATCTGACGAACTATGAGATGGAGAGCTCCTCTCTGGCAGCTCTCTCCGCCCTCATGGGGCATCGTGCGATGACGGTATGCTGTATCATCGCTGGGCGTAAGGCTCAGAATATGAACACGGACTACAAGGGTAGCATCGAGGGGCTCATTGATCTCGTCCTCGAGCGTATCTAGCTCTTCGTCGTGAATCAGCTGAGTAGTTTGCACCTACTATATATCTTTATCGGAGGAGGCTCAGGTAGTCTCCTCCGCTACCTCTTAGGCTATGGTGTGGCACGACTATGGGGCGAGCCTACTCCCTGGGCTACATGGGGCATTAATCTATTAGGTTCGCTCCTCATCGGCTATCTTTTGGGGCGAATGGGAGAGTTCTCTTCGGAGGCTTCCCTATCTCTTCGTTGTCTGCTCATCGTGGGGTTCTGTGGAGGGTTTACGACCTTCTCCACGTTTTCAGCAGAGCTTCTTAGTCAGCTGCGAGAGGGGTATCTCCTCGGAGCCTTATCCTATGTGGTGCTCAGCGTCTGTGGTGGTCTCCTTGCAGTCTACCTTGGATCGAAGTTAGCCGAGTAGGGTAGTCCTGCTAACGTTATTTCTAATTCAGTCTTATGCACATTCGTCCATTAGCTTACGTAGCTGTTGCTTTCCTCTCACTTCACTCGCTACTTCATGCTCGACCGGTGGATCCGTCTCGAGCGACGAAGCTAGCCTACGATTTCCTGCAGTCTGTGCAGCCTCAAGGCGGGCGCAATCTCGGGATATTGAAGGGGGAAGAGACCCCGACCTTCTATGTCTACAATCAGGAAGAGGGTGCTGGAGGCTTCGTCCTCGTAAGTAAGGACGATAGTCGTGGTGCCATTCTTGGCTATAGTACGCAGGGACGCTTCGTCTTGGATAGCCTTCCCGAAGGACTTCGCACGATCTTCTTGAGCTGGATGCCTGCGTCTTCGTCTGCTCAAGAAGCTCGTCGGATCGACTTCCCCCAGCCGATGAAGAAGCCGATCACGCCTCTGCTGAAGAGTAAGTGGGGGCAAATAGGCTATCAGTATAACTCTCTGACTCCGCTCTTCAATGGTTCGCATTCGCCAAGTGGGTGCGTTGCTACGGCGGTCGCACAGATCATGTACTATCACCAGTGGCCTCTGCGGGGGAAAGGCTCACATAAGCACTTCAATCCACAGATCGGTACGGTAGATTTCAGCAAGCATACCTATCACTGGGATCAGATGCTGCCAGTCTATGGGCGTAGCGAGCTCTATCAGAGGAATGGCTATCCTTACCCCGAAGATGCACCTCGCTTCACGTCAGTATCTAGGCTAATGTATGATGTGGGTGTCGCCGTCAATATGAACTATACGCCCAGCTCTAGCGGAGCCTATTCCGAACAAGTCCCGAAGGCTATGCAAGATTACTTCGACTATGAGGCGAGCAAGATACTAACGAAGAGCCTCCTGGGGGAAGATGCCTTGGAAGCCTTCGTAGAGCAAGAGCTTCGGGCTGGCTTCCCTCTCTACATTAGTGGGGAGAATCGCCGAGGTGGCGCTGGCCATGCCTGGGTGATCGATGGGATGGATGCACAGGGTTTCTTCCATATGAACTTTGGTTGGGATGGAGTGAGTGATGGCTTTTATTCCCTAAGGGTAATCAATCCAAGTCAGTTGGGCCCCGAATTTCAGGGTAAAGGTCGTCCTACCTTCTCGTCTAACCTGCAGTTGATCGCCCTACACCCTAAGAAAGCTGGGAGTATGCCCCTCGATACGGAGCATGAGCTCCTTCGTCCCCGCCTGAGAGCTAACCTCGGGTGCTACATTCATCTAGTGAGTGAGCGGAGAGATGGACTCGTCGTCGAGATGAGCGATGTAGTCAATCGGACAGGGAAGAGCTTCACTGGGGACTATGGTTATGGCCTCTATGATGACGCAGGTCAGCTTCTGCGGGTCTATCCCTCGAAGTATCATCCCAAGGGGGGCTATCGTACGCTCCCCGAAGATGGACTGATCAATGCGAAGGAACAGGATCTTCTACCTATCCAAGGTTTAGCTGACGGAGTCTATAGCCTTAGGTTGATGAGTAGCGAGCGTCAGGGTGAGCAAACTTGGATGCCGTGGTTCCCGATGCAGGAGACGCCTTCGCTAGAGTTTGAGTTAAACCAAGGAAAGGTCACAGTACTCGAAGAGAGTAGCGTAGACGGAGGGTTACAGCCGATGGCACAGCCCCTGCACGGACATATCACTGCCGGCAAGCAGGTGCAGATCGGTCTTCTTCTGAAGAATCTCACAGGTATTGATCCCGATCTTACTCTGTCGCTTCACCTACTGGATGCCTCTGGCAAGCGTATCAGCTCGACGACGACGGCCTCCCCAGTGACCTTCCGTCCGCTGGGCACAGAGCTTGTCTACTTCCAGCTCAGTATTCCAGCGGGGCTACCCGCAGGGAAATATCAGGTAGAGCTAGAGGCTAAGCGCTTTGATGATAAGATCGCCGTCCAGAAGTATAAGCTCCGAGAAGATCTCTTCATCGAGGTTCATGAGCCGGTAGCTGGATCTCTGGAGGTGCTCCAGGCAAGCGCTCTGACAGATCCCGTCACGGCTTTAGGAGCCTATACACTACTTGATCTGGAGCAGACGCCTAACCTCCGCCTTCGTCTCCAGCTACTACGCCCAGCTACCGATGAGACTAAGCTGGACGAAGTCCGTATCTCTCTCGTGGATGTATATACTGGGTCTAAGATCCTCTGTGGGATCTCGCGTGTGTCAGACCTTGCCCATAGTGACCAGCCTGCCCAGCTTCAGACCGTCCCACTTAAGGGATCGCTAGTGGAGCAGCTGACCTTGGGGCACGTTTACCGTCTCGCTGTCGAAGGAGTCCGCTCGGGTAAAACCTATGACCTCTGGCCTACGGTCTTGCGACAGGCTTACCTTGGCTTCCTAGGGGTTAGTGCTACGCCTAAAGGAGGAGATCCCCGCATCATCCAAGCTCTAGATCCGGCACAAGTGAAGCCAGAGGAAGAGCCGAAGAAGCCCGAGGAAGAGAAGAAACCCGAGATAACTCCCGTGGATGAAGCGTCTGCCTTTGCTCCCATTTGGCAGTATTTCCCAGGCGAAGCCCGCTTGCGTGTGCAGGGTGAAGGTCTACGTCTGGCCGAGGTATTCAGTCTCTCGGGGAAGCTCCTGCAGACCCAAGAGCTCTCGGGGGCTCTTGAGACCGAGTTCTCTCTAGGCTCTCTCCCCTCAGGAATCTACCTCATCCGCCTCGTCGGGGCTAGTGGATCTCGTACGATCCGTGTACGTCGCTAGGAGCACCTAGACGAGATAAACCCGCTATACACGAGTCTTTGCCAAAAGCGAAGGCTCGTGTTTTTCTTTCCCAGTCGGTCATCTCTTCTTATATTCCTTTAGCTTGGCCGTGAGAAAGGTCTAGGTTTGCTCGTGTAAAGCCTAACCTTTCCGCCGAGAGAGGTAAAGCTTTCTGGTCGTAAGGGTTTGCGTTAGGAGAATGAAGTAGCCCCACTTCCTCTGATGACAGAGAAGGTGGGGCTATCTGAATGTATGTCTTGAAGAGGACGAACTGATGCCGTCAGGGGAAGGAGGCTAGGAGCGAACGCTTAGAAGCGATAGGTAGCGGTAAGATTGACATTGCGAGGAGCACCAGGAAAGGAACGTAGTCGGTCATACCCAGATATATAGTAGCGCTTGTCGAGTACATTGTTGAGGTTCAATTGGAGCTGTACGGCATGGATCTTATAGTAGAGTGCCGCATGGACAAGGGCGTAGCCAGGGTAGCTGACGACATGCGCACGGCGGCCCACTTGTCCAAGGCGCTCGGAGACACCGTTGACGCCGAGGCCGATACCCAAACCTCGTAGAGCTCCGGAGGGTATGATGAGCTTAGTCCAGAGGTTAGCCGAGTGACGTGGGGTGCCTGGGCGCTGTAGGTTGAGATCACGAGTTCCGGTGGGTGCCTTGGTGATCTCTGCTTCGTTGAAAGCGTAGCTAGCTACGACGCTCCAGTAGGGTAGTAGGGAGCCAGCTATATCAAGCTCGAAGCCACGAGAGCGTTCTTCTCCGATAGGGACCATGAGATTGGGCTCTCCGGCTACCCCTGCATTGTAGAGCGTATTGCGTTGGCGTAGATCAAAGAGAGCTGCGGTGACACTAAGGCGTCCTTTGAGGTATTCACCCTTGAGGCCTACTTCCCAGAGCTCACTCTTGAGCGGATCAAAGGGCCCACCTGCATCAGGATTACTCTGTACCGTGACGCTCTGAGGCTCAAAGCCTCGGATCCACGTAGCATAGAGATTAGTCGAGGAGAGGACGTTATAGACGAGGCCAATACGTGGGGTAAAGGCATGTTGGTGCGTCTTAGCTTCGACGCCCGCCGTCGATTTGGTCACATCGGTAAACCATTCTAGTCGGGCTCCTAGGAGTAACTGGAGCTTTCGCCAGGAGAGTTGCTCCTGGAGGTAGATGCCTTGAGCATATTGCGTAGCAGGTCTCACCTCTTTAGCTGAGTAGATATACTTAGAGATATCTTGGTAGAGATTCCCTTGGTTAGAGCTCAGGTCAAAGGCAGGTACGTTGGTACGAGGGTTGCCCTCCTTGTCCAGTAGGTAGTTGCTAACCTTATCCTTGTCGAAGTCCTTGGCTGTACGCCCGTTCTTTAAGAGATAGCCTCCAGCTTCGATATACGAAGAGCCAGGTAAGAGGTCGGTAGCGAAGTAATCATACCCAAGTAGGATCTTGTGCTTGATATCTTTGGTCTGGAGATCCCAGGTGAGGTAATTATTGAAGCTATGGTTTCGGAAGTGGCGCAATCGCTGTGTGACACGCATAAGCACCTTGTTTAGATCTTCCTGTCCATCGGCTTTCTTGACGAAGGCATTGTCTTGAGAATGCTCTAGCATATCCTCGTCATAGGAGGAGTATAGGTAGGTGCTATGGAAGAGTAGTCCTTGGGTGAGTTGGTGGGATAGATTGAGTGTTAGATTGACGTTGTTCTCCTTGAGGTAGTCATTGGCCGCAGATTGCGTAGCTGAGATGGGGCGGGAGAAAAGATCTCCATCTCCAAAGATAGCGACACCACGATCGAGCTTCCCGAGGCTACGGTTATAGACGAGATCCATACCTAGCTGGGTACGCTCAGATAAGAGATAGCTCAAGGAGGGGGCGATAATATAGGTGGAGAGTCCCTGTAGATCTCGGAAGCTGTCAGAGCTTTCATAGCCGAGATTTAGACGATAGAGAAGTGTCTTTTTCTCGTTTAATGGACCAGTGAAGTCGGTATGAGCTCGTGTTGTACTGAAGCTACCCGTCGTAAGGCTGACTGATCGACGGATGACGTCTAGCGGTTTCTTAGTTACACGATTGATTACGCCACCTGGAGCTGCGTTTCCGAAGAGAGCAGAGGATGGCCCTTTGATGATTTCGACTCGCTCTACGTTCGCTAAGGATGACTGACGCCAGAGACTTGTCTGTGATCGCATCCCATTGACTAGGTTTCCCGAGTTGCGATTGCCTGTCGTTCTGAAGCCACGGATAGAGAAATCATTGTAGAAAGAGTACTGATTGACCCCGCTAACGTTCTTGACGACATCATTAACGGTGACCGCTGCTTGGTCTAAGATTAGCTCCTTGGTCACGTAGCCGATAGATTGGGGTACCTCTCGTAGTGGTGTGGCGGTTTTAGTTCCTGCGAAGGAGATCGTATTCTTGTAGGTCTGCTCTCTACGCCCTAAGACGTCTACTGCTGGTAGCAGGTCTTCTCGCTCCGTGAGGATAAAGTCTTCATGCTGATGAGAGTCGGCGTTCATTCTCCCACCGAAGATGATCTGGCGTTCTTGGGCTTCATATCCTAGAGCCTGAATGCGTAGTATGTGCTTGCCAGCAGGTATCCCTGTCAGGTGATAGAAGCCTCCTCGACCACTATGAGCCTGTAGGGTAGTCCCTAGGATGTAGACCTTCACCTCGCTTAGGGGGACGCCATTGACGTCTGTGAGCTGTCCTCGGATGTCATATCGTTGATGTAACGGTGGGCGAAGTCTGTCTCCACGGTTGGGTCTAGAGAGAGTATCCACAGATTGCTCGGTGCTTACGCTGTCTGTAGCTACTTGGGCGGTGAGCCTACCCTGTGTGATTAGCGACACAAAGAGGAAGGCTATAGTCAGTTGGCTAATCTTCATATTGAGTTTAGTGAAGTGGGTTACGGCAAGAGATGAACTCGTCTTTCTCTTGGATAAATAGTCAATTCTAAGCCTTAGGAGTAGCTAAGCTGTGCACTTCGCCCTCCTTTATTTCTGGCGTGACAAAAGTAACATAAGGGTATGGATAGGAGGTAAAAATGTGTTATTTTACCTAAATGTGGGGACTAGATTAGGTTAATGACTACCAATATAAGAGGATCTCTTGGGTACGATCTAGCTCTGTTCGCTAGCGTTTAGCTCTCGATGGAGATAAACGTCTAGGTTTACTTGTGTAAAGCTTAGCCTTTTCGACGAGAGAGGTAGAGCTTTACTTGACCTAAGGCTTATCTTCCCCCAAGGAGAGGTCGTGACTTGGTAGAGGGGAGGTGGTAGGGGGAGACGCCTTCTGCTGAGGTGTCGAGCGCCTTTCGCCTAGCTGGGAATTAGCCGAGAATGTTGTATCTTTGCGCTAACTCACGAGAGAGTTGACTCTCAGCGTGGTGTAAGTGGGCTCAGTAGCTTAGTTGAATAGAGCGTCAGATTCCGGTTCTGAAGGTCGAGGGTTTGAGTCCCTCCTGGGTCACATATTGAGCGGTCACATCCCTTATCTACGCCGTACGCGCCAGGGACGTGACCGCTCACTCTTTACGACAGGTGCTGAAGAGCCTCATGGTAGCTCTTAGATAGCGCTTATGTGGCGGATAGAAAGGACATTCGCCCACCGTTCATCAAGCGACGACAGTGGGCGAGTGAATCATAGCAGTACCCCCGAGCAGAATCGAACTGCTATCTAAAATTTAGGAAATTCTTGTTCTATCCGTTGAACTACGAGGGCATTGCTCCCAGAGGTTAGCTTTCTCTGAGACAGCGCAAAGATAATGCTTTTGTGCTGATAGGTGAAAGTGCCAGAGGACTTACACCTTCGTGCCGAAGCCGTGGGGGCATCCCATCGGGAGACCTCGGGCTGGGCAACTAAGATGGCATGGCATTTGTTAGCAGAGAGTAGGTGGTCATCATCTCTTCGCTAAGGATGAGCCTGCCTGATACATTATGATATAGACTAATCAAGTCGCATGGCAAAGAATAATCGCACAGGATCTCCCCAGAAGCCCTTCCGCTTCTCCGAGATGTGGATCTACATCATTATCCTGGGAGTCCTAGGTGGTCTCTTCCTCTTCGATATGGATTTCGGGAAGAGCAAGAATAAGAGCTGGGACGAATTCCAGCGTTTGGCTCGCTCGGGAGCCTTCTCTCAGATCATAGTGGATCGTGGGGAGAAGACCGCAGAGGGTATCCTAGTCCCGCAGAAGGCGGATAGCCTCTTTGGCGATGCTCCACGTATGCTGGGGCAGAGCCGTATGCAGGGTGATCGTAGCGTAGTGGCCGAGATCCCGACAGTCGATCGTTTCGCTGAATTCTATGACCAGCAGGGGATCACGGCGAAGGTCGTCTACAAGGAGTCTCGCTCAGGTTTGGTGAGCCTTCTGCTGAACTTTGGTCCTCTGATCCTGATCATTCTTTTCTGGGGCTTTATCCTTCGTCGCTCCGCTGGTGGTGCTGGCGGTATGGGCGGTGGTATCTTTAATGTCGGGAAGAGCAAGGCTCAGCTCTACGAAAAGGACGCTACCTCCGTCACCTTCAAGGATGTCGCCGGGCTACACGAGGCTAAGGTGGAGATACAGGAGATCGTTCACTTCCTAAAGGACCCAGCTAAGTACACCCATCTAGGGGGTAAGATCCCTAAAGGTGCGCTTCTCGTAGGCCCTCCAGGTACGGGTAAGACCTTGCTGGCTAAGGCTGTCGCAGGGGAAGCTCATGTGCCCTTCTTCTCACTCTCGGGCTCTGACTTCGTAGAGATGTTTGTCGGTGTGGGAGCGTCACGTGTCCGTGACCTCTTC
>ERZ773250.1813-NODE-1813-length-10352-cov-2.894532_pt1 | contig 10352 bp, 7 predicted proteins | sample MGYA00511258_ERZ773250 | MGnify/ENA primary metagenome ERZ773250 (study PRJEB29015, sample SAMEA2738164) | human oral metagenome | biome: human oral; feature: human-associated habitat; material: saliva | place: China | collected 2187 ... | reverse complement strand
GCTGAGTACGGCATATCCGGAGCCACTGTTTCCAACCGGGTACGCTCGTATCGCGAAGAATGCCAGAACAATGATGAGGAGAAGTCTCAGTTGGAGATGATGGAAGAACGTCGTCGTCTCCGGCGTGAAAAAGCCGAATTGGAAAAGGAGAACAGCTTCTTAAAAAAAAGCAGCGGCATTCTTCGCGAAGGAAATCGATTAGTGACATATCGTTTTCTTGAATAACGGATATCTGACTCCGTTTGAAAAGAGATCGGAGTGTAGCATTAAGAAGTGGTGTTACAAAAAGGGTTGACCACTACACGGCGTGGGCATGCTGTCCAATGTCATAGAGAGCCTGAATCGCATCACCTATGAGCGCATTCAGATCTTAAAGCCACTGACTCTGGTGGACGGCCTCAGTTTTCAGCGCTATCGCGCCGAATATACGGAACTCTATCTGGATCAGATTCGCAATGCCTCGTATCTTGCAATTACCAAGATGGAACAGGCATCCGCGGAAGAAGTGCGGCATTTAATCGGCGAAGTGCGGAAGATTAATCCGAGTGCCGAGATATGTTCGACGCATTATAAGGACGCGGAAGAAGCATGGTGGGAGAAACTTTTGACCGGCGCGGCCGATGCAAGCGAGCCGAAATCGGAGACCGGAAGCTCGGCTCCGCAAACGGAAACGCAATTACCGGATACGTTTTCGATGGAGAAAGCCTATGTAGACGCCCCGGAACCGTTTCTACTGTTTCTGGAAGCGCTGATACGCGGGCGCTTCGGAAATATCATTCGTGCCAAAGGTCTGATTCCGGCCGGGACTTGTACGCTTCGCTTTGACGTGGCGGACGGGCGCTACAGTGTGCGCTTCGAAGATTCCGACTCTGTACAAGAGACAGATCAAAACGCTGTCGCGGTCTTCATAGGGCACGGGATTTCCAAGCAGGCGATACGCCGTGTGATACATCAAAATAACATAGCGCAGCGCGGAAAGATACGCTTTACCGCCGCGGCAAATCAGAGATAAGAGACTTTCCGATTTACGCTTTCGCAGGGTGGCGAGAGGTGATGGGAGTCTCTTTTTAATGCTATAATCCGGATGAAACAATTGACTTCGACTCTCCCGCAGAGAATGTGGAAGAATACACATAAGCGAAGAACGATGCAACAGTGCGCGGGGATTATTGTATGTCAAAAGATGAATACTTGATCACAGATGCGCCGCTCAAGGCGCTGACTGTTTTTGCGATGCCGCTGATTCTCGGCAGCTTCTTTCAGCAGGTCTATAACATGGCCGATTCCATTATAGTCGGTCAATTTGTGGGATCGTCTGCCCTCGCGGCGGTGGGAGCCTGTGCGGCGCTCACGAATGTCTTTATCTGTGTGGCCCTCGGCGCAGGTGTCGGTGCCGGCGTGCTGGTGAGTCGCTATTTCGGGGCCAAAGAATACGACAAGATGAAGACCATCGTGTCAACTTCTCTCATCAGCTTTCTGCTGCTTAGCATATGCCTCGGTGTCATCGGTTTTTGCTTTTCCGAGCGGATGCTGCGTGTCTTACAGACGCCCGCGGACATTCTGGACACGGCTTCGTTGTACCTTCGCGTCTATTTTGCGGGCTTTCCGTTTTTGTTCATGTACAACATTCTATCCTCCATGTTTACCTCCATCGGCGAATCGAAGATTCCGCTGGGGCTTCTGATTTTCTCCTCACTCTTAAATATCGGGATGGATGTTTGGATGGTGGCGGTACTGGGACTCGGCGTATTCGGCGCAGCGCTTGCGACCTTAATCGCTCAGGGTATTTCCGCAGTGTTCTCGCTCCTCCTTTTTTTGAGCCGGATGCAGAGATACCGAGGCGCTTTTCGGCGCTTTGACAGGCAGGAATTACGGACCATGCTAGGCATCGCGGTGCCGTCGGTCCTGCAGCAGTCCACTGTCTCTGTGGGGATGATGATTGTACAGGCGGTAGTGAACCCCTTCGGAACCCAGGCGCTCGCGGGCTATGCGGCTACCATGCGGGTGGAGAATGTCTTCTCGTTGATCTTTGTTTCCATCGGCAATGCGGTCTCGCCCTTTGTCTCCCAGAACCTCGGCGCCGGGAAGACAGAGCGGATTCGAAAGGGGTATCGTGCCGCGATATTGCTGGATGCTTGCTTTGCGCTCCTGGCATTTCTGATCATTGAAAGCCTGCACACCCGCATTTCCGCGCTGTTTCTGGGAAAGGACGGAACAGAACTTGCGTATCGGGTGTCCGGGGAGTACATGAAATGGCTCGGCTATTTCTTTCTCTTCATGGGAATTAAAATGGCGACGGACGGCGTGCTTCGCGGACTCGGTATGATGCGTCCGTTCCTCGTCGCGAATCTGGTGAACCTCGCGATTCGCCTCGCGGTTGCGCTGCTCTTTGCGCCGCGTTTCGGAATTGCGTTTGTCTGGCTTGCGGTTCCGGCAGGTTGGTTTGCTAACTTTTTGATCTCCTATATCGCTCTCAGGAAGGCATGGCCCGAAAAGAAAGCGCAGGCCTAAGCACCCGGAAAACCGATTACGTTCCATTCGAGACAGCCTCTTACAAAAGAGAGGGGCTGTCTTTTTGATGTGGCAACTTTAATCGGTGCGCGCTGATTTTCCGCTGGAAAGACAGGACGCGATGCGTTAAACTCTAATTAGTAATATCTAACTAATTGGCGGAGCGTTGCCGAGGACCGGTATTGAAATTCCGGTTTGAGTTTTCGGCAGGAAAACAGTGCGGTGTCGCGAGCGTCAAAGGTTCGTATGAAGGGAGTGATACAATGCAAGATTTGAGAGAGATTTATGAACGGCTCGGAAAGCTCTACGAAACCGAGCGGGAAGAAATGCCGGTTCTGGATGAGTTTATCCTTGAGTACCGCTGGTTCATGTGTGCCGATACGAGAGGCCGGGTCTCGCAGTGCTTGCGCGTGGGCAAGGAGAAGAGCCCGGAGGCGTATCAGGCGGTATTGTCAAAAGAGCTCGGGAAACCGGTCAATCAGGTAATTGAGCACTTTTTTGCGGCAGATGATGAGACGCTTCGGGAGCCGCTTGTCGCACTCTTGAATTTGATGAGCAAGCCCTTCAATACACCGGAGCATCTTATGGAGCAGGGAATTGTGCGCGAGCCGGGTTTGCAGTTTCCCTATGAGGTTGCGGGCAAGAAAGTCGGCATTATAGGCTATGGACTTTACAATCAGTTTTTCCTCGGAAAATGCGAGGAGTTTCATGCCTTTGATTTGCGACCGGAGAAGGGGCTTTTGAATTACCGCATCGGGAGAGAGGACATGAAAGTCTATCCGGAGGGGATTCACTGGCATCTCGGGAAGAGCGCGGTCGACTATGCGGAGGTGCTGAAGACCCTGGACATGGTCATCATGACGGGATGCACGATTGTCAATGACAGTTACCGGGATATCCTGGCCTGCTGTGAGAAGGCAGAGGTACGCGGTATTTACGGCCCGAGCAATGAGCTTTGCCCCGCATATCTCTTTGATCTCGGCTACAATTATATTTTCAGTGCTTCGGTGCGCGATAAAGAGAGCTATTTGCAGGCGCAGCTTGCGCCGCTCCCCATGGGAGAAGATTTGAAATTCATGGATTTATACATACTCCGCCGGAACTGATTCCGGTGTCTCAGGGCAGCTCGACAAGAGGGCTGCCCTTTTTGTACGTTTTCGCATCAGAGCAGGTATACAAGCATTTCCCGCTTTCCAACTTGACGGAAGTCTGTACAGGAAGTAAGGTAAATATGAAAGAATTATGAAGAAACGCGCCAAAGTGTAAGAAAAAAACAGGCATTTCGCAAGGGCGCGGGACGGAAGAGGGGGAGTTGTGTGAAAGAGAATGAGCGGGAAAAACTGCGTCCTTTGCTCTTTGAGGCGCTGCTGAACCTCCAAAGGCATGACTACGGTTGGGTCGGCACGGACAAATTAGAACAGGAATTGCGGAAGGTAGGGCTTCGATATCAAGAATACGGCGCAGAGACGCTGCGCGCTTTTTTGGAGTTCTTTCCGGAAGACCTCGCCATCACGGACAGTGCTGCCACACAGGCGGGAGAGCCGGAAAGAAGCTATGTCATTTTGCGGCAGTACCGTCAATTAAGACGTCAAAAGAGGCGGCAGGATGGCAAGGTCCCGGATGAAAAGAAGCCGGCTTTGGCCAAACTGCTTCGGGATATCTTGCAGAATTTGTCGCTGGAGCAGGGCGAATGGATTTATATCACGCAGGTCGGGAACGCCGTGGCTGCGGCGGGCATTAACTATAAAGAGTATGGCTTCATCCAGCTGAATCCGTTTCTGCAGCAGTTTGCGGAACAGATTGAGTTGCAATCTTCCGATCCGTCCGGGACAAAAGCGGAGGCAGTGGTGCGACTTCGCCGCTTTGAGATGAGCGTTCCCCGCAGGGCGGAAAGCACGGCGGCTTGTGAGAGCGAGCCGGAAAGTCCGAAATTTGCTCTTGACGATTGTGAGAGAGAACGGCTTGAAAAAGAGATTTTGAAACGGGCACAACAAATTTCCGTCGAGGAAAGCAGGTGGAGAGCCGCGAGATCTTTTCTTGAATTCCTGCGACAAACCGGCGTTGACTATAAGAAGTACGGCACCGGTGACGGCATCCTGTTTTTAAAACAGTTTCCGTCTCTGCTTGATGTTCGGATGAAGGCATCCGCCGACGGTAAGAAACTGTATCCTGTGGTCCGGCTGCACCGTGAAGAGCGAGCGTCCGGACAAGCGCCGCGAAAAGTTGAGGCAGAGCGCATCCCCGAAGACAGGCGGGCTTCGGAGGCACCTGAAGCCGCTACCTTGCGGGATTTGCGCCCTTTCGCCAAGGCGTCGCACGAGAGGTTACAGAGACTTGTGAAGCTCCTGCGCCCGGAGCGCTGGAGCTACGGAGAGACAGCTTTACCTGTCTCGGTGACGGCTCCCATCCTCGGCAGATATATGGAGAACCACATTTCCCGGATATGCGCCGAGCATAAGTTCCGGCATTGCCGGGAAACCTTGCCCGGCTATCAAGATGTGCAGTACGGAATCTGCCATACCGGGCTAGTCACGGCGGATTTTAGACCGATCTATGCGTTTTTTAAAAATAATCTTTTGAAGACCGGTCCGCGCTGGAATCTGGATAGTTTTGCGGCCGTCGGGACACAGGCGTTTGAGGATGTTTCCCGTCACTTTGAAACACTCCCGCCCGCAGCCGCGTACGAGGTTCCGGAGATACAGGCTTTGTCGGACGGCGCGGCGCTGTACTGCGATTACCGGCGGATACTCACGGAGCAGACGAAGAGACTCCCGCTCGATTTTTTACAGAGTTTTTGCACGCGGGAAATGCTGACAGGCGGGGACAGTACACCGGAAGAGGTCTATACGCTGCATCCGGAAAACGCGGCGCGAAACCGGTATTTCGCGAACTTAGGCAGACGAATCGAAGAAGCGCCGGAAGTATCGGAGGCGATGAAGCACGCGTTCGGACAGATTCTGAATCGCAGTCTGCGGGAGTTTCGTTGGAATCGGGGCGTGGCATTGCCCGGCTATGATGCCGCGCGGAATGTCTGTGATATTTTATTGCCGCTCCGATTTGCGGAAGGAAGGGAGCCGGAACGCGCGATAGCGGTAGAGCGCACAGAGACAGGCGAGTATATAGCAAGGGAAGTGCTCTCCCTCTCGAGCGCCTACCGCAGGTGCCGCGTGGTTCTGTACCCGGAGAGTCAGTGGCTCTCGGCGGAGAAAGCGGTTGCCTACGACCTGGGATGAATATTGCGAGAAGTGCAGCGACAGCAAGCTGCAGACAATGTTGATAAGCCGAATGAAGAAGGGAGATTGGATTAACAGCGCTGGTTACCGGGGCAAAGTTTCGAGAGGCGGATTTTTTGGCAACAAGATGAGAAGAAGTCGGCGAAGGGTCTGCGCCAAACTGTCAGGTATCATTGCGGCGCAGATAAGCAGCTAAGAGAAAGGGGGATGTGTCATGAAAAAGAAGTTTGTGGGGGTCTTGTTTCTTTGCTGTATCGCAGCGAGCGTGGCGTGCGGCGCAAAGTCGCAGGAGGTTAAGGCAGCGGGACAAACGACGGTCGCGGCCAAGGTGAAGAAAAATACGCTCGCTGCGAGTCATGCGGCCGCTGTGACAGAGAGCGGCGCGGCAAGCACTGCCAGCACAGCAGAAACAACCTCTGCCGCGAACGAGACTGCCGCAGAGCCCGCATCAACCGCGGAAAAAAGTGAAGCGCCGACGGAAGCGCTGGCCGCGGAGACTTATCTCTGCTTTCAGAGCAGTCGCTATACCTACGGGGAATTTCAGCGGGATCTGAGTCAGTTGCAAAAGCAGGCGGGGAGTGCGCTGCGGGTCGATGTGCTCGGCAAGACGGTCGACGGCAATCAGCTCTATGACCTTCGCGTCGGGAATCCGGAGGCAAAACATCATCTGCTGGTCTTCGGCGGCATTCACGCGCGGGAATATATTACAGTGCAGCTTGTGATGCGGCAGGCTGTGGAACTGCTTGCGGCGCAGCAGAAAAACGGCAGTTTCCGCGATGCCGCGGTCAGAGATCTGCTCGCAGACACGGAGATTCATTTCATTCCGATGGCAAACCCGGACGGTGTCAGCATCAGCCAGCTCGGCATGGACGGCATTCACACGGAAGCTGTGCGGGAGACAGTACGGAACATCGCGGCGAAGGACGGAAAGCAGCTCACGGCGGGCTATTTGCAGCAGTGGAAGTCGAATGCAAACGGTGTCGATCTGAACCGGAACTTCGATGCGCTCTGGGAGTCGTATAACGATCATCTCGGTCACGCCTCTGCGGATCACTATAAGGGAACGGCGCCGGAGTGTGAGATTGAGTCGAAGGCGCTGGCGGATCTGACCCGGCAGGTCAAATTTGATGCGACCCTCAGTTACCACACGCAGGGCGAAGTGATTTACTGGAACTTCGGGCAGGAGGGGGCGCTTCGCGACATGACCCTGGCCCTTGCAAAGCGAACCGCGGAACTGACCGGCTACCGCGTGGACGGCAATTTTCAGGCGCTCGACACAGCCGGATATAAAGACTGGGCCATCTCGAAGATGGGTATTCCGAGTCTCACGATTGAGGCGGGCCACGGCGGCAACCCGGTGGATCCGGCGCAGATGGAAAGCATTTGGCGCGAGAATAAGGATGTGGTGCCGATGACACTGGAGATGATTGTAAAAGGCGAAGTACACCGCATCAGTGAAACAAAATAACCGGGGGAGCAAACGAAATGGCAGAAGGAAAGGGCAGAACGCATATTGTGGCGCTCGCGGCGGCGGGAGTTGTGGCTGTGGGAATCGTGGCCGGCGTATTGATTGCGAGTCAGAGACCGGAGAAGCGCTTTGAGGCGGCGACGCTCGAAACAGAGACCCGTGAAACAGAAACGCACCGGGAGACGGAAACAAGCGCTGCGGAGACCGAGACGGCGGCTATGACAGCGGCGACAGCACCCGCAACGACCGCGGCGACAGAGGGCGCGCCGCCCGTGACAGCGGTAGCGACCGCCGCACCGGTGGCGGTAACCGCCGCGGCCACTGTAGCTGCGGACTACTCGCGCACCATGTATGTCTCGCACTGCGCGCAGTCGATTTCGCTGCGTGAATCGCCGACCACGGCGGCGCGCGCCGTAAAGCAGATTCCGTTTGCGGCGCCGGTGACAGTGCTGGAGACCGCAGATAACGGTTTTTACAAGGTCATCTACAACGGAACCACAGGATATTCGCTCGCATCGTACCTCATCAACTACCAGCCGGATGAGTCGGAGCGCCTGGACAAGCCGGTCGGCGCGGTAGAGACAACCGCTGTTCCCGGCCCGACATACCGGACTATGTTCTGTGTGAACTGCAAAGAGTATATTACGCTTCGCAGCGTGCCGGACACGAAGGGCGCGGATCTCGCCCATATTCCGCTCGGCGCTTCGGTCAGCTATGTGAGGACAGCCGACAACGGCTTTTACGAGGTGATTTATAACGGCAAGCGCGGCTATGCACTGGCGCAGTATCTGAGCTACTGAGAAGCTTGTGTTTCGGTGACGGGGGAAACGATATGAAAAAGCAACAAATCGCGGGCGTTGCGCTCGCAGCCGTACTGGTGCTCGGCGGTGCAGCGTTCGCGGGCTACCAGAGCACGCGCTATCCGCGGACTCTGAAGGCAGCGAATCAGGCGGTACAGGCGGGTCAGGAGGCAGAGGCGGTCGCACTCTATGAGAAGGCAGTGAATGTAAGCCCCGGGAAAGCGGAGGCGTATCTCGCGCTCGCGGATATTTACGAGAAACACGCGCAACATGCGGACGCGGTGTCTGTTTTAAAGAAAGCCGCCGAAGCTATACCGGGGAAGTCAGGCGAGGCCGCAAAGATTCGGGAAAAGCTCGAAGAACTGAATCCCACGGTCACAGCGTCGCAGGAATCGGGAACGTATCAGGATCCGGTGGAGCTGAAGCTCGAGAGTAAGAGCGGCAAAGAGATTCGGTACGAGCTTTCGGAGGCGCCGGACAGTACGGATAGCGCCCCGCAGAGCTATACGGAGCCGCTCACATTCCGGCGAAACGGAACCTATCGGATTAAGTGCTATGCGATGAACCAGAGCGGTGAGGCGGGTGATCCGACCGAGCTGAACTTCACGATTCAGCTGGATCCGGAGAAATACCACATGAACAGCTGGTATCAGGGCAAGGACGGCGGCTGGTATTACAACAACGACGCGGGCGAACCCGTGATCGGCTGGCGCCTCATTGACAACAACTGGTACTATTTTGCGGACAACGGCAGAATGAAGACCGGCTGGATGCAGCTGGACGGCAAGTACTACTACCTCGATGACAACGGCGTAATCGCAAACGGCTGGCGGCAGTTTGAGGGGCGGTATTACTACTTTTTAAGCGACGGCAGCATGGCGGCGAACCAGTGGGTCGACGGCGCCTACTATGTGGGAGCGGACGGCGTGATGCTGGTGTCGACGACGACACCGGACGGCAATCAGGTCGATGCGAGCGGCAAGAAGATTGAGAAGAGCCGGAACGAGAAGGCGGTAGAGGCTTATCGACAGATACTGCGCGACGGGAGTTGGAAAAATCCCAAATATTCGGAAGGCGTGTTTGGTGTGATAGATATCAACGGAGACGGGGTGCTGGAAGCGTTTGCTTTGGCAGGCAATCATTATGAAATGGAAACGCCGACCGAAAAAAATGAAAGCACGCTGAAAATATTCTATTATACCGACAAGCTGCAAGCGGAAGAAATGGAGAATGTAGCGGAAGCTGTATTTTATATTCCGTCGAGAAAACAATTGATGATACCATTTGAATCCGGTGAAAGAGACTGGAGTGAAATTTTTGAACTCAATGGAAATCAGCAAGGTCATCTCATAGAGGATTCGTATATTGATAATGGCAAATTGAGCGAGTTGGAGGGTAAGAATCCGGATACACTCAGTGAAGGAGAAAGAAAGCAATTGCAGGAGTACAGGAGACGGGATCAGCAGTATTATCGTGTTCCCCGCCATAATTTAAATACTGTTGAGATTAATCCGGAAAATCTCGACCGATACTTGCAAGGAAATGGGAAGGAGACCGGATATTTTGATTGACGGTCAGAATATCTGAGCGGCAAAGGGCAGAGTACCGGTATGGAACCGGGAGTTGATCGATATCCGGATATAAGACTATTTTAAGAGAATCAATCATAAAACAGGTGAGAGCCAAGTTGGGTTAAATGGAAGTTACAGCCGGACAGAGTGCGGTTATTGATTACTGCATGGTTAGGGGTTGAAATCGTAAGCGGAATGGAAAGGCGCTTACCTTGAGTGGATTAGCGGACAGCTATTCTTTCGGAAAGTTATTCCGGTGCGTGCGGAATGACTTGTATCCGTACAACGGTTTGTTGTATACTGAAACAGAACCAAATAGGAGGGGAGCTTGTGTGACAGGCTGAGAGGAAGGATGACCTTCGACCCTTATACCTGATGTGGGTAATGCCACCGTAGGAACTCTTTCGCGCTGTGATTTTGACAGGAGGATGCCGCTGGTGGCTTCCTCCTGTTTTTTGTTCAAATTTCGGTGAAAGAGGGAGAATCAAAATGAAGCGGCTCGATGTAAGAAAAGTGGCCTTGGCCGGTCTGTTCTGTGCGGTTGCGGTACTGGGAAGTCTGTTTTCGTTTCCGGCTTTCGGGAGCAAATGTGCACCGGTGCAGCATGCGGTGAATATCCTCTGCGCGGTGTTGCTGGGACCCGGATACGGCCTCGCTGTTGCATTTTCGGCTGCGCTGATCCGCAATGTGCTCGGAATCGGCAGTCTTATGGCATTTCCCGGCGGCATGTTTGGAGCCCTGCTCTGCGGTCTCGTGTATGCAAAGACGA
>ERZ773250.1803-NODE-1803-length-10381-cov-4.457873_pt1 | contig 10381 bp, 10 predicted proteins | sample MGYA00511258_ERZ773250 | MGnify/ENA primary metagenome ERZ773250 (study PRJEB29015, sample SAMEA2738164) | human oral metagenome | biome: human oral; feature: human-associated habitat; material: saliva | place: China | collected 2187 ... | reverse complement strand
TGCTGTAACAAAACTTCCTTATGAAGAATTTAGAAAAAATCTTAGAAAAGTTCAATTAATTGATGTTAGAGAAAAAGAAGATTTCAAATACGCTCACATTAACGGTGCTCGTAATATGCCATCTTCTCAATTCAATTTCCTTTATACATCTTTGAGAAAAGACCAACCTATTTATCTTTGTGATAAAAATGGAACATTAGCTCCTCGTGCTGCCCTAACTCTTAAAAAGCACGGATATACAAATGTATATATGCTAAAAAATGGTCTACAAGATTGGAAAGAAAATTTAAAAACAAAGAGATAATAATTATAAAGAGTTTTTTTTCTTAAATCCCATTTAATTAAGGCAAATTCCTCTTTTTAATTCTTATATTATCCTTTTGAAAACCATATAAAAAAGACGGTTTAAAACCGTCTTTTTTATATTTATAAAATTTACTCCATAAATCCTTTTAATTTATTTAATTTAGAAGGGTGTTTTAATTTTCTTATTGCCTTGGCTTCTATTTGACGAATACGCTCTCGCGTTACTCCAAAGGCACTTCCTACTTCTTCTAAAGTGTGTGTCTTTCCATCTTTTAAGCCAAAACGAAGTTTTAGAACATTTTCTTCTCTATCTGTTAATGTTTCTAGAATCTCTTCTAATTGCTCTTTTAACAACTCATTAGCAGCATGTTCCACTGGAGATTGAGCATCTTTATCTTCGATAAAATCTCCTAAATGTGAATCATCTTCTTCTCCTATTGGTGTTTCAAGAGATACTGGTTCTTGAGCAATTTTTAAAATTTCCCTAACCTTATCTGGTGTCATATTCATCTTTTTAGCAATTTCTTCTGGTTTAGGTTCACGTCCTAAATCTTGAAGTAATTGACGTTGCACACGAATAAGGCGGTTAATTGTTTCAACCATATGTACTGGAATACGGATTGTTCTTGCTTGGTCGGCAATAGCACGTGTTATAGCTTGGCGAATCCACCATGTAGCATATGTACTAAATTTAAAACCTTTAGAATAATCAAATTTTTCAACGGCTTTAATTAATCCCATATTTCCCTCTTGGATAAGGTCTAAGAATAACATTCCACGTCCAACATATCTTTTAGCGATACTAACTACAAGACGTAAGTTTGCTTCTGCTAAATCTTTTTTAGCTTGTTCCTTTTCTGATTCTGTTCCACTTTCAATTATTTTAGATAATTCTAATTCTTTTTCTTTTGATAAAAGAGGTACTTTCCCAATTTCTTTAAGATACATTCTTACTGGGTCATTAGTTCTAATTCCAGCAGGCACTGATAAATCTTCTAAATCTAATTCTTCCTCTTCTTCCTCATGATTTTCATTAATTAAAATAATATCTTCATTATTTAATTCTTCATAAAAATCATCCATTGTTTCTGAAGAAATGTCTAATTTAGATAAAGCTTCTATAATTTCTTCTTGAGTAAGCTCACCTTGTTTTTTACCTTTTTCCAATAATTCTTTTCTTATTGTTTCAAAATCTTTTATCTTTTTATTAGCCATCTTCTTCTCCTTACTTTTTATACTTTTTCAATTGCTCTAGCAATTCTTTTTGTGCTTCTACATCCATTTCTTGAATAGCAACTTTTAGTAATTCTTTTAACTTCTCAATACTAATCTCTTTTTTTCTGAAATATGCTATATAATCTATAACAATTTCATTCGTTGGATTTTCTTCTATTAAAAAGTCTGTTTCATCTATATAAGTCGCTAATCGTGCAACCTCTTCATCATGAATACTATGGATAAATTTATAAATTTGAAATTCTAGATTATTGTTGTAGTAAATAATTAAATAATCTACTAACCTTTCAAATATCTCTTGTGAAAATTTACATTGTTCCAATTTCGAATAATTATCAATAAAAATATTTCTACTTGTAAAGAAGTATTTAAATAGTTTACACATTTTTTTATCGTAATTTAATGCCTTAAACAACAACTTTGGATTTTCTGGTGCTACCCATTGCGAGGTTTGTTTTTTTCTTTTTGTCTGTAATTGATTTAATTCTCTATTAAGGACTTGACGTTCTATTCCAAATTCCTCAGCTAAGTATGTTAATAATATGTATTTTAATGACTCATCTTCTACATAAGAAATATTAGTTAAAATTTCATTTTTAAACTTAATTCTTTGCTCAATATTAGTCTTAGCTACATCTTTACAATACTCTATTTTAAAATTAATAAAATGTTCTTTGTTATTAGTGACGTAACTTTGTGCATCGAAATTTGTATTTTTCAAATTTTTATCCGTTAAAAATTCATCTAAATCCTTAGCTCCAGAAAATTTTAATTTATAAACATTGTCTGTTTTCTTTATTATTCTATTTCCTATTTCTATTTGCGCTTCTGTTCCTGCAACATCATTATCAAGACTTAAAGTGACTTTGTTAACTAAATTTAAAATTTCATATAGCTTATTATTATCAATATTAGTTCCCATTAGGGCTACTACATTTTTTATACCATTTTGGTACGCTTTTATAACATCCATGTACCCTTCACACAAAATAATTTCATTCTCTTTTGCTATAAAAGATCTAGCATCTGAAAAATTGTATAATACCGTTCGTTTTTCAAAAATTTTTGTTTCATGAGTATTATAGTATTTAGGTACATTTTTATCCTGAGACATTGTTCTTCCTGAAAATGCAACAACTTGATTTTTATTATCTTTTATAGGAATCATTATTCTATCCTTAAAAACATCATAGTAATCGTTATTATCATTTTTCCCCAATAAGCCTGCTTCTACCATTAAATCTAAATTTAAGTTATTAGATTTAAAAAAATTTAACGCGATATTATTGTCTCGTGGTGCATATCCCAAATTAAAATATTTTATTACATCAATACTTAAGCCTCTATCTAATAAATACTTTAACGCTCCTTCAGCTTCTTTTGTATTTAATAGAATATAATTGTAATAGTCTGCTAAAAGTAAGTGACCATAATACATAGAATCAAGCTCATTATTCAAATCATAGCTAACTTCTTTTCTTTCATCTGACTCTAAATTTAGTCCTAATCTTGTACCTAATTTTACAATTGCTTGATTATATGTAATATTTTCTATTAATGATATAAACTGAAAAATATTACCACCTTTCCCACATCCAAAACAATGGGCAATCTTTTTGTCAGGAGATACAGTAAATGATGGAGTTTTTTCATTATGAAAAGGACATAATCCTAAATAGTTTTGTCCTCGCTTTTCCAACTTTATATACTCACTAACTAAACTAACTATATCTATATTTTCGAAAATATAATCTATATCTTGTTTAGAAATTTTTGCCATTTTACTCCTCCTTCATCACAAATTTATTACTTAATCAGATGAAAAGCGATAAAATTTCCCTTTTACAATTATATCACAAATTCATAGTTTTTGGTATAGTTTAGTAAAATATTATTATACTTTTATTTCCATTTTTCCTCTTAAGCTAACCCTGTATTCCTATCTTTAAACATCCCTACATTCCTCTGTGCGACAATTTACTTTAAATATAAAAATTTTTTATATTAAAATTGACTTTGTTTAATAATAACTTTATAATATGGTTATCACTCAAAAAAGGAGTTTTACATGTGAAAGTAGTTATAGTTGGTGGGGGAAAAGTTGGCGAATTACTTTGTGCTGATTTTTCCGACATCTTTCAAGAAGTAACAATTATTGACACTAATGAATTACGTGTTGAAAAGCTCGTTGAAGCTTATGATATTAATGGTATATTAGGAAATGGAGCTAACTACGAAGTTCTTACAAGAGCTGATTCAGCAAAAGCTGATATGTTTATTTCTGTTACAGCAAGTGATGAAATTAATATGATTTGTTGTATTGCTGCTAAACAGATGGGGGCAAAATATACAATAGCTAGGATTAGAAATCCTGAATACTCTAAAACAAAAGAATTCTTACGTGAATCACTAGGAATAGACCTTATGGTTAACCCTGAGTATGAGGCTGCTAAACAAATTTCTCATATGTTAAAATATCCAACAGCAACAAAAGTTGAAAGTTTCTTTGGCGGAAAATTCAACATATTAGAAGTTATTATTAATAAAAATAGTATATTAAATGGCATTTCTCTAATAGATAGTAAAAAAATAATTGATTTTCCTTCACTAGTTTGCTTAGTAGAGAGAAAAGGAGAAGTATTTGTTCCACGTGGTAACTATATCTTTAATGTTGGCGACAAGGTTCATATTACAGCTGCAAATAAGAATCTGAAAAAATTCTATAAATTGCTAGGTAATAAAGATAACCTTGAGAAAAAAATTACATCTTCTCTTGTTATTGGCGGTGGAAAAATAGCTCATTATCTTGTTGAATTTTTACAAATTGCTAATTTCTACATAAAAGTAATAGAAATTGATAAAAATAAAGCTATTTCTCTTAGCGAGTCTTTCCCTGATATTGATGTTATTTGGGCTGATGGTAGTGACCGTGATACTCTAATAGAAGAAGGTATTCAAGCTTTTGATAGTTGTATTTCTCTAACCGGTTTTGACGAAGAAAATATTATCATAAATTTATATGCTGATAAGTTAGGCATCAAAAAAACTGTTGCAAAAGTTAATCGAGCTTCTCTTAAACAAATCGCTGAAGATATTGGCCAATATTCTTATATTACCCCTAAAGAGATCGTTGGTAATATTATTACAAAATATACGAAATCCCTTCAATGCAGCAAACATTCTGATATTGAAAACTTTTATCGTATAGCAAATAACCAAGCGGAAGTAATAGAGTTTAAAATCACAAATAACAGTGCTAAAATTTTAGGTATAAAATTAAAAGATTTATCTATTAACCCTAATATGTTAATAGCATTCATAATAAGAAATAATAAACAAATTTTCCCTAATGGTGATGATGAAATTAAGCTGGACGATAATGTTGTTGTTGTTAGCTATAAGCATAAAATTGAGCATATTGATGATATTATTTCTAGGGGGCAATAACTATGAATTATAAAATGATTTTCTATGTTCTTGCCAGAATGCTTAAATTACTAACTGGTCTTTTGATTATTCCAATGCTGGTATCTTTAATGTATAATGAGTCTTCAAAAACAACTGTATCTTTTCTTGTTGCAATAATAATAAGCCTTGCGCTGTATTCTATTATTGATGCCTTTACCGAGGAAAATAGAGAGCAAGATTTCTATAAAAGGGAAGGATTTGTTATTGTAACTCTGACTTGGATTGTATTTTCCCTTATAGGAGCATTACCCTTTTATTTATCCGGGGAAATTCCTAGTTATATTGACAGTCTTTTCGAAACGGTTAGTGGTTTTACAACGACAGGTTCTACTATTTTGCAAGATATAGAAAGTTTAAGTAAGAGTCTCTTATTTTGGAGAAGTTTCACCCATTTTATTGGTGGTATGGGGGTTATTGTTTTTGCACTAGCTATCCTACCACGTTCTCCTCACACAATTCATATCGCAAAAGCTGAAGTTCCTGGACCATATTTTGGTAAAGTAGTATCGTCTATGAAACAAACCGCAAGATATTTATACGGAATTTATATAACTTTAACAGCAATTTTGTTTGTTCTGTTATTATCTGGTGGTATTGGTATATTTGATAGTATTAATCTAGCATTTTCTACTGCTGGAACTGGTGGATTTGCTCCAAGAAACCTTGGTATTGGTTATTACAATAGTACTTACATAACTGTAGTTATCGCTATATTCATGCTTATATTTTCAATGAATTTAAGTTTAATATATTTTATTATCTTTAAACGTTATTTTAAAGTTTTAAAAAGTGAAGAATTACGTTGGTTTTTAGGGATGATAAGTATTTTATCTGTAATTATGTTTTTAGATATTTATCGTTCTTATGATACTCCTAACCACAGTTTATTAGATGTTTTCTTTACAGTATCATCTATAGTTTCTACAACCGGGTTTACTTATAATGATTTTAATATCTGGCCAGTTTTTTCTAAAATGATTATTCTTATTTTAATGCTTGTTGGAGGATGTACAGGTGGAACGGCTGGTGGAATTAAGATACCTCGTTTAATATTCTTTATAAAAAATGCTAAACAATCTATTGGCAAGGCCCTTAACCCGCGAAAAATATCAATGTTTAAAATAGATGGTAAAATTGTAAAAGATACTACACCGCTTGCTAATTATTTACTATTATTTGGATTTATTTTCGTTATTATATTATTTTTAGTAACATTCCAAATAAATGATTTTGAAGATGCAATTTCATTAACAGTTACTTCTATTAGTAATGCAGGCCCCGCATTTAATAATTTTGGGCCAATGAGCAATTTTTCATCTATTCCGTACTTTACAAAGATAATTTTATGTTTTTCTATGTTATTAGGGCGTTTAGAGTTAATACCACTAGTTGTATTTTTCTCTGCTAAAACATGGACAAAACGCAGAAAAAAAGCAAAAACTACTAATTTTCATAAATAAAGAAGAGATTTACTTATAAATCTCTTCTTTTATTATCGTCACTATTTCTGCTATTTCTTCATTTATTTTTTCATCCATTTCATTTTTAGAAATCATACCCTCATTATGCGCTTCTGAATAACCTAATATAACAGATAATGAATTTTTCACTTTATGTAATACTATTTTTTTCTTTTGCTCATTTTTATCTAACGTTAAACTTTTTATGTAAATCACTGCAATATTTAATATTAATAATATAGACAATGGAATGAAGAATATTTTATTCCAAAATGATAAGACTAAAAATAATACTATCAAAATATTAATTATTAATAAACTAATCATATTTTTCATGATACAAACTATAGACCTCTTTCTTATTAATACCAAATTCTTTTGAAATATTTTTTATAGCTTCTGATTTTTTTTCACCATTTTGAACTTTTTGATAAACAAGTTCAACTAATTCATCAAAATTAACATCTTCTGACTTTTCATCTCTATTTGGAGAAATTATAACAACAAATTCTCCTTTTTCCTTTATCTTATCCCCTAATATTTCCAGAATTTCTTTTGCTGAAGAAGTCTCTATTTGCTCAAACACCTTTGTTAGCTCACGCGCTACTGAAATCTTTCTAGTTGAGTCAATTTTCGAAATCTCTTCCACTAAATTCTTTACTCGATGAGGTGATTCATATAAGATAGCTGTAGTATTTATTTTTAAAATTTCTTCTAGTTTTAATTTTAAATCTTTTGTTTTTCTTGGTAAAAAACCATAAAATGTGTAGTTATAAGACTCTATACCACTAGCTACTAGAGCGGTTAATCCTGCATTTGCTCCAGGTAGTGCCGTGATAGGAAGTCCTATTTTTTTAATTTTTTCTACTAAAATATATCCTGGATCAGAAATACACGGCATCCCAGCATCTGTAACAAGTGCTACTTCTCTTCCTTCTTCTAAATAACTAATAATCTTTTCACTCATTTTTTCTTCATTATGTTCATGATAACTTATTAACTTCTTACCTGTTATTTCATAATGATTTAGCAATTTTTGCGTATTTCTTGTATCTTCACACGCTAAAATTTCTACACTTTTCAGAACTTTTAACGCCCTTAAAGTTATATCCTCAAGATTACCTATAGGAGTTGCCACTAAATATAACATATTAATCCTCCTTTATTTTTTTATTATAATATCTTATCTTATTTTCTTTCTCTTTACTGATATTCTCAAAAATATATTGTTCTTTCTGCATTCGTGTCAGTTTCTTAAATGCACTTTCTGCCTTTGCCGCTTCACGCTTTGTTTCAAATTCCTCAAAATATACTAAAACAACCGGCCCTCTTGCCCTAGTGTACTTAGCTCCTTTTTTTGCGTTATGCATTTTTATTCTACGTACTATATCTGTAGTGTATCCTGTGTAAAAGCTTCTATCAGCACACTCAACTACATATATATAACTAACTGTCAATTCCATACACCTTCTTCATTTCTTCTGTATATGTATCATCTTCTTTATAAATATATAACGGTTGTTCTACTTTTATATCACTTACATTAGAAATACTTCCCTCTACTAAAACTATTTTACTATTATTGCTAGATTCTTTACCATAAACAAACTTTATTCGCTTTATAGCCAAACCATTTTTCTCACATTCTGATATAATGTCAGAAATACGATAAGTACGATGAACTAAACTAAATTTCCCATTTTGCTTTAACAAATATTTTATAGCTTGTATAACATCACTAAGATTACATAATATTTCATGACGTGATATATTATGATTAAACTTTTCCCTTTGGTTAGGCATATTTTTCACTGGAAAGTAAGGTGGATTACATATTACATAATCAAAAGATGACGGTTTATAATAATTTTTTGTTTTTTTTATATCACCATTTCTAACATTTATTCCCGTTAAATTATTAAGTTCAATACTTCTTTTACTTAATTCCACCAAATCTTCTTGGATTTCTAACATTTCTATCTGCGCCTGACTCTTCTCGCGTAAAATAATAGAAATCCCTCCATTTCCACTACAAAGCTCTATTATCTTTTTTTTAGAACTTTTAGGGACATTGGCAAAATAAGGTAATAAGAAAGAATCCGTCGACATACTGTAATGGTCTATCTTCTGTAAAATTTTATAATTTTTAGATACTATATCTTCTCTTATATTCTCAATCATTTAATCTAATCTCCAAGAAAATCTAATCTATTGTCATCAAAGACAAGTGAGAACAAAAATTTTTCTAAAACTAGCACTGAGTTTACATTTGCTTTTATATCATAAATTGCTTGTAAAACTTTTTCTTGAACCTGACTGTTATTTTTTACATCTTCAAAAGAAGAACAACTTGTATAACCAACCTTGATTTTTCTATTAACAATTTCAAAAAAATCAAGTATATCTTCCTTATTTTTTAATTCATTTAAAAGATAGATATTGGCAAGGTGCTTTTTACGTCCAAATTTATTTCTAAACTCTAAAATTATTTCAGCTATATTTTCTTTTTCTTCTAGTTTTTCTTCTTTTTTACCTATTAGTTTAATTTGTTGACAACGTGAAATGATTGTTGGCAATACGGCATTTATATTTTTACAACTTAAAATAGCTATTATATCATCTTCTGGTTCTTCTAAAAATTTAAGCAGGCTATTTGCTGCTTGATCTGTCATTTTTTCTACATCCTTTATCCAATATATCTTTTTTCCATAATAAGACTTAATACTAAACTCTTTTTTTAATGATTGTATCTCTTCTTTTTTTATTGATGTTTCGGCATCTACTTTATAAAAGTCTACATAGTTATTATGTTCTATGCTAATACAATTTTTACATTCCCCACAATTTTTAAAGTCTTTATTATCATTTTTGAAACAAAAAACAGCTTTAACAAATTGGAGAATAAACTCATCACAATATAAACTATCCTCACTTACTACTAGGTAAGCATGAGATAGTTTATTATTTTTTAGTGAATTTGTTAAAGATTTTACAGCAACATCATCTTTATTAAAATTCATTATTTAAAAATCCTTCCAATATTTTAAACGCATCTTCTTCTACTTTTTCATAACTTTGATTTGCATCAATAACCTTTATACGCTCTTTGTAATCATTTGAAAGTTCATCATATCCGCGTTTTACTTCCTTATAAAATTTCAAACTCTCATTATCCATTCTATTATTTTCATCACGGCATTTTGTACGTGACAATCCTACTTCTACATCTACACTAAAATATAAAGTTAAATCAGGTTCTAGACCATCAGTTGTATATTTATTAATGTTGATTATATCGCGTTTGTTAAGCCCTCTACCATAGCTTTGATATGCTATAGAACTATCAACAAAACGGTCGCAAATAACTACATATCCTTCTTCTACATATGGGATTATTTTTTTTATGATATGATCACGTCTACTTACACAAAATAGTAAACTTTCAGTTTTAGCATCTATTTCATTTGAACTATCAAACAAAAGCTCACGAACTTTTTCGCTAAATTCTGTTCCTCCAGGTTCACGAGTAGTTATTACTTTATAACCTTTTTTTACTAAGTATTCTGTTGCAGAATTTATAAATGTAGTTTTTCCTGACCCATCAGAGCCTTCCACAGTTATGAATTTTCCTTTCATTAGTCTTAACCTTTCTTTATATATTATTTACAACCATAAACTTTCTTTATAATTTTTATTATGTAACTTTCAATCACATAATAAAAAAATTGGAGTTCAGTACTCCAATTTTTTCTATTAAAATGTTTGACGTTTTGCTTTACGCTCTGCACGACCACGAGCACGATTTTCAGCGCGCTTGGTTTTGCGGCGTTTTTCATCCACTGCCCATTGAATTTTCTTCTTATAACCCGGTTTGACTTTTTTCTTTTTCTTTTTAACCAAACCAATCATTT
>ERZ773250.1786-NODE-1786-length-10430-cov-12.189205_pt1 | contig 10430 bp, 6 predicted proteins | sample MGYA00511258_ERZ773250 | MGnify/ENA primary metagenome ERZ773250 (study PRJEB29015, sample SAMEA2738164) | human oral metagenome | biome: human oral; feature: human-associated habitat; material: saliva | place: China | collected 2187 ... | reverse complement strand
AGCAGCTGGTGCGTCTTCTGGTGCCGGTTCTTCGGGATGCCGAGGCGCGCCGCGCGCGTGCGGAGCGTGTCCGTACCTACCAGCCCCGCTAACCGAGGTAACCTGCACGCTGTGCCGCGGGTGCCCGAGCTAATCAACGCTGATGTGATAGAAGCCCCCTCGTACTAGAAATAGTACAAGGGGGCTTCGCCGCATCTAGGGGAGGGCACCAGCCGGAGGCGCTAGTCGTCCTCGTGGGAAAACTCGTTGATAATCTCGGGGGTCTGCAGAGCAAACTCATCGGGTTCCGCAGTCTCGGGTGAGAAATCTAGGTAGTAGTTACCCTCAGAGGTTCGGGTGATGGTGACGTAGGTGCGACCGTAATCGAGCAGTTCGCGAATGCCGACCTTGGTGCCTTCGTCGAGGCCCATGCGCTTACGGATGTACGAGCCAAGCTCGGAGTTCGGGATGGTCGACATGTCCTTACCGCAGCGGTCGGAACCGCTGGCAACGCGCATGATGAGGTCTTCACCGTCATCGCAGTGCACCACAATGGGAGTGTTTTTCACAGGGAAGAAGTTGGACCGCCCAATGTTCGCGGGAACCGCAAAGTAGGCTTCATCCTTATTGGCTCGGATATCTCGCAGGCCCCAGTTAATGCCGGAACCGCAGTTGTACGAAGAACCCTTACCAGCGTGGCTGTACAGGTACAGCTTGATGGAGGAGAAGTCCTTCAACCTTTCCTCGCGTTCTGTCTCAGGTTCGGGGAGCGGAGGAACCGGAGGCAGAGACTTATTCGCCAGGACGTCGGAAGGCGCTTCAGGGAAGGTGAAGAGAGAATCAACCACAGGGTCGGTGCAACTCAGCGAAGCACCGAATAGCGTATCGATATAGTTCTCCGCATACTCCACCGACACCGGCACAAGAATGTTCTCCTGCTGACATTCCGAAGCGTCTCGACCGATATTGAGGCCGTCCGTCGAAAGGTTAGCTGAGCCAGCGTAGGCAATATCGAAAGAGCCGTTCTGTGCCCAAGCGTAGAGCTTGGTATGAACCAGGGGAGAGACGCGAGGATCCGGATAACGAATATCCAGGTACCCGTGACTAGCCTTGACCCATCCCTTGAGGATTTCGTGAGTCGTAATGCTTACCGCACCGTCTCGCGCCATGCCAACCAGAAGATGAACCTTAGGCGTGGAGGAGGTCGGGGTAAACTTGCTCATCTCTCCCCAATGACCGGATTCCTTGGAACGTCGTCCGGGGGTGAAGTCAGCCTGGTACAGCGCACTGAGAATGGTAGTTCGCGAGATATACCCGGTGACCGCCCACAGCTCATGTCCGGCGCAATCATCCTTAGGATACGGCGATTGGAGAACAAGCTCAGCGAGGTTGTCGCCCATGAGTGACGAGTAAAATTCCATGGGAATAAGTCCTTCTTTTACCTAGAAAAGAGCGCGTTCTTTCCCCTCAAATTCACGAATGCGCTTATCTACATCAATATTCGGTTCAATACCGTCGTAGTCATTCTCCATAAGTGTATTGAAGAGAGCTTCGAATATGACCTGCGCACCGTCCGGGGGAACCGCCATGCCAATCTGGCGGCGTACGTTTTCCTTGTTGCCGATGAACTTGTACCAGTCGGGGAACGTCTGCAGACGTGCGCGCTCGCGGTTGGTGAGGGCGCGGGGCTCTTCCCAGTGGTAGATGTGCGTTCCGCCGCCGCCGGATCCGGTGACGGTGTATGCGGGCTTGTTGGGGTCTAGGCGCTTATAGATCTGGCTGAGCTTAGCACCACGTACGTTGAGGCGCAGTTCCTCGGGCATGTCGGTCGCATTGAAGGCGTTTTCGCCGGGCTTGATGTAGGCGAGGCGCTGCTTCACCACCTCAGACTGACGAGTGAGCTCATTGCTGGTTGCCCATTCGGGGATGGGAGGTTCGGTAAGCGCCTGCCTAGCCGTGCGCATCATCGAAGGTTCGGGAGTGGTTGGCGCCGGAACCTTGAACGCTACACCCTTCGCGGCAATGTCATCACGCAGGCCTACGATAATGATTCGGTGTCGAGCCTGGGGGAGACCGTACTCCTCAAAGCGGTATTTATGAGCAACAATGGTGTACCCTGCACGTTGCATTTCGCGCAGAATGTAGGGAAATGCGGTGCCGGCATTAGCACCAGAGAGACCACCGACGTTTTCCGCTACGAACCATTCAGGCTTATGGCTCTTGAGCACTTTAATTCCGTATGTAAAAAGGGGGCCGTAGGTACCGTCTAGACCCTTCTGCTTTCCTACGAGGCTGAAGTCGTTGCAGGGAAAACCGAACGCAAAACCATCAATCGGAGGCAGAGCGTCGGTGTTGAGCTCACGAACGTCACCTACGTACACGGTCTCTTCAGACGCACCAGGGGTGTTTTCGCGGTAGGTATCTGCAGTCGTGGGATCGTAGTCATTAGCCCAGGCGTGCTCAATTTTGATACCCGGAACCTTATCTGCGGCGTTGTGTGCGCCCAGGGCAATGCCGCCGGGTCCGCAGAAGAGCTCTCCCATTCTGTAGGTTTTGGGTGATGTGTGCTTCTCAGCCATAAAGTTCTCCGAGTGTAGAAAGTATCAAGTACCTATGCGTGCTCGCAGGGTGTTGAGGTGTATCTGAAAATTTTAAATAAAAATACTAATTTTAGCAGCTTAGCCCGTATTCTGGATTCAGCGACGGAATGTGGTAGATAGGGCGCTACGTGTGATGTTTGGCCTACTAATCGCGTTTAAAAAAATTAATGCTAGGAATGACGAAAACCTGCGCTGACGTGTGAGAACGAGTGCTAAACTCACAGAGGAAGCCAATCAGCGGCTTCTGCAATCACTCACATTTCTATTTTCAATGAGGAGAAAAATGGCTGAGGAAATTTCCAAGCCGGAGCAGCGGATTTATGACATTGCTGCCCGGGAGCACATTTCGTATGAAGAAGCATGTCGCCTAGCAATTGACGCGCTGCTTGACTCAGGCGTTGTTACGGAGGATATGGTCGTTCCCAGCTACGAGGAAGCACTTCGTAGTATCCAGAAGCGTCAAGCAACAGAAGCTAAGGGAATGAAGGAATCTTGGTATGATACCACCAAGCCTGACACCCCTATTTGGTCTATCCTCCATGAGGAACTCAAGGCTAAGATTGGCAAGGAAGGTGCTTCGACTATCCACCGGGAATCCAATAAGGTCGTTGGATTTTTGGCAGATCCCAATGTAAAAGATCTGAAGCGTAAGGGACTCGTCGTTGGCTACGTTCAGTCTGGTAAAACTGCGAACTTCTCGGCGGTTATCGCCAAGGCAGTTGATGAGGGTTACCGTTTCGTCATTGTTTTGGCGGGCATGTATAACAACCTTCGTCGCCAGACTCAGGAACGTTTGGATAACGATGTTCTGTCTGCTTGTGATGGGCACAAGAGTGTCAAGGCTTTAACTGACGTAACCGGCGATATTTCTTGGAAACCTATTCAATGGGGTTTTAAAAATAAGAATGATGTTTTCTTCGCCGTTGTGAAGAAGAACCCTCGTCGCTTGGAGAACCTTCTGCATAAATTGGAGGTAGCAAACAAAAAAGGCCTTCTGGATAATGTGCCTGTGCTTATCATTGATGATGAGTCAGACCAGGCAACCCCCAACACTGCGAAGGAAAATGAAGAATACTCGAGTATTAATCGTCTTCTCCGTCAGATTTGGGACCAGGTCTCTACGGGATCGTACGTGGCTTATACCGCAACTCCGTTTGCAAACGTGCTGATGAATCCTGATGATGAGGAGCGCTATACCGAGCATGTGAAGTCTAGTAATTCCGATAACCCTGAAGGTGAGGATATTGAGCGTTACCCCGGACTGTACCCTTCTGACTTTATTTATGCTCTAGAGCAGCCAAAGGGATACATCGGTGCTTCGCATATTTTCGGCACCCCATTCTGGGCTAGTGAAAATGCAGACGGTACGCTTGATGACGGTCTGGATATCGACGCGGTGCGCCCTATTTCTGAGGATGATGCAAAGGTTCTACGTCCGCCGACCGCTAAGGAAGCAAAGGAAGGTGCAGTGTATGCACCTAAGATGGTACCTAGCCTTGAAAATGCAGTGCTGTGGTTTATGATTGCCACGGCTCTTCGCCGTCGTCGTGCTCAGAAGAAGCAGCACAGCTCGATGCTGATTCACTTCTCCCAGAGGGTAGAGACACATTTTGAGGCATATGAGATTATCAAGGACTACATCTCTGAGCTTCAAGAAAACTACGATCAGTCTGAGATTAACGACGCCATGCAGGGTCTGTACGAGCGCGAGGTTGCTCGCATGCGGGCTGTCCGCCCCGAAGCGGTTTACCCTGAATGGGATGAGCTGAAGCCTGCCGTATACGAGACTATCTGTGAGACTAAGTGCATTGTGGAGAACGGGTCTTCGGAAGAACGCTTGGAGTACATCGCAGATTCACCAGCCACCTATGTTGTTGTCGGCGGTAATACTCTCGCCCGTGGTTTGACTCTTGAAGGACTCATTAGCTCCTACTACATCAGGACGAGCAAGACCTACGATACTCTTCTCCAGATGGGCCGTTGGTTTGGTTTCCGTCCTATGTATGAAGATCTCATTCGTTTGTGGACTACCGGTGGTATCCAGTCATACTACCGCCACCTTGCCGGTGTGGAAGAAGAGATTCGTGAAGAGATTCGCATTGTGGGTAGCACCCCCAAGAGTGTTGGCGTGAAGATTCGTACCCACCCTGGTGTTTTGCAGGTGACCGCTCCGAACAAGATGCGCCACGCAAAGGTTTTCAATCTTGATTTCACTGGTAAGTTGCATCAGCTGACTCGTTTTGACGAGAAGAATACCGAAGTCCTGAACCACAACATTCAGGTATTCGAGTCGCTTGTGAACACTATTTCTGGTAGTCAGGAGGCTCTGCGAGGTAAGAATAACGGAAGCTACCTCTTTACGGAGGTCCCTGTAGAGACCGTTCTTACGTACCTTAAAGATTTTGAGATTCATCCTTCGCATAATAAGACTGTTATGGGCAAAATGGTTGAATGGATTGGCAAGTATGTTGATCAGGACTGGAATGTTATTATCTATTCCGGTACCAGGAAGAATATGATTCAGCGCAATTTTGCGGGTCTTGATATTCGTATGGCAAACCGTAGCGCAGAGATTAACTCTGAGCCGGGGGTTACGGATTTGGGTGCTCTTACTGTAGCTGGTTCAGAGGTTGTGGACCTCAAGATTCTTGCAGATGCAGGAATCTTGGAAGACCCGGATAAATTTAAGAATGTAAAGGAAAAGGAGTGGCCCGCTCTTCGTTATCTGAATGGAAATACTCCGCTTCTGGTTATCTATGTAGTGAACCCTCAATCTCCTTCTGAGGGCAGGGCTACCCGTCGAGATTTGGACGCTACTGCTCCTGTCGTGTTGCATGCTGTTCTACTGCCGCAGGTAGCTGGTTCTGGAGATGGTCACTTCGTCGCAGTCGAGACTAACGATCCTGAACCTGATGAGGAAGAGCAGGAAGAAGATAACTCTTTCCTTGATTTGGATGATGATGAAGGTGACTACGACGGCTGATTCCAAGTAAATTTTATAACCTATAACTGAGGTAAATATGCTCTGGGGTGGCGATTTGATGCCACCCCAGAGTTCTTAACAGTATGTACTAGTGCTCTAAAGAGTCGCAGCATATCGCAGACTAGGAGTTAACACCATGACCCTTAACTGGTTCCCCCTTCCTAAAAATACTGGTTCAATATCTGCTCGAGGTGCCTCGCGTACCCTGGGCCGGCCCAATCTGAGCCCGCTTGCTCTGGTGACCCGAGAGATGGCTCAGAACTCGTGGGACGCACGCCTTGAAGGGCGCATGCCGGAGTTCGGCTGCTTGGTTCGGTATGCCAACCAGGGTGTACTGAACACTCTGCGGAACGATGTATTTGCAGCTGGTTTCGAGATCCACAGTAAGTACACCGGTCTCGATCAGACTTTTAACCGCGGCGACGTCTACTTCTTGGAGTTCTGGGACCGCGGCACCGTCGGTCTTGATGGCCCGGACCGCCCTGACGAAGCCGTTGAGGAAGGGGAGAGCCAGAACTTCGTTAACCTCACGATGAACCTTGGTAGCGATAACAAGGGTCAAGGTAACGGCGGCTCATACGGTTTCGGTAAAACGGCTGCTTTCAATATGAGCGAGTCTCAGTCCGTTATTTACTGGTCTGCCTTTAAGACCAAAACTGGCGAGATTGATTACCGACTTATTGCTGTTGCCCTCGGCAAAGAATATACGTATGACGGCCGAAACTACACCGGTCGCCATTGGTGGGGATATGAGGGGCCGACAGTTAAGGGAACGGGTAACATTCTCCCGTTGACGGGAGAACGTGCTCGTCTGCTGGGTAAAGAAATTTTCTCTCGTCACTTTAATGACGGAGAAACTGGCACGTCAATTCTTATCGTTGATGCAAAGCCTGCGGAGCTTATGGAAGTATCAGATGATGAAGGTAAGATTCCGGATGAGCCGGATCAAATTATTGACCGTTCCCACGAAAAGATTCAAAATATCGTGATGTACCATCTTTGGCCCAAATTGGATGTTGAAGATGGAAATAGGTCTATGGATATCAGGATTAACAATAATCCTGTCTTGATTCAGAACCTTAAGAATAAGCCTGAATATAAGGGAATTGAGCAGCTGTGCTCGGCTCTTATTGATGTCCGAAAAATGTCAGAGCATAAAAATATTGACTTTGAATCGTTTGATGGAGTTTTCCGGTATAAGGGCTACATTTTTAAACGCACAAGGGACTCCTATAACATTGGGTACCTTAAAATTGTGCTAGGTGCATACGATAGTACTGCTGAAAGGTCCATCTATCCGCAAAACACTGTATGTTTGATGCGTAATGAGGCTGAATTGGTTGTCCAGTACCGAAAGGTAAATGACTTGGATGACTCGAAGGCCACCTGGTACGGCGTTTTCAAACCCGACCTTGAAACGGATGTTGCCTTCCGAGAGGCTGAACCTCCAGCCCATGACGAGTGGAACCCGAGCTCTCTCGAAAACGCTAAGCACAAAAACATTGTTGTTTATGCTGCTTCAAATATCACTAAGAGTTTGAAGAGCCTGTTTGAGTCGAAGGACACTAAGCGCGATAGCGGTTCGCTGGGCTCCTTGTCGAAGATTTCTCAGAAGCTTGCTCGATTCAATCCGATTATGTCCACCGGAGGCGGTGTCAATACTGAGTTGATAGACGAGGACGAAGGTAAGAACAAAAAGCGCCCCGGGGGCGTTGTTCGTCGTGCCTCGGTATCGATTGAGTCTGCAGCAATGACTGGTGTTCACCCGCAGAACCCTGATTATGTTCAGTATTTCATTAGCTTCTCCTGCAGTAGTGCTTGGAAGGCTGGTCAGCGTATCGGTATCAAGGTCTCTATCGCAACCGGTGATGAGAGGACTCTGGAGTACACGGACTCTCACGATTTTGAGCCTTCTTGGAGCGAAGGCTGGGGCCCTGATGCTAATGACACCCAAAGGGCGGGCCATGTTTATGTGCAATGGGACGGCCCTGATGATTCCGAGGAGAACCAGGGGTCTGTGGTCATCACGTTGCGTAAGGGTAAGACCTATATTTTTGAGGTGGAGGGCTAATAGCTATGGCAGGTAAGCGCGTAAAGGCATATCCTCATCTCACTCTTTTCCCGCATGAAGTGGAATGGGGTGAATGGGATATTCGTACTCAGAACGGCGAAATTGTTGACCCGGATAAGTTGCCCTCCAACTGGGATTACGATACTGATTTGGAACTCTCCATCACCGTCAAAGTACGTCTTGAAGGAATCCGTCGAGTACTGGGCAATGAGGAGTCTCTGCCTCGACTGATTTGTGAGGTTCAGTGTCGACCGACCCACTGGAGCGTCATTGAAGAGAGCCGAGATGTTCAGCTCGATTCGGAATCATTTGTCGCGGTTGTTAACGCCAAGATTCCTGGGCGTAAGGTTGCGGGAGAACTGAAACTTCGAGCAGTTCTAATGGCGGGTGCTCTAAATATCGATGGATATAACACCGATGAAACCTCCTATATTGCTGTGCAAGAGGACAGCCTGTCTTTGAGCGCTAAGGGTGCCGGTATGCCGTTCTCGCAGCTTGATTTTTCTCGAGTGCGAGAGTGGGATAAAGATGCGCCCTGGGTCGTAAGGTGTAAGGCAAATAATCCGGAGGCGTTGTATTCACGATGCGTGCGAGTATTTGTAAATACGAAACACCCGGTATGTAAGGCTTTGGTACGGGGGGAAGAAAAGGATTACGAAATTCTAGAACCCGCTATTTCTCGAGATTTCTTGGCAACTCTTGTGCGAGAAATCTATATTGCTCATCTGAACGATACTTCTTTGTATGCATCTCAGAAAGAACTCACTGAAAGAAATTGCGAAGAGTTTCAAATGGTCGCTCAGAGAATTATTAAAGAAAATTTCTCAATGACCATTCCAGAACTTATTGATGGACTGAAAAGGGATTGGAATTCCGTGCAGAGCAAGATTGACGGTATTACCGGGTACATGCAGAAGGGATGGAAGTAGATATGGTTCAGCAGAACATGGAACCTGTACAGCAGGACGTTAGCCCTGAGTCGTCTCAGGCACCTGCAGAGCAGGAAGAACAGTATCTTTACTACCGCCTGGAAGATTTCTCCGCGGACGAGGAGTTGAAGGCATGGAAAAACTCTGGGGTCCCGCTACGCAACGTAGATTGTGGAAATATCGACACCAACCTAGAGATTCTTAACATTGGCGGCAATGAGATTCCAATGCAGACTCTGGAGAATCTCCGCACAATCGTAGATAAAGAGCTCGAGAAGCTTAAGGCTTTTGCCGATGATCGGGATAAGTGGAAGTACGAGTACTCGCACCGTATCGGTAAGGCCCTGCACAAGAACCTGCACATGATTCGTGGTGAAGCTGAATCTATTGAAGTCTGGCAGTTTATCGGTCTGAGGGTTCTTCCTGCGGCTGCTTTTGCACGTTTTGCTCCGTCGAAGGAAGTTCGACATATCGGCAACCTTCGCCGCCATGTGCTGCGTCGAACCTGGCTGACTTATGACCTCCTGGGTGAGGTCATGGATGAGGGCGGCTACCTCACGGAAGATGACCTCAACCAGATTCTCGACCGAACCTCTATCTCGACGAACCGCGATTTGGCATTGGCGCTCGCTCGAACCCTAAACTCTGTGGGTGCCCCCAGCGAATATGGTTTGGAGAGGGGAGTCTCTGCCCGTGATATCAAACGTAAAATTGCGGAAGAGCTCACGGTACGTATGGGCGTTGAGATGGTGCAGCACAAGTCGTATGAGGATATGTGCGCACTCCTTGAGATCATCAAGAACGAGGTTATCGAGGCCTTCAAGCTGCAGGAGGGTATTGCCGAAGAACAGGATGAAGATACCTGGGATTCTGATTCCGAAGCTGTAGAAGACTACGAGTCAGAAGACGTAGAGATTGAAGAGCTGGAAGACTCAGAAGACTTCGATACCGAGGCTGACGAGTATGACGAAAGCCACTACGAGGATTTCTCCGACGAGGAGTCTGAAGAGGAGGAAGAGTTTGCAGATCTCGATGTTGCTAAGGCTATCGAACCTGAGGAATCTGAGGCTGAGGAACCTGATGTTCAGGAACCTGCGGAACCTCAACCGTTCTTCGTGCCGGTTAACGAGTTCCGCGAATCAAACCTCTTCAGCTCAACGCAGTACGGGTACTACGTTGACGAGGAACCCGAGGAACGTCCGTCACGTCTTCGAACTCCGCAGAGCAAGCTCAAGGCCAAGCTGGAACAAGCAAGCTCTGAGGTAACCGCGGACGAAGAAGCTAATGAGCAGGCTTTTGAAGCTAAGACTCACAGGAGCAAGCTCACGCCTCCCAAATCTAAGATGGGACAGTTCTGGGATAACATGCCCTGGAAGCGCTAAAAACTAAGAAGCCCCCTCGTACTAGAAATAGTACGAGGGGGCTTTCGCTATAAGAACGGGCAGAAGCCTAGTGCTTCTTCTTCGGCTCGCACGCCACGCCGTCACCATCTCTATCTAGACCAGGGCGGTAACCCGGCTCACCACGATGCAGAGGCGCTGCGCCAGCTGCGCGAGCATCAGCGCATGTTTCGTAATAAACACTCGACTGCGCCGGAGCCTGCTGAACAGGCTGAGCCGGAGCCTGTGCGGGAGCCTGCTGGGCGGGCGCCTCCGTAGCTACCGGCGCCTGCTGAACAGGTTCAGCCTGTTGCGCGGGAGCCTCCGAAACCGGAGCCGCCGGTGCCTGAGCGGGAGCCTCAGCCGCCGGTGCCTGCGCGGGAGTCTCAGTCGTCGGAACCGGAGACGGGGTTACCGTCGGAGAAGGAGACTCTGAAGGAGTCGCAGACGCACTCGGCGTCGGAGAAGAACTAGGGGTAGCCGAAACGG
>ERZ773250.1784-NODE-1784-length-10439-cov-4.759919_pt1 | contig 10439 bp, 10 predicted proteins | sample MGYA00511258_ERZ773250 | MGnify/ENA primary metagenome ERZ773250 (study PRJEB29015, sample SAMEA2738164) | human oral metagenome | biome: human oral; feature: human-associated habitat; material: saliva | place: China | collected 2187 ... | reverse complement strand
TTTTTGACCTTAAATAAATTATAACATGTTTGACCTTTTTTGACAATAGTTTTTTGAAAAAATTTTAGAATATAATTTATCTTTTAAAAATAAAAGAAAAAGCATCTAGAATTAGATACTTAATACTATGATTTTCTTAATTGACTAATAAATTTTTCTTTTGAAATTGAAATACCCAATTCAGAATGGAAATTTCTAAGCGTACTATATTGATATGGCTGCAAAGTTCTTTTCGTTATTGGTTTCTCCAATTCAATCTTAGAACAAATGTTTATATATGTTTGAACATAATTTTTTACCCTTGTGAAAATACGATTTGAATTTTTTAAATAAAATTTCTTCTCCTCTATATCACTAAAGTGATAAATTCTTAAATAATCTATATGTTTTTTTTCTATGATAGTTAGCTTACTAAAGTCTAATGCTTTTAAACACTGTCTACCGTCATTCCTTTCATACATAACATAAGGAAATATATGCCTAGCATTTCTTAAATTTGCAGAAATTCCCGATCGTAGTGGTATAGCAATCAATAAATTCTTGATATCTAAAATCATAACTCCATGACCTCTAGCTACATCTTCTTGAAATTCATCTAAATTTTTATATGTATTAAAATAATCCTCTGTTAACAGATGAAAATATAAGCTGTTTTTATTTATATTTGCCATAATATATCCCCATTATTATATGAAAAAAGAGTCCTTCTTTTTAGAGTCGCGACTCCTACGACTACATCAACTTTAGAGTATTTTCTTTTTAGAGTCGGTATTACTCTCCGACTTCCTCTACTATTATTATATAGAAAAAAATAATTTATGTCAAATATCTCTTTACTGATACTTGTTGTTATTTCTTGCTCACAAATCCATTTTTCTCTAATAGTTTTCTTGTTACAGCTTCTATTCCTGAAGGTTGTGCATAGAAGTCAGCGAATTTCTTAGTCCATGTTTTTGTCTCACGCGCTTCTGCAAAGTCAATCATAGTTTGACGATATTGTTTTAATACCTCTTCATTTGATTTTGGAAACTCATTATACCCAACATTAGCTTCATGCGGTAATCTTGGTTTAACTTTTTCTGTAGATTTTTCTTCATCTATTACACCAATACTTAGTCCACATAAGAATAATGCATTTTCCGGAATGTTTAGAAGTTCAGAAATCCCTTCAGCAAAACCTCGTACTCCACCACAGTAAACTATACCATACCCTAAAGACTCAGCAGCCAAAGTAGCATTTTGCATCGCAATACCAACATCCATAGAACCTATTAATAATGGTTCGTATTGATTAGAAATATCAAAATCTCCACCTTCAATATCAAATGACAACTTAATATTGCTAAAGTCAATACAATATACCAAAAATGCTGCAGAATTTTCGATATGAGCCACATTACCTGGTGCTTTATCTTTAATTAAATCAGCAATCTTTTGTTTTGTATCCCCTGTTGCTACGATAATACTGTAGTGTTGTCCATTCATCCAACTTGATCCTTGTTTAGAACAAGCTATAATTTGTTCTAAATGCACTTTTGGAAGTTCATTTCCTTTTACAAAACTTCTTCTTGTACGGTGTTGCATCATTGTTTCTATTACTTTGTTCATAATTGACCTCCGAATCTAATTAGTAATTATATTATATCGCGAAAAAAGTCAAAATAAAAGAAAGAAGATGATAATAAATATATAATTAATATATTTTAGACTCTTACATTTGAATTATTCGAAATCCATTTTGTTTATAGACATCTTCATTACATTATCACATATCTTTCCTAGGAGACGATGTGTAAAATATATATTATAACTTTTCATATCGTAATATCCTAACATATATCCTTTAGAAGTCACCTTTATTTTTTCCGACCAATTCAAATCTTTTTCTGGATTATTTATATAGAAAAATCCATCTACATCATTTATACCCATATTTTTTAATGTCTTTGACATCATTAGTTTTAATCCAAGCTTTCCTACACTATCAAATACTAAACAACCGCCTGTATATCTCTTAGCAAGTTCTAAAACTAATGCTTTTACTTCATCCATTTTAAAATAATGAAATACATCAGCAGCAAAGAAAATAATACCCTTGGAAGAATCCACCTCATCCATCCACGAATAATCCTTTAAATCACAAGCAATATTTTTTTCTCTATCTTGCTCGGTAATAAGCTTTTCACGAATTTCTATAATATCCAGAAAATCTATATTTACAATATGGCAATGTCCATTATCACAAGCTTTTCCTGTCTCGTCTAAGCCACAACCAAGATTTACAATTGTTGCTTCAGGATATTGTTTCAAATACTCTTTGATTTCCCATATAATATCCAATTGCCTCATAGCCGCTTCAAGAGAATCAAATTTATACAGAAATGAATTATTCTTTTTTTCTAAATCCGTGAAATCATAATCTATTTTTTCACACAACTCTTTAGCAAATACATCCGTATACAATTCCGGAAATTTTTCAGAACACATTTTTCTACCATATAAGGGAACAATTAAAGTTTCCTGAACAGTATTCTTTTCTATTTTAACTTTTTGCATATTGTCACCTCCCTAATTTAAGATCAAAGTTATTTCAACAATATTTTAATATAGTTTTAGAGTAAATTATATAAATAATCAAAGGATACATCATTTTTTAAACTACTTTTTGACGTCGTACATCAACAGCATATTGATTTTAAGATTCACAACAATTACAATTAAGTTATAAGTTCTTTATATTAAATTAGACGCTTATAATCCAAATCAATATTAATATAAAATGAGAGGTTTCTTATGAACATTCAAAAAATTAGAGAAGTTTTTTTAAAAATTGTAATATCGCTATTATTTTTTAATATCTTCTATTTACCAATACTAATATTAAACAATATTTCTACTATAGAGATATTAATGCTAATGATAACATCCGTTATTATAGAATTTATTATAACTAAACTATATAGGTTGTTATTTAAAATCGATAAAAAAGTTCGAATACCTGCTCCTATTTCTACTACGATATTCCTTATATCAATTTTAAGCGCCAGTTTAATCACTAAGGTAAATATTAGCATAAAAACAATTCTTGCATTAATAACATTGAATATTATCTTTATAGGATTAGGAAAAGTACTAACTGCTATAGACAAAAAATTAAGCAAAACTATCGATAAATTAAATAATTAATTCTTCAATCATCAAATAATCCCTTTGAAGTCATTTATCTTCAAAGGGATTTAGATATATTCTATTTTACTGCAAATTCTTGACTACCTAGTTCAATTCCTCCTACTCCTTTATAAGCTGTAAGTTTTACTGGAGTAGTCAAATCTGTAAGTTCATAAGCTACTGCGCCTGAAAGTGTTCCATCTTTTTTTATAGTTGCTGATTGATCATTTAATAACGTTTTATCTGGATGACCTGCTACTTTAAGTTTATTGACTTTATTTTTATCATTATCTTGAATTGGTCCTTCTGGAAAAGCTGCAAACCATGCACTCATTGGGCTAATTATATCTTTTCCACTCTTATTAGTTGTATCAATACTGTAACTAAATATCACCAAATTTATCATGCATATAATAAAGATCCGACTGGCAAAACCTTTGCTGGTGAACATAAGGTAGAAATTCTTTTATACGAAAAATTCCTTTGTCAACCTTAAAAAATCGTACTCTAAAATACCTAATTCCAAGCAGTTTTTTAAGGAGCTTAAAAACTGAATGAAAAAAAGAATACCCTAATGCAAGAGTATTCTTCTTCAAAATCCGATATGACCGAACTGTATCAAATCAGAAAAAATTATGAAAAATATATGGGTAAGGAGATGGAGAGATAGTCTATCTCTCCTGTATTGACAATATTTTACGAGAATTATCGCTAATTGTTTTTAATACTTGTAATCTTTCAATTTTTTTGATTTTAGCAATCTCAATTACAATCTCATTTAATATTTGTTTAGGATATTCATTCTTAGTTTCAGCTGTAAATGGTGCATCTGTTTCTAACACCATTCTTGATAATGGGACTGCTTCTATCAACTTTCTACCATTAGATGAATGCACCATATCAGAATTAATGGAAGCATAAATATTATCATTACTAGACATAGCATTTAAAAGTCTTTTTATATTTCCAGTGTACCAATGCATTATATATATACAGCTGCTCCTTTTTAGAAAATCAAAAATAATATCATCCGTTTTTCTAGAATGAATAGAAATTATTTTATTTCCAACTCTCGCACATTCATGCACTATCGATTCGAAGATTTTTTTTTGCAGTTCAATGTTATTTGTTTTTTTTGACGAAATATCTAAACCTACTTCTCCTATAAAACTCGCTTCTTTCACATACTTCAAAAATATATTTAATTCATTTGGATATTCTTCAATCAATTGTGGATGATAACCTAATGAAATGTTAATTGTTTTTTCATTAGAAAACTTTTCGCAATACCTCCTGTATAATTGTGGTAAATTGGTCATAGCAACTATTTTAAAGTTGTTTTCCCTTGATTTCTCTATTACCTTAAAATTGTCATTATATAAATCTGGATGACAATGAAAGTCAATCATCTCAAGCACTATCTAATAACCTCCTTAAAAAACTTCTCTATTTCTACCATACCACGACAATACATTTTAGAAATTTCATCTAAATTTTCTTCTATAGTTCCAGATTTTTGTATTTCAAGAATCGCACTATTTTCATTGAATCGTCTTAACTTTTGTAAAAATGCACTTTTATTTAATTTAGCGGCTTCTGTCTTATTTAACTTATTATCTCTAAATTTTGTTTCATCTACACCCAACCCCTTAAATATAGCTGCTCTTCTTATTATGCACGGTATACATGATCCACAATGCATTGGCTCGCTTTCTTTTTCATATCTACCAACATCTGGATGGGAACATGACATAGTATTTATATAATTCGCTTTTAGCAATGATAAATTTTTACATTCCGATACCATTTCACCCTTTGTCTTAAGCTGATATGGATTTAATATTGATATTTCTAGCTTCATTTTTTTAATTAAGCTTCTCAACATTTTCATATAATACGGATGTGTTGTTCTCGTACTGCTACTACCAAAACGTGCTCCTGTTAATGGTATATTTAAAGAAATAAACCCATTTTCTGGTATATACATTTCTGTATCAGTATTAAAAGCAGATGCTAAAGCTATTGCATGTGAAAAAAACATAAACGAGCGTGTTCTAGTTGTATCTTCCATACCATTTTTGCATGTTGCATAAAACTGTATATAGTCTCTATCTTCTAAAAGGTATTCTTTTTTCAAACTTTCAAAAACCATATCTTGATATTCTTTTGTACCTTTTCCACCTCCATAATGACTAACAAAGAGAATTTTATTCTTCCTTTTTTCAAGTAAATCTATTGCACCAATATATGAATCCAATCCACCTGATAACATGCATACTGTATCATAAGATTTCGCCTCTGCTTTTTTATATTTACTGCTTTTATAATAATCATTTTCGTCTAATATTTCTTTTTTTCTAAACGTGAACTGCCAACTATCTCCACTCAAAAAACTAACCATATCATGTAATAAATCTTTTTGACTATTCCAAAATTCAACATCCCAAACAGGGATATTCAATTCAAATGTTCTTGACCAATTATCATTTTGTTTATTCCTTAAAACTTTTCTATCCATCACAAAAACAAATATTGAAATATACAGCAAATCTATAGCTAAACTCGAAAACCCACCATCAAATTTCAAATCTTTATCCCAAAAATTAAATCCAATGTCTGACCTACACTTTATATCAATATGCTCATCATATCCTTCTGGAAGATTACTTTTTCTATCGTTACTACAAAATATTCTCATCTTTATTCCTCCATTATTTCTAAGCAAGTTTTCATTATATCGTCATACATATCTTGCGAAAAAAATGTACCTTTGTTTTGCCTAAAAGCTTCTTCTACATTTGCCTTAATATACTCCTTCATTTCCTCTTCAACTTTTATTAACATATTTAAATCATTTCCATATTTTTCAAAGGAGTATCCAAAATCTATAAGCATTTGTTGCCATAATAAATCAGCCATGAAATATTGCATAAGTACCGTTGCAGTAGACTGCTCCACTCTGTCATCATCCACTTTTAATTCAATCAATTTCTCAAAAGTATTAGCCGTAGCTGTCCTTATTGCAACATCATTCTTTGATACAGCAGAGTCCTGAACATAATTAACCAATCTAGACATAGCTTCAGGCAAAGAACGATTTTGTAACGACAGACCAATATCATCAAGAGTTTTCCCAATTCCTTGTGTTGTAAATCTTATTAGTATATTGCCAATCTTGGATGCAGCAGTTCTGCTATTACTTGAATTAGATATTAATCTACTACTGCCACCAGATGCCTTTATATAATTTCTTACTATACTTTTAGGTGAACCAACCTTACCTGAAGATGAAATATACTTACTCATTGATGTCTTTGCAGTTGTCCAATTTATACTATTTTCTGTAGTATTCTTATCATCATCTTTATAATCTTCATTACCAATATTTTCATCCAGCATATCATCATCCGAATTAAAATTATTTGGTAATAATGCGTTACCAACTTTTCCTTTAAACGAGCTTGATGTACCCATTTCTACCTCCCTATCTATTTTTCAGTTTCGAATTATCATTTTCCCATGTAGTTATTAATGTATTTATTTCATTTTTATCTATCTCTTCCAGCCCCTTAACATGAACGATCATTGCTCTATTAATGCTACTTGCCGGCATTAATTTCAATTTGCTTAGCACAGCTCCAAAGCACTCTCTTTTACTTAATGCTATCTCTACAAGCCCCTTAATCACGTTAATATTTTTCTTTGCACTATCAGTTATAAATGCATTGTATAACTCTTCAACCATTAGATTACATTCAACAACGGAAATACTATTAATTTCATCTCTTGCTTGAGCTATCAAAATATCATTTTTTCCCATATATGCATCAATAATCTTTCTGGCTGGTTCAGATAATTTTATATTTGACGAATAGTTAAATACATTATTAGTACCTCTAGATAGATAAAAATATGGTTCTAAATTTTCTTCTTTTATGCTAGGTTCTTCTTTCATCCATCGTTCAAACCACTCATCGTTCCATTTCTTCTCATCGCTACTTTTATTTTTTGAATTATCTTCTTTATTAGAGGGTTGCTCTTCATCAACGGCTTCGTACAAACCTAAACACATATTCAAGTTACCCTTGCCATACAAGTCAATAAAGTCAGTAAATATATTTGGCTTTACATATTGAAGCATCATCATTTTCACAAGCACTTTTTCATCAATATCAATTTTCTTTAACTTTGCAACTTTTTTTCTCATTTCAAACTCATTTAAAAATCTCTTAAATTGTCTTGGGTTTCCATTTAAGCCACTATTTAATAAATTCGATATTTTTCTTGATAGACTATAACAACTCGAAATATCATCAGAATTATCAAACTCAAGCACATTGTTTGGTAATTGAAATTTTGATGTATCTTTTCTAAATTGTTTAATACAATTACTCTTCAAATTTAAAAATTGCTCGTTATTTAGTATTTTTGAACAAAATAACAATGTTAGATACATCTCCGTCTCTGATACTGTCATTGTAGGAATCCTTATTGGATATTGGATGATTTTTTCCAGATACTCTTTACCAATATTAATTTTATGTTCTGTCTCAAAAATACTATCAGAATATTTTTGGCGAATCGCATAGGCGATTTGTCTTTCATCAGCACCAAATACAAAAGCAACTTTACCATTAAACAAAAACAATCTCATAGCTTCAAATATCTCTAAAATTGTATCTGGTAAACATCTATCCATTTCATCTACATAAATCACTACTCTAGAAATACTGCTCTCTTCTATTAGTTTTCCAAAATCATTTCTAAAGTTAGCTACATCATTCCTTAAGGATTCATGAGACACAATTGCTTCATATCTATTTTTTATTCTCTCAATATTATCAGCAATATCTGTACTCGTATTTTTAGCTATTCTAACAATATTTAACGGATTGATTATAGAAGAAATTATTGTAGAAGAATTTTTTATTAGTGCAGTGGATAATTCAAAAACACTAATACTTTTTCTTAAGTGTTCAAATTTATCTTTCAACGTTTCTTCATCTTTTATTTTTTCTTCAATTTTATCTAATATGCAATTAATTACTGTATTCTTAGCATCTCCATAATCTTCAAATAACCACGAATTAAAATTTATTATCAAAGCATTATTATCTTTTTTTAAAAGTGCTTTTTGGCTAATAGACATAATACTTGATTTTCCACTTCCCCAATCGCCATAAACACCAATACTCGCTGGAAGCAAACTATCATCCATTATTATTTCATTAACCAAATCTGCAATATACTCAAAATCAATATAATCTATATTTGATTCACTATCTTTCCACATATAATCCCCCCTAATCTATGCATTCCACAATTTCAGATATATCACACAATTAAGTTCTTCACATATCTTCAATAGTATATCTGTAGTTACATTCTCGTCTTTCTTCAATTTATAAAAGTTACCTCTACTAATCCCTGTCTTATCGATTAAATCTTTATGCTTTATGTCTTTATCTATCAATATTTTCCATAATTTTTTGTAACTAAATTTCATATTTATACCCGCTATCCATATTTGTTTACCGAGCTTATAGCACATTATATCATACTTTAGTACATTTTTTATACCGTTGTGCACTTATAAATGATGTGAGACAAAAAAGAGAAAAACAAACACCTGATATGATAGAGTTACAGAGAAGTTAACTTCTCTGTAACTCTTGCCTTTTCTCAACAGGAGTTAGCCAATTTAATGTCTGCATAGGAAGTCTATTAGAACGATATAGATACTTCTTCATTTGACAAATAAGTTCGTTATAAGAATAAAAGGATAAATATTTATAAAAACGTTCATTATCATTTCTATGACTTCTCTCAATCTTACCATTATGTCTAGGAGTCCTAGGTCTAATAAGTTAATGTTTAATATTTAGTTGATTACATAATATATCAAAAGGGTGAATACGTTTAGTATCTTTAAAGTGAGTAAATTCAAAACCATTATCGGTTTGTATAATTGTAGGTTTATATCCAAAATATGAAATATTCAACTGTACAAATTGTACAGTTGGATAAGAAGATTGTTCTTTAAAAGGATAAATAAATCTTTCTCTTCGGTAGTTCCTTTAAATACTATATAGTAAAATTCAAAACATACATTTCTCCCTATTTAAAATTACTCTATTTTTATTATATCAAATATGTTCAACAGTATGTGACTATAAAAGTACTATTAAATTAGAAATTTTATCTTTCATATTCACTCTGGCATATATTAGCATCTATTTACTCCCACCACAAAAACCTCAGAACGCTTATAATGTTCTGAGGCTCTTTTTATTTATTATCTCTTCGCTATTTCTTCTAATAGCATTTTGTTAATCATTTGTGGGTTGGCTTGTCCTTTAGAAGCTTTCATAATTTGCCCTACTAAGAAACCAATAGCACGATCACGTCCGTTTTTGTAGTCTTCGATAGATTTTGGATTGTTATCTAATGCTTCGTTAACCCAAGCAAGTAGTTGTCCGCTATCTGATACTTGTACAAGACCTTTTTCTTTAACGATTTTTTCAGCATCTCCACCGTGTTCGATAAGTTCTGCGAATACTTTTTTCGCGATTTTACTTGAGATTGTTCCATCAGTGATTAATTTAATCATTCCTGCTAGACCTTCTGCAGTTAATGCTGTTTCGCTAAGTTCTTTTTGAACTTTATTTAAATAAGCATTCACATCTACCATTAGATAGTTAGATGCTAATTTTGCATCAGCTCCTAATGATACAGTTTTTTCAAACATATCTGACATTTCTTTTGTTAGCGTCAGTACGTGTGCGTCATATGCTGGTAGTCCAAGTTCTTCTTGGTATCTTCTTTGACGAGCATCTGGAAGTTCTGGGATAGTTTTTCTTACTTCTTCCATCCATTCATCAGAGATAATCATAGGTACGATATCTGGCTCTGGGAAGTAACGGTAATCGTCAGAACCTTCTTTAACACGCATTAGTTTTGTTGTTCCTGTTGTTTCATCGAAACGACGTGTTTCTTGCTCAATTTTCCCACCTGATAGGATTACTTGTTCTTGACGTTTTTCTTCGTATTCAAGACCTTTTCTTACGAAAGTAAATGAGTTCAAGTTTTTAAGCTCTGTTTTTGTACCAAATTTATCTTGACCATAAGGACGAATAGAAATATTCGCGTCACAACGCATAGATCCTTCTTCCATCTTAACGTCTGATACTTCGATATATTGAATAATTGAACGTAGTTTTTCTAAGTAAGCATATGCTTCTTCTGGTGTTCTAATATCTGGCTCAGATACG
>ERZ773250.1778-NODE-1778-length-10446-cov-17.307285_pt1 | contig 10446 bp, 9 predicted proteins | sample MGYA00511258_ERZ773250 | MGnify/ENA primary metagenome ERZ773250 (study PRJEB29015, sample SAMEA2738164) | human oral metagenome | biome: human oral; feature: human-associated habitat; material: saliva | place: China | collected 2187 ... | reverse complement strand
CCATCCTCAAAGGAGATGGTGAAACTGTCCCTGTAACGGAAGTTATCGGTTACCTAGGGGAAGAAGGTGAAAACATCCCAACAGCTGGAGCGGCTGCGCCAGAATCAAAACCTGCACCTGCAGCTAGTGCCTCAAACGACGACGGTAAGAGCGATGATGCCTTTGATATCGTTGTGATTGGTGGAGGTCCTGCTGGATATGTAGCAGCCATTAAAGCTGCCCAACTCGGTGGTAAGGTTGCCCTTGTTGAGAAATCTGAACTCGGTGGAACCTGCTTGAACCGTGGATGTATCCCAACTAAGACCTACCTTCACAACGCTGAAATCATCGAAAACATCGGTCATGCAGCAAACCGTGGTATCGTCATCGAAAATCCAAACTTCACTGTAGATATGGATAAACTTTTAGAAACTAAATCTAAAGTTGTCAATACCTTGGTAGGTGGTGTTGCGGGTCTTCTTCGTAGTTATGGTGTATCAGTACATAAGGGAATTGGTACTATTACTAAAGATAAGAATGTCTTGGTAAATGGTTCTGAGTTGCTTGAAACCAAGAAAATTATCCTTGCTGGTGGTTCAAAAGTCAGCAAGATTAACGTTCCTGGTATGGAATCATCACTCGTGATGACAAGTGATGACATTCTTGAAATGAACGAAGTTCCAGAAAGCCTCGTAATCATCGGTGGTGGAGTTGTCGGTATCGAACTCGGCCAAGCCTTCATGACATTTGGTTCAAAAGTAACTGTTATCGAAATGATGGACCGTATCGTGCCAGCTATGGATGCGGAAGTTTCTAAGAATCTTCGTTTGATCCTTGAGCGCAAAGGTATGACCATCTTAACCGACACTAAACTCCAAGAAATCATCGAAGAAAATGGTCAACTTCGTATCAAGGTTGAAGGAAAAGACGATATCATCGCAAGCAAAGCTCTTCTTTCAATCGGTCGTGTGCCAGACCTTGAAGGTATTGGCGATGTTGAGTTTGAATTGGATCGTGGACGTATCAAGGTCAATGAATACATGGAAACTTCTGTTCCAGGCATTTACGCACCAGGTGACATCAACGGTACTAAGATGTTGGCTCACGCAGCCTTCCGTATGGGGGAAGTTGCCGCTGAAAATGCCCTTAAAGGAAATCATGCTGTTGCCAAATTGAACTTGACTCCTGCAGCTATCTACACTCTCCCTGAAGTAGCAGCAGTAGGTTTGACAGAAGAACAAGCCCGTGAGAAATACGATGTAGCCATCGGTAAATTCAACTTTGCAGCTAACGGCCGTGCTATTGCATCAGATGCTGCTCAAGGTTTCGTAAAAGTTATCGCTGATAAGAAATACGGGGAAATCCTTGGTGTGCACATCATTGGTCCTGCAGCTGCAGAATTAATCAACGAGGCATCAAGCATCATCGAAATGGAAATCACTGTTGAAGAAATGCTGAAGACTATCCACGGACACCCAACCTACTCTGAAGTGATGTACGAAGCGTTTGCGGATGTTCTAGGAATGGCCATCCATTCACCTAAAAAAAAATAAATAAGTTTTTCAACTAAATTTTCTTAAAGTAGTACGGACGGCAGCGACCTCTATTAGAGTTCCATGCCTAAAAATTGAGCCTCTTGTCTCAATTTTTCCGAGAAATGTAACGATAACACGTTACATTTCTTTTTACCACTTTAGAAAATTGGATTGCTATGAACAGAATTTAAAAACTAAATTTTTGGAAATACTATGAAATACATTATCAATCATTCAAACGACACTGCTTTTAATATCGCCTTGGAAGAATATGCCTTTAAACACCTTTTGGATGAGGATCAAATCTTCCTTCTTTGGATTAACAAACCTTCTATCATTGTTGGACGTCACCAGAATACTATCGAAGAAATCAACCGTGATTATGTTCGAGAAAATGGTATTGAGGTAGTCCGCCGTATCAGTGGTGGTGGAGCTGTTTATCACGATCTAAACAACCTCAACTACACGATCATTTCAAAAGAAGATGAAAACAAGGCCTTTGACTTCAAGAGCTTCTCAACTCCAGTTATCAATACCTTGGCTCAACTCGGTGTTAAAGCTGAGTTCACGGGCCGTAATGACCTTGAGATTGATGGCAAAAAATTCTGTGGTAATGCCCAGGCCTATATCAATGGCCGTATCATGCACCACGGTTGCCTGCTCTTTGACGTTGATTTGTCAGTCCTTGCTAATGCCCTCAAGGTTTCAAAAGATAAATTTGAATCAAAAGGTGTGAAATCTGTCCGTGCCCGTGTAACCAATATTGTCAATGAATTACCAGAAAAAATCACAGTTGAAGAATTCCGTGATTTGCTATTGGAATACATGAAAAAAGAGTACCCAGAGATGACTGAATATGTTTTTTCTGAGGAAGAATTGGCTGAAATCAATCGCATCAAGGATACCAAGTTTGGTACTTGGGACTGGAACTACGGTAAATCACCTGAATTTAACGTCCGTCGTGGAACAAAATTCACTAGTGGTAAGGTTGAAGTTTTTGCCAACGTCATTGAATCAAAAATCCAAGATATCAAGATCTATGGTGACTTCTTTGGTATCGAAGACGTTGCTGCTGTAGAAGATGTCCTTCGTGGAGTGAAATACGAACGCGAGGATGTTCTTAAGACTCTAGAAACCATTGATATTACACGCTACTTCGCTGGTATTAGCCGAGAAGAAATCGCTGAAGCAGTAGTAGGATAATAAAAGAATCCATTTAAGATGGATTCTTTTATTACATTATGTGACTATTAGTCCGTCTCGCTCCGTAAGGTGCGAGACAAATAAACCACCCGCTATGCGGGTGCGCGTCGAAGGTTATACAAAAAAACTCCAAACGCGATACAATAAAGGTGTTCAAGCCAATTGTAAAGCGAAAGGAGAAAAATATGGCACAAAAGGCACATAGTTTATCACACACAAAGTGGATGTGTAAATATCACATTTATGAAAATTCGAGAACGAGTAAAGCATGATATAGCACTAGATAAATTAAGTGTAAAAGAATATGAGGATCCCTTTAGGGATAGTGGTAAGTAATGCGAACACCTCTTTGAGAGGTTTGTGAAGAGTCAAGAGCAATGAGGCTTGAACAAAGTGAAAGCCAGCGTCTTTAGGCGCTGGCTGGTAATTTGGGTTTATAGCCCTGGTGCAAACCACCCGTTAGACGGGTGGTTATGATTTAGACTTGATAATCAAGCTGATTAGAGTATAATAGAGAGGAAAAATGAAAAGGAGTTATTCATTAATGTTAGAAATTCCAGTAGAAAGTCTTAATCTATTTGAACAGTTAGACCGCAATGTTGTTGCTTTTTATAGAAATGAAGAAATTTCCCAAACAGAAAGTTTAAATATAAGTGTCACACAAGAACATTATGATAAGAAAAATAAAGAGCTGCAGCCTTTAGGATACCAAGCTGTTCAAATACCTTTAGGAATGGCTTTAGATAATGTAATCCAGCAAGCCTATTTCCAAAATCTTATAATTGGCGGTCTTCTTCCCGATGAAATCAAAGTAAAAAAAGAGGACTTAATGCCTTTGAAAGACATTGTTGATAGTTTTTGTATTATGTACGCTGCAGCAAATAACCGACTGGAAAATGGTAAAGCTTATGAACTGATGAAGGATAAGACAGTGTATTTTATTGGTAAACTGTTGACTGACAGTCTTAAAAAAGGTGACGAAATTTCGTATATGGGAATCGAAAGAGAATCAGCTGATGGAACTTCTTATGAAGCAGTAAAATGCTTTCTAACTAAAGAGAGCGCTGAGCAATATAATGATGCAAAAAGACCAGTAAGCCACGCAAATTTAGCTTATCTGAAAGCCTTTTGGGGTAATCCAGTAATAATCGAGCCCCATCGCAACTACTGGATTGAGTTTAAATAAACAAAAAACGAAAGATAATAGGAATTGGTCTTTCGTTTTTAAGTAATCTTTAATTTACATAATTTATTTTATGTAGTTCATAAACTATCCAAAGCATTCTTTTGCTCATCATTAACGATATGGGTATAGAGGTCAGTGACTTGTGTGCTGGCATGTCCTAGCTGATGGCTAACCAAAACTTGCGATTTAGTTGCATCATAGAGTCTAGTTGCTAGCGTATGGCGCAGTTTGTGGGGAGTTACACGGACTTTGAAGTTCTCAGAGTACTTAGCAACCATCTTTTCAACGCTAGAAGCATCAATACGATTGGGAACGCCACGATATAAGGTCAAAAAGAGTGCTGTATCAGTCTTTTCCGTCTTATAGCGTTGATTTCGAATGGCTAGATAATTCTCTAGATAAGGCTTGGCAAAGGCAGCGACATTGACCGAGTCACGTTTGCCACCTTTTCTAGTGACATCGATAACCATCATTTTGAGATTGAGGTCTCTTAGATCCAGATTAACAGCTTCAGATAGGCGGACACCAGACGCTAGGAGAAGGGCGATAATGGCCAAATCACGTTCCTTATTTTTATTAAAGGAGGATAAGGCACGATTTGAGAGCTGGTTTGGATACTCCTGGTCGATATAAGTCAGAAAACCTTCTGTTTCATCACCTAGAAAGAGCTTTTGCTTGATGTTTTCAGCTCTGGCAGCAAGGGTTTCTTTCTTTTTCTTAGTTGAAACTTTCTTCATTACATTACGATAGAAATAAGGCTCCCCTTGGTCGTTTTCAACTTCCTCAGTTAGATACTTGTAAAGACTGGAAAGAGCTGATAAGGTCCGATTGATAGTTGTCTGTGAAACACCTTGTTTGGTTGTATTAGCATTCAGCAAAGGTCGTTCTCGTAGATAAAGGATAAAGGATTCCATATCTTTCTTTGACATGTTTTCCAAAACCGATAAAGGAATATCAGACATTTTATCAGCATTTGAAATCCCAGACTCTAAAACCCAGCTAAAAAATCGATCGTATTCCTTGAGGTATTCATACAAGGTCGTAAAACTATAGGGAACAGCAAGCTTAGATTGGTAGTATTCCAATACGTACCAAGGCATAACTTGTTTGAGTTTATCAATTCGTTCCAGTAAAATCTCACGTTTCATGTATTTTCTCCATAATTAAGTCTACTAGTAGTATAGCATAGACTTATATATTTTTCAAGAAAATTATAGTTTTTCGGAAAGACGTTATAAGTGTTTGATGAATTCTAGAAAAAACAAAGACCTGGTTCCGCAATCATAAGAAACAGGTCTTTTGTGTGTATGTAATCCGGCAATATGTTTATATTTCAATTTCTCTAAAATATTGCAATTGCCATTTTTGTGTTGCTCGAGCTGTTGTATTTAAATTTGAGCACCAAGGAGGATAAAATCGCATAGACATTTTTCCATTGCTATCTTTTGTCGACAGAATGTTTTTACGAATAGCCACCTCGTTTGGAATAATGAATAGTCCCCTCTTATCATTATCAATGATAACGATTATAAGTTCATTCCCTAAGTCCTCATTGGTATAAGGAATGTTCTTGTTGTTTTGGTCTTTTTTCCAAAAAACTGTAAAATATCCTTCTTTTTTTTGATGTTCTTTTTGCCAAGCGGCATCTTTTATATCCTTGCTCTTCCTTTATCTTGATAAGAATACCTTCGTATTTTTCATTGTATTTTTCTTCAATGAAATCGAAATCACCATAAAAATTATATAGAACATCGAGTATTTTCATTATGATGTATGTCCTCCTTAGCAAATAACTTTTCCAAAGAATAATACTGTTTTCCAACAAAATCAGCTACCGACTATGCTCATTTTTTATGTATTACCATATAGCAGGATACCAAGATGACTAAGATTTTAAGCAGGTAGGTCTCGTATCGATCAGTGTCTATGGTTAGCTGAGACAAGACGTTAATGATCGAATGTGTCATAACGCAAATCCAGAGATTCTTTGTTTTGATATAAAGAGCTGAGAGTATGAAAGAATTCGTCAGCAATCCAATTAGAAACGGTAGAGTTTGCAGTGTTGCTAGGGAATCATCTATGTAAAAGAACAACAGATGCCAAAGCGCCCAGCTGAAAAAGGTTAGGATTGTTGAGTAAAAATATGGCAACTTTTCTTGTAAAATTGGTTGAAAAACATATCGCCATCCAATCTCTTCTATACCACCAAAGATAATAAATTTGAAGAACATCAAAAATGGGAGATACCAGCTAAATTCTACTATTTTCCCACCAAACATTAGAAAAGAAAAATCAAGGATAATTAGAAAAAAAGATAATAAATAATGTTTATAACTGGTATGAATGTTAAAAAAATCGTTAACGATCTTCTTAAAAGGAATATGAAAATAGTGATTTGCAACAATTATTCCCCAAAGAGCTGAAGAAATGCCACCTAGAAAGATTCCTAAAATAGTTAATAGATTGGAATGAACAGAAAAATGATTCAAGAGAAAGAAAAGGAGACAAACTGATACTATTTGGCTAAATGTGCCTAGCAAATATACCGCAATTGCCTTATTTCTTTTCATAGAGAATCCTTTCGAAAATATTTAACGTAAAATAAATTATGTAAACGGAAACTTACAACAACAAATCTTTGACTTTTCCAATTTCACTTTTTGGAATCACCAGGTGAATCATATCACCCAGATACATTCTAGTTGAGCCGTTAACTGTTTGGCTTTTGCCATTATGGACTTGGGTTGTAATGAGGATGTTATGTGGTAAGTTGAGTTCGTGAACCTGTTTTCCAGCGATCTTATCTGATACAGGGATCTCAATAAGGGTGACTTCTCCTTCGTCTGTCGCTTCTTCTGGTAGCATTTTTTCTAGCATAGCTTCATAGACTGGAGCACCCTTGAGTAGATCCATGACGATGTAGGCGACCAAGGTCACTAAGCCAAGTGGCATGAGGTTGCGAATGTCCCCTACCATCTCAGTAACAAGTATCATAGCGGTTAAGGGAGCCTTGGATATTGCCCCAAAGTAGCCACTCATTCCCAGAATGACAAATATAGGAAACTGTTCTTGACTGACAAGCCCAAGATTGACACAAATGACACCGACTAGGGAACCAAGTAAGGAACCAAGCGCCAAAATTGGTAGGAAGATTCCTCCTGGAAGACCACTTCCATAGCTAATCATGCTCCAAACAAAACGAATCAGAAAGTAAGCTAAAAGGACTTGGAAACTAAAATCTTGCTCAGTTAAAGAAAGAACGACCTGATTTCCACCACCGAGAATTTGAGGTAAGAAGATCCCGACTGGTATGATAAGAATAAAAGCCAAGATTGGATAATAAGCTCTATCCAAATGGATTTTTTGACCAACCCAGTCATAAATTCGACCAACATTGAGTACAGCTTTCTCGTAGAGAAAACCAGAAAGCCCGAGAAAAACTCCCATAAGGAGGTAAATCCAATACTGGTCTAGGGTCATGAGAGGAATGTTGTCTGGCATATCCAGTACGGGTGTTAGGCCAAATATGAGTAGTGAGACAAAGTTTGCTACGATGCTGGCTGCTAGAGTCGAGACCCAGAAAAAGCGTGAAAAATGGTGGTAAACTTCTTCTATAACAAAGAGGAGGCCTGCGATTGGTGCATTAAAAGCAGCTGCTAGTCCTGCGGCAGCCCCACTTGCAATCAAGGATCGTTCCTCTACTGGGCTAGATTTTAGCCACTTGGCAATACCTTTACCACCAACTGCTCCAAGTTGAATACTTGGCCCTTCTCGACCTAGCATAAGGCCACTAGCAATAGCAAGAATCCCTAGAATATATTTTTTCCAGAGGACACTCCACCAGTTAAGAGTCATCAGTCCCTTTAGTTCGGCTTCGACTTGAGGAATTCCTGAACCCTTGATATCTTTTTCTGACCGAGTTAGTTTCGCGCTAAGCCAGCAAACTATTAAATAAAATAGGCCAACGATAAAAAGATTGCGCACTAGGTGCGCTTGATCTTGATAGAGTCCTTGTATCAAGTGGAAGCCCTTTTCGATTAAGAAACGAAAGGATCCGACGATTAGCCCGACAACGAGACCAACAATGATTCCTCGTCCAACTTGGGATAATATGGTACTTGAGGCAAAGGCGAATTCTTTCTTGGAACTGAGTGTTTCTGACTGTTCCTCCATAATCATTTCCTCCAACTTAACTTTCTTTATTTGCTGCAACCAGTGATTTTATCGGTTCAAAACTGGTTCGATGAATGGGAGTAACTCCTAGTTTATCGAGACCTTCTAAGTGTTTAGCTGTTCCATATCCAGCATTGGCAGCGAAATCATAGCCAGGATATTGGTTATCATAGTCCTTCATAATATTATCCCGTGTCACCTTGGCCACTATAGATGCGGCTGCGATTGAGAGGGAGTTAGCATCTCCTTTGATAATGGAGGTTTGTGAAATTGGTAACTCCAGTTTCATGGCATCTATCAAAAGGTGCTCAGGTTGTGGACTGAGCTGGGAGATCGCTTCTTTCATAGCAAGTTTGGTTGCTTCATAGATATTGACTTGGTCAATGACTTGATTATCCATGATTCCAATGCCGATTGCTAAGGCTTGGTCTTGAACAGCTTGAAAGATTTCCAAATGTTTCTTTTTGGGGATCTTCTTGCTATCGTTGAGGCCTCTAATCTTACAATTTTTTGGTAAAATAACGGCTGCAGCGACTACAGGTCCAGCCAGAGGACCACGACCGACCTCGTCAACACCTGCTATTAGGGTCAATCCTTGTTTGTAAAGCTCTTTTTCATAGGAAAGCATAGATTCCAAACGAAGATCCTCATCCAGTTCTGCCTGAATGGCTTTTTTACGCTTGTTGATTTCCTTTTGAACTCCAGAACGAGTATCCTTTTCCAGTTCAAGAAAAAGGGAATCGTCTAAGTCTTTGACAGTAGCAAGAAGTTCTCTGATTTCTTTAATCGTCGTCATCGATGTCGTCCAATGTATCTAAGGTGTAGTTACCGAGTTTTCCATCACGGACTTCCTTCACGAAAAGACTGTAAAAGCGGTCGTAGTCGTCTCGGAAACCAAGGGCACGTGTCATATCCATAATAATAACAGGAGCTTCTTCTTCAATTTTCATTTGCTTGAAACGTTCAGCTAGCTTTTCTGGATAATGTTTTTTGAAATAATTGAGACCAAAAATGGTTACTTCGTCCATTGGAAGCAACTGGTCTTTAATGGCTCCTGTTAGGGCTAGTTTGAGTGCGACAGCATCATCTTCGAACTTAGGCCAGAGAATCCCAGGTGTGTCTAGGATTTCAAGGTCTTTATTGGTTTTGAGCCACTGTTGCCCCTTGGTAACACCTGGTTTATTGCCGACAACCGCAATCTTTTTCCCAGCCAAACGGTTCATGAGAGTTGACTTGCCGGCATTTGGAATTCCGATAATCATGGTCCGCAAGGTTTCGATCTTGATACCGCGTTCTTTCTGGCGTGCTATCTTGTCTGCCATGAGCTTTTTCGCTGCATCTGTCACAACTTTTACAGTCACTTGCTCTTTAGAATTGATTGCCAATGTTTGAATTCCCTGTGATTCAAAGTACTGACGCCATTCTTTTGTCATTGCTGGATCAGCTAGGTCAGCCTTGTTCAAAATCAAGAGTTTTGGTTTATCACCCACAATCTTGGTTAACATAGGATTTTGACTAGATAAAGGTAGACGCGCATCCACCAAAATTGTCACAAAATCAACAAATTTTAAATTCTCCTGAACCTGACGCCGAGCCTTAGACATGTGGCCCGGAAACCATTGAATAGTAGCCATAATATTTTCCCCTTCCGACTAAAAAAACGTAATAAAACGTTTTCTTTCTCACCATCTATTCTATCATAAATTAGGTGCTTTTGCACAGGCTTTGACTAAAATAAAATCACACTATAGAACATAACTTAATTTATGTAATTAAACGTTTGCTTGACTTTATTTGCCGTTTGGTATATACTTTGTATATACAGTTTCGTGGAGGTAGAGTGATGAATACAGTAAAGACCCGGAAGGTGGGAAATTCGCTCACTGTGACCATTCCTAAAAATTTGGGGATGACAGAAGGGCAAGAAATGGTTGTCTACAAAGGGATTGACGGTGTCATTGTCTTAGCTCCAAAACTAAAAGATCCTTTTGATGGGATTACTGATTTGAGAATGACAAACGATTTTGAAGAGGTAAGGTCACTTGATAGCGAAATCTGAGTATATTCCTGAAAAGCAGGATATCATTTGGCTGGATTTTGATCCATCAGTCGGTCGGGAGATTCAGAAAAGGCGACCTGCCTTGGTTGTTTCTAGGAGAGAATATGCCTTGCAAACTGGTTTTGTGGCTGTCTGTCCCATTACCCATGGTCAAAAACATTTAGCAGAAAAAGGTCTGCTCGTTCCTGTCTCGTCGGATAAGGTAGATGGTGCCGTCAATCCATTTCAACTGTATACCTTTGATTTTCGGATGCGCAATGCTCAAAAAATAACAAGAATGGACACACAATGTTTTCAGAAAGTCGTCCAAC
>ERZ773250.1776-NODE-1776-length-10457-cov-3.919919_pt1 | contig 10457 bp, 7 predicted proteins | sample MGYA00511258_ERZ773250 | MGnify/ENA primary metagenome ERZ773250 (study PRJEB29015, sample SAMEA2738164) | human oral metagenome | biome: human oral; feature: human-associated habitat; material: saliva | place: China | collected 2187 ... | reverse complement strand
ATTACCACATGGTGGTCGTTAGCTCCATCAAGGTCACGGATAGTAATCTCTAGGGGAACATAGTCAAATTCTAGGTCTGACTCATGACCGGGAAGACTTCCTTTGGCCCTGACGATATTACCATACAAGCCCCTATCAAAGTCCTCTAAAATTGACTGTATGTCCTCTCTCGAAAAGGTCTTTTCAATACCAAGGGTTAGGCTCGAAAAGTCATCACCAGAATGTTTATGGTTGTCATGACAAGAACATTGATCACCGTCTTTGTCTATACTATTTGTAGGATGGTGGTGTCCATGGCTGTTAAATAGGCCTAACCTATCTTGGGCTATCTTCAGTTTACCAGCCTTACTTTCTTGGATTTTTGACTCTAAGAGGTCTATAGCCCTAAAGGCATCCCATTCAGAGTCGATGACCTGGGCCTGGTCATTTTCCTTTTTGATATCTCTTATAATTTCCCCAATATCTATGCCAGCTTCCTTAGCCTGGCTATACCTACTGAAAACAATGGTATCGGAGTTCTTTATTTGGTCTAGGTAGAAGTCTCCGAAATTGACCTTATACATAAAGTACTTACTAGCATCTACAATAGTGATAGAGCGATTTATCTCAAAGAGGTCCGGGTACTTAAGGCAGATAGCCTTTATATCAGATAGCTTACCCACGCCAGATGGCTCTATTAGGATCTTGTCGGGATTAAAGATCTTTTTGATGTCGTTTATAGAGCTTGCAAAGTCATCGGCTACTGAGCAGCATATACAGCCTGCATTTATCTCCCTGACAGAAAGTCCCTCTCTTTCTAAGATGGTCCCGTCTATACTGACCTCTCCAAATTCATTTTCTATGATGACGGTCTTGGAAAAGTCATCGGACTCTTTGATTAGTTTTTTGATAAAGCTGGTCTTGCCAGATCCCAGGAAGCCTGACACTATATTTATCTTAGTCTTTTTCATATTTATCCTCCATACCCATTAGCTATAAAAGCAAATAGTAGTATCTATTAATTAGTCTATTTATAGACTATACTATATCAAATTATGAAAAAAGTCTAATCTAAAAAATAAGCAGAGTAAAAAATAAAGATGAAAGAAAGCGTATATATAAAAGTTATATTCAAAGAAAAAAAAGACGCTGATAGCGCCTTTTATTGTAAGTGACCCCTTTGGTCCTATAAAATCTAGTTTTAACAAGTGACTAGGAGTTGATCCTAGCACTGGTTCTATCAGGCTTATTCATATGGTATGATTATTGCCGCAATTATATACAATAATAGGCCTGCCCCTCCAAAAAATGCGCATATAGCCCAAGCCAACCTTATCATGGTAGAATCAACACCCAAGTAGTTGGCCAAGCCACCACATACACCGGCAAACATCTGGTCGGTTCTAGATTTTCTTAAATATCTTTTTCCATTGTTGTACATCCTAGACCTCCTTTAGAAAATATCATAAGTGACTTTTATTATCTAAATATAGCATATATTAAAGGTCTATTCAAGAAAAAATGCCTATTATATATTACAAGCAAAGCAGAGTAGAAGCTGTTAAAATTTAAAAAAATAAGTTCGAAATGAAAAATTACAGAAAATACATACAATAAGAAAAATATGATATAATAAAATGATGAAGTCTATACTTTAAGGTTGATTTAAGGAGGTGTTGTTAAACTTTATGGCAAAGGTTAAATCTAAGTACGTATGTCAAAACTGCGGTTATGAAAATCCAAAATGGCTGGGTAAGTGTCCAGAGTGTCTACAGTGGAATACTTTTGTGGAGGAAATCGAGGAAAAGATGACTCCAAGGCAAGAGTCATTGGTCAAGCAAGCGTCTAGGTCTACTAGCAGGCCAGTCAGTATAAACTCTATAGCACCAAAGAGGGAGGAGAGGTTCTCTACCAGCATACCAGAACTCGACAGGGTCTTGGGTGGTGGAGTGATACCGGGCTCACTGGTATTGGTAGGAGGAGACCCAGGTATCGGTAAGTCTACCCTACTTTTACAGGTATCCAACAATGTGGCAGAGACAGGCAAGAAGGTCCTATATATATCAGGAGAAGAAAGTGAAAACCAGATAAAGATGAGGGCCAAGAGGCTCAAGATTTCGTCCGACAACCTGTACATATATACAGAAAATAACCTTGCAGCTATCGAATTACAGATAGCAGAAGTAGAACCGGACATGGTCATAGTCGATTCTATACAGACTATGATATCACCGGAGATAAACTCAGCACCAGGTACCATTAGCCAGATAAAGGAAGGTACATCCAAGTTTATGAAAATATCTAAGTCCAAGTCAATATCAACCTTTATAGTTGGTCATGTGACTAAGGAGGGGGCCCTAGCAGGACCCAAGTTGCTAGAGCATATGGTGGATACAGTCTTGTATTTTGAAGGAGAAAGGTACAACACCTATAGACTCCTAAGGGCTGTTAAAAACCGTTTTGGGTCTACAAATGAGCTAGGAGTATTTGAAATGAAGTCAGATGGTTTGGTAGAGCTGGAGAATCCGTCCAAGGTCTTGATAGCAGAAAAGCCTAATGACGTATCTGGATCGGTGATTGTATCTACAGTAGAGGGGACAAGGTCTATGTTACTGGAGCTACAGGCCCTTGTAGCACCTACAAACTTTGGCTATCCTAGAAGGACCACAACAGGAGTAGACAATAACAGGGTTGCCCTTATACTGGCAGTTTTAGAAAAAGTAATAGGAATGCAGGTCCAGAGCCAGGATGTTTTTGTAAACATAATAGGTGGACTGAGGATAAATGAACCCTCTATGGACTTGGGTATTGCCCTAGCTATAGCCTCAAGCTTTAGGAATATACCGGTAGATGCTAGCGTAGTAGTAACTGGAGAAATAGGCCTAACTGGAGAGCTGAGGACAGTGAGTTTTATCGAAAAAAGAATTATGGAATGTGAAAAGCTAGGCTTTAAAAAGATGGTAATACCTAAGGGTAACTACCTAGAAGAATTTAAGAAGGATTATAGGATTGAATTGGTGCCTGTATATAATTTGAGGCAGGCCATACGAGAAGTTTTGGGAGGTTAGGATGGAGAAAGTTGATATTTTTACCAATGATGAAATGGATGAGATATTAAGAATGATATCACCAGGCTCACTGCTTAGAAATGGCCTAGACAATGTTCTGATGGCCAATACAGGAGGTCTAATTGTGGTAGCTGAAAACGACCAAATCTTTTCTCTTGTAGATGGCGGATTTGAGCTGAACGCAGACTATACGCCGTCTTCCCTATATGAGCTGGCCAAGATGGACGGGGCCATAGTATTGGACAAAAATATTGAAAAAATCCTGTTTGCAAACACCCAGCTCATGCCAGATCCTAATATGCCTACAAAAGAAACAGGTACTAGGCATAGGACGGCTGAAAGAATTGCTAGACAGACTGGATCGATAGTGATAGCAATATCACAAAGGAGGTCAATTATAACCATATATAGGGATAGAAAGAAGTATGTGGTCCAGGATACACCAACCCTATTTTCAAAGGCCAATCAGGCATTCCAGACACTAGAAAAGGCCAAGGCTTCTCAGGAGCAGGCCGTATTGAACCTAAATGCCCTAGAGTTTGCCAACATGGTAACCATATATGATGTAGTATTTGCTATGTCAAAGGTAGAGATGGTGCTTAGAATCACAGGAGCCATGGAAAGGTACCTACTAGCCCTAGGAGATGAAGGTGTACTGATCAGGAGTCAGTACGAGCAGTTAATTGGTAAGACAAGAGATGACCAGGATTTGATAATAAAAGATTATGTATTTGAGGACGTCAGTAAAAAGAACTTTAAGAAGAAGTTGAGCGCCCTTTCAGATGAAGAACTAGTCGATCTAAGTAAAATAGCAAAAATCATGGGCTTTTCAGGCTATAACGAGAATTTGGACAAGCCAACTTCAACTAGGGGTTATAGGCTACTGAACAAGATCCATAAATTGCCAGAAGGAATTATAGATAATCTTATAGAGCATTTTGGAAGCTTCCAGGATATACTAGCAGCTAGTATAGAAGAACTTGATGAAGTGGACGGAATTGGTGAAATAAGGGCAACTTATATTAGAAATGGACTTATAAAAATGAAGAAGTTGGCAGTTTTAGATAGACAGATTTAATATTATCCTGGCTACAGGAGGAAGATTATGATTAATAAATTAAGAAGATTTATAGTGGCCCTAGTTGGTTTTGCCCTAACAACTACCCTATATATTTCGTTGATGAAGCCTATAAAGCAACTACAGTTTGGTAACACAACATATGGATATATAGCCGGTGTAGCAGCTGGTGTAGTAGTGGCATTAATATTCTTCATCAGTGAACCGGCCATAAATAGACGATTAAAAAATTTGGGCAAGATTTTTGACAGGGAAATGTCTGCATATTCCCAGATAAATATTATCTTGGGATCAGTGGGACTATTGGTAGGTTTTCTAATAGCTTCACTACTTAGTGGTCAGCTAGAAAAGATATACGTAGTAGGACCAGTCCTATCAATTTTATCCTATATCCTATTTGGTCTTGGAATCAGGATAGGTATTAGGAGTAAGAATGAGTTCAAGACCCTACTAAGGTTGAGACAAAATACTGATAAGGAAAAGAAGGACAAGGAAGACAAGTCAAAGAAGCAAAAGAAAAATATTCCACCAAAGGTACTGGATACATCAGTAATAATAGATGGTAGGATAGCGGATATATGTAAGACAGGCTTTATAGAAGGAAAGCTAGTAATACCACAGTTTGTATTGGATGAATTAAGGCATATAGCAGACTCGGCTGACGATATGAAGAGGGTCAGGGGTAGAAGGGGTCTAGATATCTTGAACTTAATCCAGGAAGAGGGAAATATAGAGGTAGAGGTTACAGACCAGGACTTTGATGATATAGCCGAGGTAGATATAAAGCTTTTAAAGCTGGCATCTGTCCTAGAAGGTAAGGTGGTAACCAATGACTACAACCTAAATAAGGTTGCCCAGGTACAGGGGGTTGATGTTCTTAACATCAATGAGCTAGCCAATGCCGTAAAGCCTATAGCTATACCAGGCGAAGAAATGGTGGTAAGCATAGTTAAGGAAGGTAAGGAAAACCAGCAGGGTGTAGCCTATCTAGATGATGGAACTATGATAGTTGTCGAAAATGGTAGAAAGTATATAGGCGAAACTAAGAAGGTGGTTGTAACATCTATACTTCAAACACCAGCTGGTAGGATGATATTTGCCAGAGTGGGAAACTAGTAATATATAGCAATCAGCTAGAAAGAAAGATAGGATAATAGCTATATAGCATGTATGGGGCCCAATCATGAGGCAAAATAAATAAATATATTGACAATAGTATCTTCAGGGTGTATTATAAGTGCATACCAATACAAAGGCTATGATAAAGGGATAGTAGTTGGCGGAGATTTACCAGAGAGGGACCACTTGGTGGAAGGTCCTATATCAAAACTAATGAACCAGCCTTTTAGCTTGGAGAGGTAACAATCTCCACGGTTTGAACCGTTATATTCTATCGAGGGAGTCAGGATATCCTGACTAATAAGAGTGGTACCGCGGAAACTAACAGCCTTTCGTCTCTTTTTATAGGAGATGAAGGGCTTTTTTATGTTCTTCAAGGCTGTTAAAAAGGTAAATTTAACATTTTAGGAGGAAAAAGAAAATGGCAAAGAAAGAAAATCAATTTGTAGAAGCCATCACTCCAATGGAAGATGACTTCGCCCAGTGGTACACAGACGTAATAACAAAGACAGACCTAGTAGACTACGCTCCAATAAAGGGGTTCATGGTAATTAAGCCATATGGATTTGCTTTATGGGAAAAGATTAGGGACTATGCTGATGGCCTATTCAAGGAAACAGGTCACAAGAATGTATACTTCCCTCTACTGATACCAGAAAGTTTATTAAACAAGGAAGCAGAACACGTAGAAGGATTTGCACCAGAAGTTGCCTGGGTAACTCAGGGTGGTAACAAGGTCCTAGAAGAAAGACTAGCAGTAAGACCAACATCAGAAACTATCATATGTACAATGTATGCTAAGTGGTTGAACTCATATAGACAGTTACCTTTCCTATACAACCAGTGGAACTCAGTAGTTAGGTGGGAAAAGTCAACTAGACCATTCCTTAGAACTTCAGAATTCTTATGGCAGGAAGGTCATACAATCCATGAGACAAAAGAAGAAGCTGTAGAGGAAACACTACAGCAGTTAGCTATATACAAGAAGGTAGCAGAAGACCTAATGGCAATACCAGTAATAGATGGTAGGAAGTCTGAAAGTGAAAAGTTTGCAGGTGCATCTGATACATACACAATAGAGGCTATGATGCATGATGGTAAGGCCCTACAGTCTGGTACATCTCACTTCCTAGGCCAGCACTTTACTAAGGCCTTTGATATTACATTCTCTGACAGAGATGGCAACCTAGCTCACCCATACCATACTTCATGGGGTATTTCAACTAGGCTAATAGGTGGACTAATCATGGTACACTCTGACAACAGAGGTCTAGTACTACCACCAAAGATGGCCCCAACTCAGGTAATAATCATACCTATAGCCGCCAACAAGGGTGGAGTGATGGAAGTAGTAGACAAGGTAGCAGCTGACCTAAAGGCTAAGGGAATTACAGTAGAGGTTGATGATAGAAGCAACTACAGCCCAGGCTACAAGTTCAATGATGCAGAAATGAAGGGTATACCAGTAAGATTAGAAATAGGACCAAAGGATATCGAAAAGAACCAGGCCCTAGCCTTCAGAAGAGACGAATTGACTAAGTCTGAAATGTCATTGGATACAGTAGCTGACCAGGTATCCTCACTATTGGATGATATACAGAAGAACCTATTTGAAAAGGCTAAGAAGTATAGGGATGAAAGAATCTATCCAGCCTACAACATGGATGAATTCGTTGATATCATAGAAAATAAGAAGGGCTTTGCAAAGGTAATGTGGAAGGACAATGCTGAAAACGAAGCAAAGATCAAGGAATTGACAGGTGCTACAATAAGAGTAATACCATTTGCCCAGGAAAACCTAGGAGACAAGTGCTTCTATACAGGTGAAAAGGCAGACCATATGGTAATATTTGCTAAGGCATATTAAAAAGGTTCCATGTTAAATATCTTTAGTGATAATTTAAATCAATAAAATCTATTAAATTATGTGGCAACATCCATAACCAGTTTATAGTTATGAATGTTGCCCTTTTGTATTTTATACTTTTCCATAAGTTTAAACAAAACCGTTTGTATTGACAAAAGTACATTTACTATATATAATACAGATGTAAATAGATTTGTTTACTAATTTTTTTATTGATTTTTTATAATATTGTAGTTCGCTTATGTTTAATTTTTGAAATCGTAAATGCAATATTATGTATATTTTATATGGAGGTAATATTATGAATAAGAAATTTAAAAAATTATCCAGCATAGCTTTATGCACACTAATGTTAGCAATTGCTGCTCCAGTAGGAACTTTTGCGGAGAGTATAACTCCAGGTAAGAGTGTTCACGCATCATATCAGGATGTGAACAAAAAAATAATAGGCTCAATCAATTTAAAAGATTATGTGACGGTAAGTGGTAGTGTAGTTGAAGAAAATGGAAAAAAGATATATAAGGGAACAATAGGTGGAGAAATAGAATCCAATGATTTATTTTCTGATGCTTTTGATACATTTAATAGACAATTTAAGGGTAAACTATATTTTGGAAGACCTGCTGAAAATCTAGTTATGTTTGGTAAAAATAAAGGTTTCCCTACTTGTTCGTACAAGATCCACCTACCATCAAATGTTTCTGTGGATAAAAGTAAAATCTTAGTTTCTGAGAATTCAGATGCAATAAGTAAGATATATGTTGATCCTAAGGATTCATCTGATGTCGTTACAATTGTGATGCAACTAGGAAACTGGAATGACTATGCAGGATTTTTTGCACTAGTTGAAAACGAGATAGGTAAATCTAACCACTTAATTAAGGTTGAAATACCATTTACAATTGATGTTACTAATGCAAATCCTGGGGATACATTGGCTACAATTACTTCTAAGGGAGAGTGTAAGTTATATTATAATGGTAGATTGAGCTTCCTTTATAAGGCTCCGATTGTAGATATTAATGCAGAAGAAATGTCTAATAATATTATATATTAAGGAGAAGGTTATGAACATAAGTAAAATAGTAAAGAAAGCCTCAGTGTCTGCTATGGTATATGCTATGCTTTTAACGGCATTGCCTATGGTGTCATATGCAAATGAGGGTGATGATATACTAGCATATAATAAATCATTGTTAAGTGGTATGTCAACCACCGAGATTGATGGCTATGGCGTAAAGAATAACTGGGTCAAGCTAAAATTAGATACAACAGCTATTACTAAAAATGTAGGTCCAGAAGCAACGTTTCAGTATTATGAAGAAGTCAATAATCAGGATAAGGGATTTTTATTACCAGAAAATTTGAATTTAGACTTATTTGGCATGGACCAGACTACTTTTTGGGCGGGATCTCTAGGAGTGACAGGATCAGAGGTTGAAAAATTCAAACCAATTGCGGATGGTATGAATGAGTCTGATACATTCCAAAAGGTAAAGTATCCAGTGGGTGACCTATCCATTAAAAATGATAGTGTAAGTGTATTTAAGTCAACTCTAGGTGAATTGAGTAGTTCTACTATAGATTTAAAATCGAATTTAGAACCTCTTAAGGCATGGGTAGAGTTTGCATCTCCAGGAGATACTAGTAGTATTAAAACAACGTATAGTACTTATACTTACATAGAAATGACATTGCCAGATGGATTATCATTTAACTCAAGTGATATAAAGAATTCAATAAAGCTAAATAATTCTAACTATGAAGTTGAATCTGCAAGGGTTACTGGTAAGAAAGTAACAATTAAATTGACTAAGTATATTAGGAATATGAACAAGACAGATCTTAAGAATCAGCCTTATAATATATTAGATATTGACCTTGGTATAGGTGGAATTAAGTATGATAATTCTGTAAGATTAGGAAATAAATATACAATTAAGGCAAGTCTATATGGATTAGTAGATAATTACGATAGGTCATCCACTCCAACACCTCAAACTCGCCTTGTTAATGTGTTTGCTGCAAGACAGAGTGATTTGGGGAAGGATAGTGGATCAAATTTAGGTGATAATATAATGTCAATGACTGTTGCTTTAAAGTATAATACAGTAACATTTAAGGTAGATGGACAGCCAGACAAACCTGTTTTGGTAGAAACAGGCAAGTCTATTAACGGTGATATTGACAATACTCAGTCAATGCCATCAGATCCAACAAAATCAGGATATACTTTTAAAGGCTGGTTCACTCAACCTAATGGTGGAGGAACTAGTTTTGACGGAAATACACCAGTTAACAGTGATATTACAGTATACGCATATTTTGAAAGAACTCCATCTAATCCAGGAAGAGGCGGTGGCGGAGGAACAACGCCAGATCCTGGTAGGATAGACGGAGGCGATAGGATTGAGACAGGAATTAAGATTTCTCAAAAATACTACGATAAGGCTAAGACAGTGATAGTAGTTAGACATGACCTATTCCCAGACTCAATGACAGCCTCAGTATTGGCTAAGTTAAAGGATGCTCCAATCCTACTTAACCCAACAAACAAACTAGACCCTAGAGTGGGCGCTGAAATAAAGAGACTAGGTGCTGAAGAAGTAATCATAGTAGGTGGTCCAGACTCTATATCTGAAAAGGTAAGAGGAGACCTAAAGGCCTACGACAAGGATAAGGATATAGAAAGAATTGCCGGTGTTGATAGGTACGGTACATCTGAAATGGTGGCAAGAAGAGTAACTGGTATAACAGGCAAGAAGAATACAGGAGTAATAGCTTCAGGCCAGGTATTCCCAGATGCCCTATCAGTAGGAACATTCGCATCAAGGGATGGATACCCAATACTACTAGTTAAGAAGAACCTTGTACCAGACCAGGTTGTAAGGGCCATTAAGGACCTAGATATAAAAAAGACTTATATAGCAGGTGGAACTAATACTATATCTAAGTCTACAGAGGCCAAGCTTCCAGGCGTTTTAGAAAGAATGGCAGGTAAGGACAGGTATGAAACATCAGTAGCCATAGCCAAGTCTAAGTTTAAGGATAGCAGAGAGGCCTTTATAGCATCAGGTGAAGAATTCGCAGATGCCCTGGTTATCTCACCAGTATCTGGTAAGTACAATAGACCAACATTACTGGCATCAAGAAACAAGAAGACTAATGCTGTAGTTAAGAAGTATATAGAAGAGTCTTACTTGACTAGCATTACAGCTATAGGTGGAGAAAAGTACCTACCAAATAGTATAATGTTAGATTTAGCTGGTAAGTAGAAAAGTAAATAATAAAGGTTGTATAATATTTAGCGTTGGTGAGAGAAAAAATTCTCTCCCAACGCTAAATT
>ERZ773250.1768-NODE-1768-length-10499-cov-9.159326_pt1 | contig 10499 bp, 17 predicted proteins | sample MGYA00511258_ERZ773250 | MGnify/ENA primary metagenome ERZ773250 (study PRJEB29015, sample SAMEA2738164) | human oral metagenome | biome: human oral; feature: human-associated habitat; material: saliva | place: China | collected 2187 ... | reverse complement strand
TAGCTGAATGGATTGAGCATAGCAATCCTACGGAAATGTTAAAGTCAGTAGATGATGATGAAAAGCTGACCTCAACAATCCTTAGGGCAGGTCAAATAAGGGAAGTAAATCTCTTAACAGAGAACGGACTCTATGAAGTTCTTATGCAATCTCGAAAGCCATTAGCAAAAGAGTTCAAGAAAAAAGTAAAAGAAATCTTGAAATCTATTCGTAAGCATGGCTTGTACGCTATTGATGATTTGCTGGAGAATCCAGATATGGCAATCGCAGCACTTCAGAAGCTAAAAGAAGAACGACAATTGCGTTTACAAGCGCAGGAAGAAGTAGCTCAAAAGAATCAAATTATCCAAGAGCTACAACCGAAAGCAACATATTACGACTTAGTCTTGCAAAATAAATCACTTGTACCGATTTCTGTAATCGCTAAAGATTACGGGATGAGCGCTACGAAGCTGAATAAAATCTTGCATGAACTTAAAGTACAGTACAAGCAAGGTAGCACATGGCTGTTGTATCAAAAATATGCTAGTAAAGGTTACACACAATCTAAGACACATACAATTGATGCAGATTATAGCAAAATGCATACTTATTGGACTCAAAAAGGACGATTGTTTCTTTATGATCTTCTAAAAAATAAAAAAGGAATTTTGCCACTGATTGAGCAAAAAGATGTGGCTTAATTCATAACGAAAGATTTGAGGAGTAGGAAATGACAGACAGAGAACTATTCGAGTTACCAGAAGATTACGTAGAATTGACTGAACTTGACAAAATCACATTTGAAGTACCTTTTGAATTGTTTACAAAGATTCTAAAAGGGTATGGATATAAATTGGCGTGGGAAGATTACCAACAAATAAAAATCCACCCAAGTACTAGAACAAAAAAGACGGTTGGACAGTGTCAGTTTTTGTTTAGCATTTGGATGAATGACCATTTGAAACCAGCGATTAAGCCTTCAAAAGAGTTGCAGAAAGAACCTGTGCGTAAGACAAAGAGACTGAAACATCTTCGTAAGTTAGCACAAAATCTTCATCATCGCATGTGGGGCTGAAGTCGCCAATATATGCACCTTGCTCTGTTTTGCAGATTAGAAGAGTGTCATCTTCGTTTGTAACTGCATTAAGGTAAGGTGCTAAATCAGATTTAGTCATAATATTACCTCCTTTCTGACTATATTATAGCAGAAAAAGAGGGAAGAAAAGAAAGGAGTAGAATGGAAGAATTTATTGATGCTCTTGAAAAAGAAAAAGACCACCTTGAAAAAATCATTAAGGTAGTCAGCTCCGGTGGTAAATTTCTGAGATTGCCGTATCAAAAAAAGTCACGCTCGATTAGTGAAAATCTGAAATTGATTTCTCAAAATCTTGATAGACTGAGTGAGCAAGTTCGATAAACCAAGCTTCGGCATCCATGATTTCAAGATGACGAAAGAAACCTGTTTTGGTTTCCAGTTCGGAATCGTGTGCATAACGTAATATTTCTCTAGCAAAGATGGTTTCAAAATCAAAATCTTTACCATCATCGTAGATGTCGCGTTTGCTTGCTATTGTCAAATATTCTTTAAAAGTCATAAGGTTAACTCCTTTCTGCTTATATTATAGCAGAAATAGAAGAAAGAAAAAGAAAGGAGAAAATATGCCAGATATCACAAACGGTCGTGAAAAAGTTAATACTTTCTTGAAAGAGAAAGGAATCAAAAAAAACAACTCTAGCGGTTGCTTATGGATTTAAACGACAGGAAGTAACAAATATCCTGAGTGGGACGACAAAAGGACCGCGAGCGAACAGTTTCATTCTTCAGGTTATTGAAGATTACGGGATTGAGTAGCACAAGAAGCACCTAACGAGAGTCAGGCGCTAATCAAAATTATTCAATGAAATTATAACACAAATAGAAAGGGAATGCCATGCCTAAAGCAGAAATTACTTATAAGCCAGTCGGTGTGGATGAAAAAGCCACGCATGGTGATTATAGCCATCTTTGCCAGAGGTGGGAAGGGTTGACTACAGGAACCGCCAAAGTGTGGGCAAGTGAAATGCGAGAACATCCAGACTTTAAGCAGTTTATCGATAACCCAACCCATAAGATTGTATTTATCGATTACGAAGGATTTCGCTTATTTGTTAAATGGAAAAGCAGAAATCGATATCGTACGAAGAAAGAAACTTTATCAGAAATGCTTGAGAACATCAAGAAAGAAAAACAATTCGGAGTATAGGAGAGAGAAGAAATGTTTGAACCACCACTAATTAACCAGCTTTTAGGAACTGGCGCAGTGATTTTAGGATTTATCAGCGCAGGTATTCTAGTTCATCAGTTGGAGAAGCAAAAAGAGGAAGAAAGACGACTTCAGGAAGAGTATGATACGCAAGTTATTAGAACTTGTAATGAATTGCTGGAGATGGGGCGTGAGATTGAAAGAGAACAAATCCGCAAGAACATTCGTCGGGAGTTCAAGGGCTTTACGTTTGATAACGAACCACCTGTGGGCTTGCGCCCTGAGCCTCTAGCCTTGCCAGAACCACGGAGAGCACGCTATGCAAACCGTATGGGATAGACAAGCGTGGGATTTATCCACTTGCAAGCGTAGAGAGAAGATGCGTGACCTTGAAATGATGGCGCATATGCAAAATGAAATCGATGATCTTAAGAAACAATTGCAGCAGGAACAATCTTTAAGAAAGAGATTAGAAGCAGAGAATTTTCAATTAAAACTAAGGAGAAAATAATGTACTTCTGGAAATGTGGATGTTCAGAATGTGGACATGAATTTGAAGTTATTGATATCTATCAACCACTTGAGTGTGAAAAATGCGATAGCGATCAATTGGTAGTACATGATTTGGGAAGGGCGTTTGACTAAATGACTCAAGCGGAACGAATTAGGGAATATTATAGAGACCACCCTACTGCCTCATATAATGAAGTGGCTGAGGTTGTCGGGACTTCAAATAGTATTGTGAGAGCGAATGTATCTAAAGATATGAAGGCAGGTAGATGCGTCCGCTTGGAAGATAAGTCTCTTGACTACTCGCCTTACTTTAGTAAAACAGAAGAACTCATTGAACTAGTTGACTGGAAGAACGACACTAGACGTGAGTGGGTGGATATGCTTACGAGAGCAGCAGAGAAAGAAACAGATAGTAACGTTATGCGTTTGCTTATTAAAGAAGCTAATAAATTAATGAAAGAGGTGACCAAGTAATGGCAACACTTTATGAACTAACAGGAACCTTTAAACGGATAAATGATACGGAAGGGTTAGACGAAGAAACCAAGGCTGACACACTAGAATCAATTGATTGGACTGAGCAGTTTGAAGAAAAGGTCGAAAATACTGCTAAGGTTATCAAAAATAAAGAAGCTAGCAAAAAGCTAATCAAAGAAGAAATTGATCGTCTGACTGCTCGTTATAAATCATTAGATAATGATGTTGTATGGCTTAAAAAAAGCATGCAAGAAGCATTTGAAATTACAGGGCATGAAAAAGTTAAGGGTTTACTTTTTACTGTTTACATGGGTAAAAATCAACCATCTGTAGTTATTGATGAGGAATTGCTACCTAAGAAATATTTTGTGCAGAAACTAACTCCAGATAAAACAACTATCAAGGAATTGCTGAATGCAGGTAAGAAGGTTAAGGGTGCTACCTTGCAAGAAAGTAGAAGCTTGAGGATTAAATAATGGAATTGGTAAACAAAACACGAGTAACAGATTCGCTAGCGGTTGTGATTGGACCAAAATCAATTGAAGTACTTGTTACAGAAGGATTTCTATTCGATGTTGCGATTCGTTTTGTGAAAGTAGACGAAACGAATCTTGATCAAGGAAATGAAAAGCCAGTGTTCACTCCAGAGTACAAGCTGGTCACAGTCGCTAAATACAAAGAAAAACCTATCTTTGAATCGGAAGAAGATATTCGAAAATTCGAGAAGCAAGCAAAAGAAGTGAAATCGCTATTTGCCTTTGCGAAGGTAAATAAACAAAATTGGTTTAACACTGCCCTTTATCCAGGAGTGCTGACTGAGGAAGTTGGTGTTTGATGAAGATTTTAGCGATTGATCCTAGTAGCAATAAAATTGAAACCAGCACAACAGGGGTTGTCTTATTAGATAATACGAGATTAGTCGATAGTTGGGTAACTTCTTATGGTTTGAGAGGTTTTGCCGATTGGTTCCATGAAATCGGAACGAGTCTTGAGTTCGATGTAGTGATTGTTGAAGAATTTAGAGCAAGAGACAACGATAAATCGAAGGACAATAGCGTGGCTGAAACCATCGCTTATATTCAACTTTGTTATCCGGAAGCTATTCTTCAATTCAATGCAGGCTATAAGTCAGATATTCCAGACGATCTTTTAAAAATCTTAGGTCTTTGGAAGTTTGAGAAAAGCCATCATCAGGATATTCGAGCAGCAGCAAGACTAGGTCTATTTTGGGCTATGAGGAATGATGTTGAAGAGGTTATCCAAGATATCGGAAAGGTGGTGAGCGAGTATCACGATAAAACTAAGAAAGTGGCAAGCTGAAGCAGTAAAGAGAAGTGAACATTTATCAAACGGAATTTTTCTTGAGGCTTTAGGGGGCAGAGGCAAAACTATCTGTGCTCTTGCTATCGCCAAACATAAAAAAGCAAAGAAAATCATCATCACAAACAATAGATTGGCAATCCTAAATGGTTGGATTGACGCCGTTAAATTTATGAATTTTGATGAAGACGTTGAAATTATCATTCAGACAGATAGATACCTTCAAAATCAGGTCAAAAAGGGGCATAAATTAACCTGTGACGTGCTAATAATAGATGAGTGGCAGAATATGTCATCTGATAAGCAAGTGGTCTTGTATCGCAAAATAAAGCGGAAATACACGATAGGCCTTTCAGCGACACCAATCCGAAAAAAAGGACAAAATTTCTATCCGCTTGAAAAGACAGTATTTGGTTGGGCAACCCCAAACAATAAATTTGATTGGCAAAAGACTCATGGAAAAATGGTATATGATCCATTTAGTTATTCAAAAGAGAAGTGGGAAGATTTCAGGAATTATGAAAGTTATATCTCGAGCTTGCCGAACTTCTTCCGCTGGGAAGAAATCGAAGAAATCGAAAATGCAGTTGAGAATAACGGCTTTGAAACAAAGTTTTATCCCGTGACAGTCGAACCAGGTAATCCCGAGAAACTTTCAGAGTTTAGAAAGTTAAATCTAGTAACAGTTGGGAATGATACGGCAATGGCCAAGCAATCATTTGGACGGTTGACTTTTGAACGCTACTTAAATCAAACGGGTGTTGTTGTTGATTTTCCAAAACTAAAGCCGGTCAACTCTGATACACCTCTACTATTGAAATTAGATGGACTAATTAAACGAGCGCCACATGATATGTTGATTGTCAGCAAGTCCAAGCAGATTGTGAATGTTATTCGTGAGCGCCATCCTGAAGTTGGAATTTGGACAGGCGATATTCAAGAAGGACTTGATAATCAAGTGGTTGTCGCTACCAGTCAAGTATTAGGTGTAGGTGTTGATGGCCTGCAACACAAATACCAAACTATTGTTGTTCTGGATCCTGTCGAAGAAGGTTCTGGAGAGTATGATGACTATCGGCAACTGCTCTGGCGGATAACAGGAAGCCGTCAGCAGCACGATGTAAATGTAATTGAATTTTATTTTAAAAGAGTATAGAAAATGAAAGAATCAAAAAAATATATCGTATTTCGTGACAAAGAAACTGGCCAGTTTTTAACTGGATACAAAAGTAAGGGTACACTTGCTTTTGATGCAAAATTCACTGAAGATATTGAATCAGCAGCTATAACAAGCGTTGAAGCATTTGAAGAACAGAAGAAACAATATAAAGCTGTTGCTAAAGCGATGAAATGCGAAATTATTGTGGTAGATGCAATTTTTAAGCTGAACTATTTAAACGGTGAAGAAGTGAAAGTGGTCGAACGTAAAGAAGTGAAACTTCCGTCATTAATCGATTTGATTGGTTCCTTATTTGAAGAGGGGGAAGAAGATTAATGTTTAAATTGCCAGAAAACAAACCTCGAGTCCCACGGGACACACCTCGAAACTATTTCATTTATGGCGAAACCATGAGTGGCAAGTCTTATCTTGCAAATGAATTTCCGAATCCAATCATTTTGAATACGGACGGAAATGCTGAAGCGAACAGCGTACCAAGTATTCAGTTGGTAAATGAAAAAGACCAGGCAGGGAAGATTACGAACTCAGTCATTAAGCAACTGGGAGAAATCCTTTTGGCTCTTCAAACTCAAAAACATTCTTACGAAACAGTTGTTATCGATGTTATAGATGATGTGATTGAAATGATTAAGATTGCGGTCTGTGACGAATTGACACCAGCTGGTAAACCGAGACTGAAATCCTTGTCGGAAGTTCCGTATGGAAAAGGATATGATTTCTTCAATCAAGCAGTTACTGAGTTGGTCATTGATTTGAAAGCCTTACCGATGAATGTGATTTATATCAGCCGTCAGATTTCAGAATATGATGACAACGGTAATGCAACCAAAGATAAACCAAGTTTGAAAGATAAGTACGTTAACCTTATCAACGGTAATTCGGACTTGATGATCCATACTGAAAAAATCGGTCGCAATTATAACCGTGAGGTTGACCGCAAACGTAAGACTTACTATGCAGACCAAGTTGACGATAAAGAGATTTTAAAAATCTTGACAACCATCCGTGGTGCAGTTGAGCCTGCACGAGTTAAGAAAACAGAAGCACCAAAAATTGAACCGACTGCTAAAGTAGAAAAAAATGAAGATGCAGCAGTTAAAGAATTATTTTAAGAATTAAAGGAGAAAACAAATGAGTTTATTAGATATCGCAAAATCAATCAAAAAAGAAGGCTTTGACCCACGTAAAGATAGCGCAAACGGACCTGATCCGATTCCAGCTGGAACTTACCCAGTGGTATTGAAAAAAGCAACATTTAACGTCGCAGATAGCGGTTGGGAGAGTTTGGGTTATCAGTTCGAAATTCGAGGTGGAGACCACATCGGGCGTTCTGAATTCGCCACATTCGGGACTTTGACAGAGTGGAAAGGTAAAAGTCTTGAATGGGCAGTACAACGTACTATTAAATTCTTCCAAAAAACAATTGTATTAAGTGGTGACCAGGTTATGACCGATGATTTTGTAGACGGAAAGAGCATGGAAGAGGCGCTTCAACGTAAAGCAGTTGGGTCTTACTTCAATCTGATTATCACTGTAACTAAAGGTAAAGATGGTCGTGAGTTCCGTAGCTATGACCTTGAAGAAGACACAATGCAACCTGTAAATGTAGAAGAAATTGAGGATGATGGTTTGCCATTCTAAGAAATAAGGAGTTAAGATATGCCGTCAATGAAAGAATACGCTTTGCAGTATCAAAAATTAGGCTTCTCGGTTATTCCAATCAATCCTAAAAATAAGATGCCGTTGATTGAATTCGCTGATAAGCCTGCCATGACTGCAAGTGAAATTGAAACCTTTTGGGACGGCTTTCCTAATGCTAATATCGCATTAAGGACAACTAATTTCTTTGTAGTTGATATTGACAAGCATGGTAAAGAGAACGGCTTTGAGTCGTTGAAAAAATGGGAACATCTGGATTTAATCGAACCGACGCTACAAGCTAAAACCGCTAGTGGTGGTAAGCATCTTTTCTACTTTAAGCGGGATGATGAACCGATTACTCAAATGATTAAATTCTTGCCTGGTGTCGATATCAAGGCTCATGAGAATAACTATGTCTTAGTCGCTCCTTCAGCAACCGAGAAAGGCCAGTATGAGTGGGATTTGGAAAAATCAAAGGAAGGTGGGACAATCGTCACCCCCTCCAGAGATTTGATCCAAGCGATTAAGAAGCAGTACGGTGAAACTCACGGCTATAGATATGACGGTAAAGATGGTCTTAGGGATTTAGCTAGGCGGTCACAAACCAGAGAGAAGACACAAACAACCGAACTCTTTGAAACCATAGCACTTGGTTTTGGTGATGAGGGTGGACGAAATGACAAACTAGCAAAGTTCGTCGGCGGTCTCTTGTTTAGAGCGGTTGATGATGAAGTTGTTGTTCAGTTGGCTAGATTAGCGAATGTCAACAGTCCAAATCCTTTGCCTGATAAAGAAATGATGCGAACGGTTGAAAGTATGATTAAGAAAGATAGGAGGTGAGAGCAATTGGTAATGTTGTAAGTATTAATTCACAAGATACGATGATACTAACAGATAAAGGTGCGATTAAGTCGAATAGCCCTAGTAATGTGCTACTTTCCTTTAAAGCAGATGATCAGCTTAGTATTTATTTAAAGCACAATGAATTTTCACAAGAGCATGAACTCCTTAAGGATATCAAAATAGGCAACACCCTTTTTAAAAAAGGGGAATTGCCTTCAAATTTTGACTCGGTTGTAAAGGTTTATTTTGAAAGTGTTTTGGGCGTAGCCTTTACCAACCAAGCTATGCTGGACGGTATGGAGACTTTCTTCTCAGAAAGAAGCTACAATCCGGTTCTAGAATACATGGAACGAGCAGCAGGAAGATGGGATGGTCGTGAACGTATTAACCAAATGCTACAGGTCTATCTCGGTGCTGATGATAACCCCTTGATTTCTAAAATCGCTCAAATGTGGTTAGTTGGTGCAGTTGCTAAAGTCTATGACCCCTACATTAAATTTGACTACGTCCTGGACCTGGTCGGTGGTCAAGGTGTCGGGAAAACCTCTCTTCTCCAAAAGTTAGGTGGCGACTGGTATACCGATGCCGTTACTGATTTCGCAAACAAAGATAACTACGACATCATGCTAAAATCTCTGATTGTCAATGACGATGAAATGGTTGCTAGTAATCGCATGAGTTTCGCAGAAACGAAAGCCTTTATCTCAAAAACAAGCTTACGTTATCGTAAACCTTACATGAAGCGTACCGAAGAGTTCGCTAAGAACTTCATCTTAGCAAGGACGACGAACCAGAAAGAATACCTCAAGGATAAGACAGGGGAACGACGGTTCTTATCTGTGATGGCAGATGCCAGCAAACAGAAAAAACATCCGATGGAAATCGAACCTGAGACAATCGAGCAGATTTGGGGCGAGGCTGTCACAATCTATAAAACTGGTGCTGATTTGATGTTTGATAAAAAGACAGAAGAAGAGCTGAACATCTATCGAGAGCGGTTCATGTATCGTGATGAAGTTGAATTGCAGGTACTGGAATATTTAGATATGCCTGTACCTCGAAATTGGCATAATTGGTCAATGCAGCAGCAACATCAATATACCTTTAAGTATTTTGATAATAATGGCGAGTTTGAACCTGGTGCTGAGAAATTATCAAAAGTTTCAACTCGAGAAATCATGTATAACCTGTTTATGAGAAATTCGAATGATAAGAAACTCTCTACTAAAATCAATATGATCATGGACAATCATACTGATTGGCAAAAAGGACAGTTTCGAATCGGTGGAAAAAATACAAAAGGTTTTAAGAGAATTATACAAAAGTAGATCGGATACGTTTCTGATTTCTATCGGTTGCATCGGATACACTTTAAAAAAAGAACGGTTGCATGTATCCGATATGCATCCGATAAAATGAAAGAACGGTTGCACCCCTAACCCCTTGATATTACTGGTTTTTTTATACTATTTTTATATAATGCAACCGATACAACCGATATTTTATAAAAAGTATATTTAATAATAGTATATAAAGAGAAAGCTTATTAAATAAGGATTTTTAAAATTTACTTTTTACTTTTTGATTTCTATCGGTTGCACGGTTGCATTAAATTTTGTTTTGTAAAAAATGGAGAAAAAATGAATAAACTAAGAACAGACGTACAGTTTGAAATTTAATGAGGTATTCAGTTGAAGTATGATAAACAAACAGTCATTGACGGACTGAAATGCACAATCGAGCAAACGGAGGCAAGGATAGTGGAACTATCTGAGCCGTGTGTCAAATCGCTTGCTTTTAGCAGGTCTGAGGAAAGAGACTTGCTTAAAAAGAAAGTGAAAAACTGGAAGAAGAGAATAAAGGAGTTAGAAGATGAATAAGCAGGAATTGATTGAGAAGTATAAAGAGTTATATGAAAATGTATTTGATTTTGGAGTAAAATTAGCTTGTCAGCTAATGTTACAAGACTTGGAACAACTAGACGAACCGCAACCAGTCAAAGTAAAGCAATTTGTGGCGGATTGGTATGAGAAGAAAAAACATGATTTAAACCATTATATTTGGGATTACATCTATAATTGGAATCATCAAGAGGAATCGGAATTTAAAAGATGGATGAACTGTTCAATAACCTCGTTTCAAACCCTCGTCAATATGCACCAATTCGGCTATGAAGTCGAGGAAGAGAAGCGGTATTTTGTGAAGGCGAAGTCGATTGGAGACCATAATAATTATTTGAAATACAACACGAACCAAAAACATTGGTATTTCGGTTCTCGCTTTATCTATGTGAATGATGT
>ERZ773250.1767-NODE-1767-length-10502-cov-8.459653_pt1 | contig 10502 bp, 6 predicted proteins | sample MGYA00511258_ERZ773250 | MGnify/ENA primary metagenome ERZ773250 (study PRJEB29015, sample SAMEA2738164) | human oral metagenome | biome: human oral; feature: human-associated habitat; material: saliva | place: China | collected 2187 ... | reverse complement strand
GACGCGCTGTGCCCCGGCCTCGTATCGACGAGGGCGGGGCACAGTAATACGTTCAAGGTTCCCCTAGTGTCCCCTCAGGAGTTCCTCGCCGAGCATGTCGTAGAAGACGCTCTCGGGGAGGATTTCGATTCCAGAACCCTTGAGGGCCCACCTTTCGGCTTTTTTCTGTTTGTTGCTCTTGCCGTCTTTGATGCTCGCGCAGTAGTCGTTGTTGCCGAGGATCAGATAGCGAGTCGTCTTGGTGACGCCGTCCTGGTTGATGCCGCCCAGGTCGGCGACAATCTGCATGGCTTCGGCACGCGTGAATTTTTCGAGCTTTCCTGTGAAGACGCAGGCGCACCCGAAGATCGGGCTGTCCTCGTCGATTTTCTGAGCGTCGCCCTGAATGTCGGCGGCCTTGACGGAGTGGCTGCCGCCCGACTGGAAGGCTTTTTGGAACTCCTCTTCGCTGCCGTAACGCTCGAGGGCTTCATCCTTCAGGCGAGCGAAGCACTCGGCGGTTGCCTCGACGTCACTCATGGCGCGGTGCGCATCGTTGTGGGTGACACCGAAATGGTCGACGAGGTCTGCCAGGCGGTGGTGGGGCATCTCAGGGTGCAGCTTGCGTGCGACACGCAAACTGTCAATGTAGTCGTTGGAGAACGGCCGGTCCAGGTAGCGGTCGAAGGAATCGTAGAGGAAGTTGATGTCAAAGCCGACGTAGTGGCCGACGACGGGCGTATCCCCAACGAAGGACGTGAACTCAGCGAGCACGTCGGGAGCAAATGGAGCGCTTTCGAGCATCTCGTCGGTAATGCCCGTCAGGGCTGCAATGAAGTCGTCGACGAAGACTCCGCCCGGCATGCTCGGAGGTTGGATCAGCGAGCTGAAGCGCCCAGCCTCCTGGCCGTCCGAGATTTTGAGTGCTGCAACTTCGATGATGTGGTCCCACTGGGGGCTGCGCCCCGTGGTCTCAACGTCGATCACACAGTATATGTCGGGGAAGGCGATGATGCTGCGCCCCTTGGATTCGCGGATCGTTTGCGCGCTCGAAAGGGCCTGCAGGTGCGTATCTGGCATAAAAACTCCTTTGTCCGGGCCAGTATACGCTTCCTATGTAACCCATTGGTCGATTCCGAAAATAGGGGCGCAGACGGCGGTGTTAGCGGCGTACAGGACACTGCCATGGCCTGGGCTATGCACGCCACCGTCAGGTGATAAACGGCCATCCCCACCAGCATCCAGCTCACCTCCGCACGCAAGAGCTTGGCGCGCGGGTCAGCCTCATGACTCTTGTTCTGGCGTCACACATGAGCGCCCCAGTACTGGCCAGGCTTCCCCTAGCTAACACACTTCCCAGTTGATGGTGAACAGCTCCGTGGTGGTTTGTTTCGCTTGGAGGGCCTGGGTGGCGTTGTCGAGGTAGGCATCGGACATGTCGCGAAGCTTATCGCGTTCGCGGCGGTAGTCGTCGTCTGCTTCTTCGGCTTTGCGCCTCCAAGAGCGCGCTTCTCGGGTGAGTTTGAGCTGTTCTGCTGTGCTGCTCGCTTTACGGGCCGCTTTGTTTGCAGTGGCTTCCTTGGCGTGGAACTCACGAATCTTCGCATCAAACGTAGCTTTAAGGTCAAGCCTGGCTGCATCGATGAGTGCTTCTTGTTGGAGGCAGAACACAGCATTGCGCTCTTCAACTTCTCCCGCGATCTGGGCTCGCAGCTCACTGATAGCACACTCAAACCCATCGGTGTTCACCTCGGCAACGTGCTGCTCAACGCATTCAAGGTCAAGCAAGTCTCTGATCTGCTCGTGGTCCATGCTTGTGCCATCATCGAAGAAGCCAGCCAAGAGGAGATACGTTTCCTTGAGCTGTTGCTCTCCCGCACTCATGCCGAATGTGACCTCGCGGACCGTGAGGCGTCCAGTTTTACCGCGCAGTCGCTTCGCTATAGCAGTTGCTCGATGTGAACCTTGCAGCTGGAACGTGAGTGTTGCTGGCGGTGTGTCGTGATTCTTTGCGTTAGACACGACCCATTGCGCGAGGTCACTGGAGTAGCGGTACTGGTGCGCACCGCAGCGAGGAGTGGACTTGAAGTAGTACTGCCCAGCCTGGATAGCGGGTTCGGGTGGATTTGTGAGGGTAAACTGGGTACCTGCCTCATTGAAAGCGGCTCGGCTATCAAGCTCATGGCGGGTCAAGACGATGAGGAGACGCTCGAAAGCATTAAGCACAACACCGGTTTGCGTATCATAGGACTTGAGCTTGTCACACACTTTCGGGTCAAGATTGTCGAAGACCTTTTTGCGGGTGCGTTTCATTTCCCGGTTAATCTGCACCGAGTACCGTTGCTCAAGTTCGTTAAAGGCCACGTCAATCTGCTCTGCGGTGGTGCATCGCTCCAAGATCGCGGCAATGCTCTTCTCGAAGTCCAAGCCGTCCTCAATCTGTCCGAGGACTTCATCAGAGGCCCCAAATACGGAGGTGAACAGCTGGAACTTCTCAGTGAGCAGCTCCAATATGCGCTCTTCGGCAAGATTCCCCTTGTTAGAGAAGTTCACCACCACCACGTTGTGTTTCTGGCCGAAGCGGTGCACGCGGCCGATGCGCTGCTCGACACGCTGCGGGTTCCACGGCAGGTCGTAGTTGACGAGCATGGAGCAGAACTGAAGGTTGATACCCTCAGCAGCCGCTTCCGTTGCGATCATGAGCCGACCGCGCTGACGGAACTCATCAACGAGGGCTTTACGCCGGTCCGCTGCCGGGATGCCCGTGATCAGATCGCTCCCCTTGTTTTCTTTAAGCCAGGCCTTGTAGATGCGGTTTGCGCGTTCGGAGTCATTTGTGCCGTTGAACAGCACAAGCCCCTCACCCCAGCCGGCTTCGGTCAGGGACCGAGCAAGATAGTCCTGGGTGACGGTTGAATCAGTAAAGATGATGGCCTTCTCAGGGGCCCCTATCTCACGGAGCCGTTCGAAGCCTTGTTCCAGCGCATCGATGAGTTTGACGGCTTTCTGGTTGACAGTGATAGAGCGCGCCAAGTCTGCATAGGCACGTAGTTCCTGGACCTCATCGAGCATCTCGGCTCGATCACTGTCGCTGAGCATCGCAGATTCCTCAGGCGCAGATTCGGCTTCTTCTCGTTCTTCCCCGGTCAGGTCTGGGTCTAAGACAAATCCTCCAGCTTGGTTCCGGCGTTTGCCAGACTGCACCTCAGCTTCGAAACGGGCCGCGATGGATTCCAGCGTGGAGGCAACCGCATAGGACGACGAGCCGAGACGCTTACGCAAGATCAGGGCGGATAGGTGCCGTTGAGACTTAGCAAATGCCCACAAGAATGGCCGTTGTAAGTAAGAATTGATTAGCTCATAGAGCTCGACCTCATCGGCACTGGGCGTGAATGAGACCGTCATCGGCATGCGGGTGGTGAACCGAATGTACTTATCCGCATCTTTCCGGAGCGTGCGTTTGGCGATCTGCGCTACCCGTGCCGCGAGATCATCGTTGCCCGCGCTATCTGGATGCTGGATGTAGCGCTCTTGGAACGTTGCCAGTGAGTGGAAATAGTCCGGGGCGAATACCGAGACGAGTCCATACAGTTCCTCGAGCCGGTTTTGCAGCGGTGTAGCCGTGAGCATCACAGTCTTGGTCGCACTACGACAGATTCTGGCCACATTGGTGGCGATCTTCGCTTTACCAGTCCAGTGAGAACGTAGCCGGTGGGCCTCATCGCAGATCAGAAGGTCCCAGCTCCTGGCTAGAGACAGGTATTGGGAGTTAGCGAACTCGTAGGAGCAGATGAGGATCTGCTCGCTTCCACCCGGGCTGAGAGCCTGATCGAGATTACCACGTTCGAGCAAGGTAGCTGGTAACGCGAATTTTTCGTCGAGCTCCTGTCGCCACTGCTGACGCAGCGAGGATGGGGCAATGATGAGGATCCGGCGCTTACGCTCAGCCCAGTACTGGCTGATGACGATACCAGCCTCGATCGTCTTACCTAGGCCTACCTCATCAGCCAGGATCACACCCGGGGTGAACGGGGTACACAGAGCGAACAGGGCAGCGTCCACCTGATGAGGCTTAGGATCGACCTGCGCGTCAAACAATAAGCCCGCTAGTTTCCCCACATGATCACTTGCGTAGGAGCGGTCAAGCTCGTGTGCATAGAACTTGGCCTGATAGTCGCTGAGTGTACCCCTGGCTTCCACCGCTACACACCCCAGTTTTCCCGCGAGGCCACCTGGTAGTCCACGCCGATCGCTTCGAAGTGCTTGAGCGCGGCGTTAATCTTGGCGTTCTCAGCGGGTCGCCGCTTCGTCGGGTCCAGACTCGACTTGGTTTCACGAATCAGATACAGGTGATCACGGTCATCCTCGTGCTTAATGATCGCCCAGTCCGGATTGTAGTCCCCCACAGGAGTGGGGATACGGAATTTACTCGGCAGCTTCATGAACAAGCGGATATCCTTGCGACCATCCAGGTACTCGGCGAACTCACGCTCCACCTCAGAGTCGAACACAACATAGTCAAAGTCAGTCTTGTCTTGATTTTTCACCTTGTAGAGCTGATCGATGAATCGGTCGCGTTCCTCCTCACCATCTGCCTGCAGCTCGCGTAGTTCGTAGATGCTCCTACCCAACGGCTCGTACTGGATACCGTCAACGATGATGTGCGCGAGCTCCTCCTGGATACAGGTGGTGGCCATCTTGATGAAGTCATTAGGGTTGCCCAGGAACTCAGCAAGCTTGCCACTTCCCATGAGGATATCGATGATGGTCTTGCGGGTAAGGGACGTCACCTCCTGAAGCTGGGCGAGGATGTCAGGCAGAGGGTAGGCGCCATCGAGCTTCATACTGCGGACAGCTTGCACGCTCCCCTTCGCCCCGCCACGCGTCAGTTTCACACCCGTGCGCATAACCTGAATACGTATCGCCTCAACAGGAGGAGCGTCCTCAATTCGCTTCACACACTTGGCAATCAGGTCGTCTCGGTCGAAGCTGACCCAGTAAGTGGTACGCTGGCTGATCTTCTCCCAGAATTCTACAAACTCGGGGTTGATGAACAATGCCTTATTCAGTGTGCGGCGCTGTCGCTTGCGCTTCGGCTTTACCAAAGCCTCAATCTTGCAGCCGTTGACCATCCTGACCACCGCATCTTCATAGCCAACGTATTGCTCAGGAAGACCCACTTTGAAACCTAGCTGGTTGGGTACCCAAGTTCCCATGACCTCGCCAGCATCATTGATATAACCGCGGTGGTGCAGGCTGTCCCAGATCTCACCGGATCGACGTGAACCCAACACGGTCTCCCGGCCATCCACGGAGATGGGCAGGCGAGCAAACTCAGTACGGCGCACAAAGCCGATCGCAACACCAGCTTTCTTGTACTCATCCTGCAAAGCAGAAGCAAACGCCTGGTAGGACTCATTCGCTACAACCGTCAACTGCGCAAGGCCGCGATCTGCGACCCGCTCACCGTGCTGGTTCACCGGAAGGCGCAGGCCACGACCAATGGTTTGACGCCTCTCCGTCTCCGAGGCCATGTCACGTAGCGTGCAGATTTGGAACACATTGGGGTTATCCCAGCCTTCGCGCAGAGCCGAGTGGGAAAAGATAAACCGCACCGGCTCCTCCATACTCAGCAGGCGGGCCTTGTCTCGCATGATCAACTCATAGGCGTCATCGTCGGCCTTGGTCTTCTTCTTATCCGAAGAATCCTTAAAGGTCATCTGGGCGGCCTTTCCCTTGCCTGCCTTCATCTGTGCGAAGTAGCCGCTGCGCGCATCAACCGGATGCGCTGGCAGAAGGGGCTGCGCCTTTGGCTGCCTGGCAACCTCTTCGGCGTAGAGCTCGTCGAACCAAGTGGCGAACTGGCCGTTGGCGTCGAGGTTATTGATCCCATCGCCGAGGTAGGAGGCCACCTTATCGATGAAGAACAACGGCAGCACCTTGATTCCCTTGGCATGGACTTGTAATTCCTTGCGGATGTGTTCGCGGATGGTTTCGCGGATCATCTCCCTAAAGATCGCGTCCTGGTTGGAACCGATCCCTTCCCCCACACCCAGGTATCCGTAATTCGACAGCTCGATCTGTGGCGGCTCCGCACTGATCTCAGCGATCCGCCAGTTGCCCTGATAGGCCGGGTTACCACCAGAAAGCCGCTCAAGGTCATCGCCATGAGAGGCAGTTACCTTCCCCTTGGCATACGAACCGTCCTTCTTGCGGCACACCAGCTCCAGCTTCGCCTTGAACGGGTGACGGGTCACTCCCACGAGCTTGACGTAGGGCTTGGCCGCACTACCCAGCTCTTGAGTGTCAGAGACCACGATGGTCTTTACCAAGTTCAGCTGGTGCGCATCCAAAGGATCAAGGCGATACACCACGTTGCGGGTGGTGCGATGGGTCGCTGAGTACCGTAGCGTGCACAATCGGTCTAAATCCGCCACCGCAGACTGTGCAAGTAGTGACTCCATGTTCTGGGGCTCGTCCATGATCACAATCGGATGAGTCGCACGCAAATAATCCAGGGGACGCAAGCCAGCGAGCTTGTCGCGAGTCTGGTGCATGATGCGAGTGTTCTTATCCCCACGCAGCGAATCAATCGTCATCACCAAGAGCTGCAAGCTCGTGGCGGTAGCGAAGTCCCGAACTTCTTCAGCCCGATCCCCCGAATACACCAACGCGTCCATATTGATGTCCGGATAGAGGTGACGGAAATGCTCACGCATCAACTCGATCGAGGTCCTCACCCCCTCACGAATCGGCACTGACGGAACCAGGATGATGAACTTCGTAAACCGGTAGCGCCTGGCCAGCTCAAACGCGGTACGCAAATACACATACGTCTTGCCAGTACCCGTCTCCATCTCAATATCGAACTGGAGGCCATCTACCAACCCATCAGAAGATTCCAGACCGTTGCGGTCCTGCACCCGCTGCAGGTTCGCCAGGATCGTATCCTCATCAAGCACCAGATTGTTACCCAGTGCCCCAATCTCGACCCCCACATCCAACATCCCAGGCCTGGTTTCCTGCGCCTCAAACGGCAGCCTATCCCAAGCGGAATCAATGCATAGTGAGGTCAGCAACTGGTCAGCATCCGCCGGCTGCCCATCAAACAAATCCGTCACCGCACTTATAGCATCAGCCTGGTAGGACTGGCCGGGATCAAACTGAAATCGCACTATTCCTCCTCCCTTACGCAGTCCACAGATCCACACCGCGAGACCGGCACTCTTGCACCAAGTTGGTCTTGAGTTCGTCGTCTCCCAGGAAGGCATCCTCCAAAACCACAAGACGCTCCGGCTCAAGACCCACCAGCGCTCGCAACTGCTCAAGCGTGGGTTTGACATGCTCGTTCAGATACGCCACCAGCAGGCCATCAGCCACACTGAACACATCCAAGCCATCGACATGAATCCGATGAACCTGCTCTGTCAGCGAGAAACCAAGCTTGAGCAGTACTTCCGTGAGCAGCGCTTCCGGTCGGGCATCATCGTCAGCAGACTCGCCCATTCCGGCAAACAGGTCCGTCAGCTCATCCTCTGAGAGGGATGAGTCTGCTCGCCACTTGGTGAAGTTAGTATCCACCAGCTGATAGGCTCGGAAGCCCACGTCGAGTACCTTGTCACGCCCGTCCAACTTGGCAGCTTCTTCTTCAAGGATCTTTCTACCCGCACGGTGGATTCGCTCACGAGTAATCTCCGAAATTGTGGAGTACCCAGCCTTGCGCGCCTCGGACTTCTCATCCGTCGGCTCAGGCAACTGCACCGAAATGCACCGTCGGTTACCGCCATCTTCGGCATTCAGCGCCATCACCGCATGAGCTGTGGTACCGCTGCCGGCAAAGAAATCAAGAATAATAGCGTCAGAATCACCGCAGGCCTGATGTAGACAATATTCCACCAAATTGGTAGATTTAGGTGTATTAAAAACGCGGACTCCAAACAGCTCCTTCAATTGAAGAGTTCCTCGTTCCGCTGAGAATTCAGGCCCAATCCAAACTGATTTTGGCTTAACGCGACGCCTTCCGTCGTTAGGGAGATAGTCTTTTTGAAATACATCAAACTCTCCCCTACCAGACACAAGTCGAGCCGTTAACTCGCCAATCCTTTTCGAAAATGTTTCACGTCCCCAACGCCAGCACCCATCACTTCCATCAGATAGGCGGGGATAAATCTCATGATCGTTATCATTTGAACGATCTAAACTAATATTACCAGTCACCTCATTGTAGAATATTGGATAGTACATATTTGGCCGGTCTTCTCTACGAGAATTACTACCCCTTTTTCGCAGCCCAAGGAGGCGATATCTCCCAGCATCATCTTCAAGCTTGTACTCTTTTTCGTATTCGTCTGGAGCAGGAACTCCATATGTAACAAACGCCGCTTTGTCATAAATCAGCAGATACTCATGAGCTGTTGCGACATATGATTCATCGGAACGCCCCTTGAGATTGTTAACTACACACACGGATGCAATAAAGTTCTGCTCCCCAAAAATTTGATCACAAAGTGTTTTTAAGGTTGATTGTTCATGATCGTCAACCGATATAAAAATAGCCCCATCGTCGGCAAGTAGGTTTCTAGCAAGCTTGAGTCGCGGATACATCATGTTGAGCCAGTTAGAATGGAAGCGCCCGGCTGACTCGGTATTGGTGGTTACTTTGCCTTCGCTGTCACGTTGCCCGGTGAGGTCGAGGTAGCTGCCAATGGGGTCCACATAGTCGTCCGGATACACGAAATCTCCCCCGTGTTGTAGGGAGGATCGATATAGATCATCTTAATTTGCCCGTAGTAATACTTTTGCAAAACCTTGAGCACTTCGAGGTTGTCGCCCTCGATCACCACGTTTTGTGTATGTTCCCAATCGACTGAGTTGTCATAGTCGGGAGCAAGTGTTGCTGTTGTCGGTGTCTGCGCAGCACGGATCGCTTGGGTCTTACCTGGCCAAAAAAGACCGAAGCGTTCGTCACTGGTCGCCATATCATCACCAAGAACGGCTCGCAGAGCTGCGACGTCAATCTTTCCGTCGGCAACGATCTCTGGAAGCAAGTCAGCAAGCTGGCGTGCGATGTCAGTCTGGAAGTTTGGTGAGGTGGCGGGCACCTGCTGAATTTCGTCAGTCATTGATTTTTCTTCGTCTCGTCTTTTTGTGGGGATGCGGCTGGGACCGTGTGTCTTCTTCGACTAGCGCCCTCAGATGGACGCATCATGTTGAATTGCTGGATCTAGGGTGTTGCGTCGAAGACAGCTCTGCAGGTTGGCGGGTTCTAGAGTAGTTGCAACACATGTTATGCGCTCAGCACCAAGTTCCTGTGCCACTTCTTGATTGTGTCGCATTCTCAGTAGAGGGGTCTGTGCTTTCGAGCCGTTTGTTTGCGTAGTCATGGTCGCGCATAGCCGGGCAGAACGCATGACCACAAGACAGTTCTCGAAGCACACTCCTGAGCAGATCATTTTGACACTGGGGAAGGGCGGGCAGTCGCAAGCTGAGAGTATGAACAAGGCTGATTCCTGCCGCTTGCTGATCAGCAGCGACGAAACGTTGTGGCGATGGCTCAATCAGATCCGCAATCTCTTGCGCGCCTCGCATGCGCGGCTCACGAAGCGTCAACAAGGACGACTCCGCGAGGCCTTCGTGGCAGATGAGGCGCATATCAGTGTCATAGTCACCTACCACTGCCCCCAGCACGTGCGCGAGGTCTTCCATCAAGCTACATCCGCCCAAGGCCGACACCGCGCCGCTCGTCTCGTTGAGCGCCTACCAACTTGTCCCGTCCCCGAAATCGCTCGCCTGGGCCAGACCCCACGCAAGTAAAAGGACGCCTTCCTGGCCTACTTCGGCACAGCTGGAGCCAGCGACGTACCCCACCGAAGCCATCGACGGAGCCACCGAACTAGGCAGACGCTCCGCCAGAGGCTACCGCAACCCCACCAACTACCGACTCCGAATGCTCCTCATCGCAGGAGGCCTAGATACCTCCACCCACACCCAACTATGAAGAGCCCCATAACTGCCACAACAGCTCACAGCACTGACGAAATGAGCTCCCTACCAGGCATGTCGACCTGACGTTACCCAATCAGGAGCCACGACAAGAGCTTCTCCAGGTGCTGGCGGTGGAATTAATGCTGCCGACCTAGCTGCAACCACACGGGATACGACACTACCGGCGCGCCCCAACGCGAATCTCTATGCTTGGCCATCACATGCCCACACCGGACACTCAGGACTGTTCGTAACACCACGATGAAACGCCCAACTTCAACGCCAACTTTGGCATGTCAGCACAACGAAAAGTCTCCGCAAATACAACGAGTTTTATCCGTTTGTACTGTCCACACAAGGCCACCCACTTCCGCGCGCCACTGCGACACGAGGGGCGCGATCCTGAAACAATGAGGGCATGTCGAATGACCCGCGTGAAAACCTGCATGGCTCGGACAGCCGGGAGCTGGCCGACGTGACGGCCGACGCCGCGCGCACCGGCGCCGAGCGAGCCGCCTCGACCCCCGCCCACACCTCCG